>Ga0265298_10001274_pt1 | contig 37260 bp, 43 predicted proteins | sample AusTroGonzalo_MG_3_FD_193486 | JGI IMG/M metagenome (GOLD analysis project Ga0265298, IMG submission 193486) | Bovine rumen microbial communities from tropical cattle in Woodstock, Queensland, Australia - Gonzalo_01 | ecosystem: Host-associated > Mammals > Digestive system > Stomach > Rumen ...
AGGATCTTATTCCGCGCAGCCATTGACGCGTTCTTCATGATGACGGAATCCAGCCTATCCGAGTCCTGCTGTGCCTGACCGAAATAGTCGGGAATGCCGTATCCGAGCGGTGAGTTCTTTCTGCGGTACAGAGTCGAGATCACGAACGGATACTGGCCCATTTGGAAGTACCCGTCAGGTTTCTCGTCCCTTGAGTCATCGAGCAGTTTCCCGCCGGCAATGTGCGCCATGTGGACCACCCAATGCCCCTCGTTCTCGCCTTCCGCAATAAACTGTTTGAACCACACCTCTATCATGAGGATGGACTTATTATTGTCGTACTGAAGCTCGTGGTCTTTCTCCAGCGAGAACGAGTCCGCCTGGAACTCGCCTGCCAACGCGGGATAGCGCTGGTTCAACCACTCGACCGTCACCGGACTCATTTTGAAGATCGCCCTGCCAAGCTGAATGTCCAGAACCTGCGGGTCCACCAGTACGGTGTGATTGTCCACGTTCCGGATGAACGCGCCGCCAAGCCCGTGATTCAGTTCGGGATCGTATCCGACCTCCTCACACGACCAGCCGCCGACCAGCATATCGTGGCAGGATTTCATGTACTCTTTTCTGTAGTTCGCGGCGTCATGGTTCTGGCGGATTAAGGCGCCGACGATCTCAGCGACCTGCTGGTCTTCCGGCGCTTCCGGTCTGATGATGGCCTGCGGAAAGTTGTCCGCCATATCCGCTTTCAGATTCTCCACAGTGGACATGATGACGGGCGTGATAGGCTCGTTCTCGTTCTCCGGATCCGTGGTATTCATCTCTTCCCAGTGACGTGCCTGGTACAGCGACTCGTTCTTGTTGAGGCGTGACCACTCACTGGTATATGCGGACCGGAACTCGTCAAACAGCGTTGTCGCTGCCGTCACAAACTCCTCACCCGTCAGATCCGCAAGGACCTGAGATACTTCATCTGCCATTTCGTTTTCTCCGTTTCTTGTTCATGTCGAATGGGTCATCCCACCATATGTGTTCCGGTTCCTTCTTGATCTTGCTCGGAGAAGGCCTGCTCATCAGACCGTAGCGGAACATCTCGCACCAATGGTCGGGAAGATTGTCCGCGACGTCCTCGGAATTCTTTTCGTCGTATATCATCAAAGGAATGGTTTCTATCAGCTTCAGGCAGCTCTTGAATACCTGAACGTAGGGCTTACCGTCCGGCGCGATAGCAAGATTCTCGCGGACTCTGTTCCACCCGATAACTCGTGAGTTATCAGCTTTCATGAGCGGGACGCCGTTCCTCGCGAACGTTTCCGCTATGCTTTCGCCCTCTATGTCTGAGTGACCGCGAGTCTGCCACATATCCGGTGACGCGACCGTGTACGCAATCTTTTCATCTTCTGAAAGCTCCACGATCCGTTTCGCCACATCCCGCGACAGCGTTTCCTGCATCGTCAATTCACGGTACAGATAGATGTGGTGGTCGGGACCGACCGCGAACCATCCGATCGCGCACGGGTCATTGTATCCCCAGTCCATTGCCCTGAACCGTTTCCAATCGCGCGGTATCGGGAACGGGTCAATAACGTGTATGTCGCGGTTCCATTCTGTGAAGTATTGGCCTTTGAACACATCCCATGACCCGTACAGCAGCGCCTTCTTTTCCTCGTCCGGAAGATTCTCTAATCGTTTTATGTACTCCGGATCCGCACTTATAAGGAATGCATTGTCCTGCACCTTGGCAGGAATAAACCGACGCGTGCCGTTTGCGGTCTGTATGGTCGTGTCCGGCGGCGCAATGTCGATAAAGCGCTTGCGGACAAACCCGTGGCCGACATTGCCTGGGTTCGTTGAGGACTTCATTTGTTTTGGGTATGAGTTCGCACCGCGCAGCCGCGACATCATGTACACATACATAAACTCGGTGAAGTGCGTTAGTTCATCAAACCTGATCACGTCGTATTCCGCGCTCTGGTACTGATACACATCCGACTCGTTGTTTATGTAACCGAAATCGATAATGGATCCGTTTATGAATGTGTAAGTGTGTTTGCTCCCGTTGTACTCGCACAGGTCCTGCCGGTACAGATCTCGCGATACGCGGATCAATGACTTCTCCAAGTCAGGGAATGTCCGCCTCAATATCAGCTGTTTGGACTTCTTGTATTTCAGCGCATACAGATACGCATCTATCAACTGACCATAACTCTTTCCGCCGCCGGCTAAGCAGCACCGCCGTACAACACCTCATCTTCTGTTGCACTGATGAACGCCTGCTGGCGCTTTGTTATTTGTAAGTCGATGCTTTTCACCCGATCACCCCCTTTCAGTCAATCACTTTGATATTGACTTCCAGGTCTTTCTCGGTTCCTACCAGCACTTCTTCTTTCGGTTTCTGCCCGGAAGAATCTCTCAGACTCTCCCATGCCCGCACGTCGCCGTCCATTGCTTTCTGCATGAGCGCCGCCATTATCTGACGCACAGACTCTTCATCCAGGCACTCGGCAACGATCTCCTTTAGTGGTCTGTATATCTTTTTTGCCGCAGTAGATTTTTCTTGTGCTCTCCTCGCGGTCTCCTCGTCAAACCGGTGTCCCTTCTTCAGGTTCTCCAGCTGTGCTTCGCTCTGTTTCCGCTTTGCCATCTTCAACCACCGTCCTTATATGAATCTCCCTTCCGTGCCATCCATCCAGCTCTGGCATTGCATGAACATTCCAAAAAGAAAAGGGACGGTCGTGCCGTCCCTTCCGAAAGGAGGTTCGTCAATGAGCTGAAGAGCGGAACTTCTAGCCATTCACACTATTATTTTATTCCTTGAAAAGTCTTAAAACGTCTTATGTTTCGGGAAGCGTTCTCGATTCCTTGCACTGCGGACAGTATGAGAAATTCCCCGGATACTTCAGTAGGAACATACAGTGGCACTTCGGACAGATGATGGTATCGTAAGTGTACTCTGACGGTTTCGGTTCCTTTGCGAACGGTTCGCACCGTGGTTTCAGAATCCACTCTTCATTTACTGTCAAGCTCATGCTTCTCTCCCGTCAGATTCCGCATTGCCACCTGATGAATGGTCTTACAGTGCTGTACAGAGTAATGACTTCTCCGCGCCACGTCATACCATGATAATCTGTGTCCATTCTTGAACGTGAGATACCGATAGTTCATGATCATGGCCTGTTGGTAAGGCAGCCTGCTCACTTCCTCGCGTACCCTGTTCTCCAGCTCGACCATCTCGGTTATCTGCTTCCCGATCTCATACTGCGTTTCCTCAAGCCGGATCATGTATTCTATCATCTTGTCTTTGTGAGTACTGGATCTCGGCATCCCGTTCAGACTCCTGGACAGACCTTCCGCTTTCATCCTGATGTCGGCAAGCCTCTCTTCCGCGCTGGCAATGCTGGCGTCATAATATCTCAGCCGTTTCAAATCATCCAATGTGATCATCCACAGTTTCCCCTTTCTTGAAATCCAGGAACGCATTGAAGGACTCCAACTGTTTCTGCACCTCAGGCTTCTGCACACCCTGATTCCGGATCTGGCCTTCCGCGATGACTCTGACCTTCCACTTCTTTTTCTTCGGATGGTCCGCGTTCCATATGGCCGCGTTCTCTGTCGGACAGACGTACCCGTGCTGATTACGATTGCTCATCTTCGGCCTTCTCTTCCCCTTTCCCATTCGGTATATGCAGCGGGCAGCACCCGCTCGGATTCACATACTTTCCGTACATATGGCAGTAGCACGAAGACGTTCCCGTTGATGTGATAGAACCGGACCTCCCGCAGTTCTGACAACATTTCATTCTTCGCCTCTCCTCTCGCCATAACTACAGTAATCGTCCGCACCAACCATCATCTCTGTGCGGAGGCAGATCTCATCCCACAAACACTTCATTTTCTTGTAGTGCTTACAGTCCCTACACCGCACCAGATCAGCAATTCTTACTTCCTCTCTTATCTCTACTTGATTTAGTTCGAGGATTTCTTTCTCATAAGTATTACCGACAGCTACGATCTTTTCGCCGGACTGGCACTCTTGAAAAATCCGATCCGCAATGTGATGCCCAAGATGGTTCTTTATGTAATCCATAAAATCAACATCATCTGATAAATGAACCCAACTTGCCTTATCAAGGGCATAAGCTGTAGTAAAAATCTCGGGTTTACTCATTCGCTTCTCCTCTCCGCATACGAACAGAAATCATTCGGGAAAACACTCTCATCAAACCAAATTTCACAAGTAAACTCCGGCTTGCTTCCGTGCCAATCTGTACAATGCACACAATCCTTACACCGCACAAGCTCTTTCATCTGTTTTGTGTGCGGAAGTCCGTCCGTGATTTCAACTATCCATTCACTCATTCGCTTCTCCTTTACAAGATTTCTCAATGCTTTCATTGAGCATTTCCATCATTTTGTCACGCACCATCTTCGCAACTTTTCCTGCGTTCTGTAACATTTGTGCGACTGCTTCGGGTGTGCAGTTTTCTTTTTCCATTACCCTTGCGATCATCTCAAGATGCTCTATTGGATAGCCGTATAACTCTGGCTGTGATGATGGCATACGCTCTAAAATATCGTATAATTCTGTAATGGGTATGTTGTTAGATTTGCTATATGGATGCCAATTCCGATTCATCGTGAACCACTTTTCCACCCATTCTTTTAACTCATCCGCATCAATCAGTCTCATCTTCTTCACCGCTTTCTTGATAATATTTCGGGCAAGATGTACTACCCCAAACGCTGACACCGCATATCGGACAAGTTATATATTCAGTAAAATGTACTTCGGATTTTTTGTATTGAATAACCGATTTGCATTCGGGGCAAATGCTTTCATATATTGGAATTGGTTTTTTATCAACTACAATCATTCGCTTTCTCCTCTCATATCCGCTCCGCAGTTCGGGCAGTAGTTATATGGAACTATAAGGTAATGCCCTTGATAAGGTCTGCCATAGATTTTGTATTGGCAAACGGTACACACCCCTTCTGCATCGTCTGATGAGAGCATCCACTTCCCACGCTTTCGCTCTGCCTTACCGCACTCATACGCAAGAACTTGTGCCATGTCCGGCGAAACTGTCGGAGCATCGTCCACCTCTTCCGCTGCCGATATGAGTGCTTCCGACCAGTATGTTCTGTTGTCCTTGCTATCATCAGTTTCGGATGCTTCTCTGAACGCTTTCGCCAACGCATCCGCATCAATCAACCTCATCTTATCCCTCCTTTTTATACCCCGTTCGGTTATATTTCTGCGGGTTTCCGCACTAATTTTTCCCCATTGATCTGCCATAGCGTCAGCAATTCCTTGAAATGTCTTGCTTTTGGTCTTGCTGTCACGAAACTTCATTCCCTGATTCTCTCTGCTTGACCCATCGCTCCGCTTTGACCCACCGCTCACCCAACTGATCGTTGGCTCGACTATATTCGTTGGACGGAGCATTGGAAGATTCACAAGCCACAAACAAGTCTTCTTTCTGTAAGGATGTCCATATTCATACGGCTCTATCAGCTGCGTGTACTTCGGCAATCTGAAGATTCCTGACGGCACCGGATTCTCTACGGCGATCCTCTCCGCATTCGCATTGAACATTTCCATAAAGAAGTCCTTTGCATCCAATCCCTTTTCAAACCGCTTGCGGTATATGTACGATTCTCCGTCTATGATCCTGAATAACCGTGCTGCGCCAGCATTCGACAAGTATGTGCATGGTGGATGGCAAATAGCCAAATCCCATCTGCCAACTTCGTGAAGTGTCATGTCCATCGTCTGAACGCACCCCCCCCTCAATGCTTCGGTCGCATCTCCAAGAATGTGCCATTCAGGATGACAACCGCTCGGAAGTTGAACATCGCAAGAATACGCTTCATGTCCGCGTTCTCTGAACGCTTTGCAGACGGTCTGCGACTCTTCACACGCTACGATTACTTTCATCTCTTCCCTCGTTTCTGTTATTTCTGCGGAAATCCGCAGTTTTTTCATGTTAGATTTTTCGCCCTGTCCGCTTTAGGTTTTCACTATAAACTGTCACTTTTCCGATTCATTGCCGGATTGTGGCATCGGTTTTTGCGTTTTTGTGCATTTCCTGCGCTTCCGATACCGCATTTTTGTGCAGTTTTTCTAACTGTACTTTGAATAATCTGCACATATTTTGAAAGTTAACGGTGCTGATTTTGCATTAGTGCGGATGAATGTGCCGTTAACCAGTATCTTTCGGTTTACCGTCCGCACAGAAGAAATCCGCTCTTCTCGCCACACCATCGCACCAGTAGTCACCGAAGATTTCGTCCTTTTGTGCGTATCGGCATCTCTCACACCGCACTACCTCAACGATGTCCGGCTGCTGATCTTTGTCGTATCCCCAATGGTCTTTCATACCACCGGCTCCCATGCAGCACGTCTGATGCTCCTGAACATCGCGTCCACCATGCCATGACCGTCCGTCACCATCGGTTCATACAGTGTTATTCTCTGCACGATACACGTTGACGCGGCCGGCAGTCCCTTCTGAATGGGATATCCTTCAGACCCGTCCATCCAGGAGGATGCCACGCAGACCAAATCGTCACGCGCTACCTGCTTACCAGTCACTCTGTCTATCACGATCTTCCGCTTCGGGAGCATGACCGGTTTGTGCGTGTGACCCGTTATCCCGACATTGATCCCCTCATAAGTTTCCCAAAAATCAACGGCCCGATTGACTGTCGCACCCGGTTTCATCCCGCCACCGAATCCGTGGCTTACACCGATGACGTACCGCGTGGCTGCTCTTGCCTTTTGGTTACTACCATGCTTGCGTGTTCCGATCCCGATCGACAGAAATGCAATATCAGGTCTGTATCTATCGGAAATGTCGAGCTTCGATGCGATGATCGCACTGGAATCGATAAAAGAATTTTTCATTGTGCGGAATTCATGGTTGCCTCTGAGTGAACACAAAAGACGGTTGTCCTTTGCAAGCGGGAGCAACAGGTCAACTATCCCTTCAATCTGCAAATGTGGCGAGATGGTGTCTTCCCACGGGATCATCCCGCCTATGTTGTTATTGACCAAATCGCCGCCGAGGACCGCATACCCGACCGGATCGTTCATGATGATCTTCAGATATTCCCGGAACTCTTTCTCGCAATGGTTCACGCTTCCGAAGTGCGGGTCGAATATCGGATAAATGTTGATATCATGGTCAAAGTCGAATCTGATGAAACTGTTCATTCATTCTGCTCCTTGTTGTTGTATGTGATCCTAACCGCGACGTACGGATCCGTATTGTACGTCTTGGACGCGTTGATCATGCAGATCTCCGAATCGTCCTTGAATGCCTTACCCTGGAGTCCGTCCAAAACGGCCTTTACAAGGTTATCGAGGTCAGGGCGTTTAAGATGCGGTTGCCCCACCATCAACGGTGTCCCGCGTTTCGGTATCGGAAAGTTGAAGAACATCTCCACAAACAATGGCCCCTCCAGCATCCCGTGCCTCCATGACATGCGGATCAAGTCCTCATACTCACGTGTTCTCTTCGGAGTGTACGCATGTCCGTTCGCATATCTCGGTCTGCCCTTAGGAACCGGCATGATGTTCAGGACCATTTCCTTCGTATCTTCCATTCATAATCTCCTTGTCATGAAATCTTGCGCGAATCTCAATGATCGGCACCGGCTCTTTCGGCCTGATTGAAGGCGTCATATCAGGCGCCGGCAAGTTGCCTGACCGCGCCAGGTTCAGCTTTTGTTTCAAGCTCATCTTTTTTGCCATCAGCAAGAGTCATTCCTTTCCGAATCAATTCAATAAGATTCTGCGTAGACGCTGGGAGCGCTTCCTGAGCGCGGAAGTTTCCTTCAATCTCTTTGTAAGATTTGAGGAAATTCGACTGCACAATGGTATTGATTTGAGCGGGATCCATCAGCGCCCATTCTTTCAATTGGTTAGGACTGCCGACCACTCTCCGCGATAATTCAGGCAGCGCATTGAAGTTTTGAACGCAGTTTGTGAACTTCATTGCGGACTTGACTTGATTCCAGGCCGAGATCGCACTGTCCGTATCCGTCTTCATTGAAGCAATCTGTTTCTTGACCTGACCGATATTTGGTGGAAATTCCGACTCAGAACAGATCAGGATCTGAACGGCAGCGTCCACTTCCTGGTACAGATCGTCAGCGAACATCCGGCTCCACAGTTTCGCCATGCTGACCGCGTCACTCTCCGATAACTTTGCGTAGTAACCGGGGTATGCCATCCGCAGTACCGATAGGATCTGTAGCGTTTCTTTCATCGTCATAGCGCGTCACCTTCCTTCATGAGGATGTTCAGGAACTGGTTTGATGATGTCTGTTTTTTCTTCTTTTCTTCCTCCTCGCGTTTCTCCCAGGTGTTCACGCATTTCTTCCAGTCTTTGATGCGGGTCTTCCCGTACATCCAGCCTCTGGATTCGTAGAAGTCAAGAAAGTGCTGAGGATCGATACCGTTGTTCCGTTCACGGCAGTATTCAGCGACCTCTTCGAGCGAGGGTGCGCGAAAGCGCTCACTCTCAGATTTATTTTCCTTTTCTTTTCTTTTATTAGTATTAGTATTAGTATTAGTATTAGTAATGCATCTGACTTCAGATATTTCACATCTAACTTCAGATGTGGGTGAACTGACTTCAGATAATTCTGAACTGTCTTCAGTTCTGTTCTTCGGATTGTTGCCTCGCGCAGCGTCTGCCCTATCGCACTGTTTGCGGTAGGATTCCCACTGTGCATCAATGGCCTTCTTCTGTGCTTTCCATAGAAACTTTTCATTACCCGAAATCATGTCCGGCTGTGCTGAGTCATCCTTTGCATATTCCAGCATGGCTGTGAACAGCCTCCCACGTTCCGCGTAACTGAGGTCTTCCATGATCTCATCGAAGTCGGTCCATACGATCAGCTTCTTCATTGCTCTTCCCCTTCGTACATGTCCTCATCAGACATCTTTTCTTCATTCGGCAGCAGGAGCTTGTAATTCTTGCCAAACTCCTTTATCCAGCGGTCCATATCCCATCCCTGCGTTTCCATGATGCGCCCCTGAAAGAACCGCTTCAGGAACCGGCTGTTACTGGCGCACTTATGCACCGCGCCAGGTCCGTTCCGATGGCACCGATTCCCGCACAAATACACGACCGCGCCGTATTTCTCGGACTTCTTGCGGTACGCGCCACCGAAAACATGGTGACGTTCTAACGGATCTCCATTCCCGTTTCGTCCGCACATGAAGCATTTTCTTTCTTCCATAACTCCAACCCCGTCATGATCTGTCTTTCTGTCGGAACGAATCCGCCCATCTCTTTACAATCCTCTATGACCCCGTCCAGCAATCTGCTCATCTGCTCTGTGTTGTACTGACTGGATCCGAGCACACACCGGTAATTCATGAACCGCTGTCCGTTGATGTTGTGCATCCCCAAAGGGATCACTTCCCTAAACGTGGCACGAAGGCTCTGCTCTGCTTCCGGCACGGCCGCGATGTAGATGTTCTCGCCGTAATCCCGTAAGGCCTTGAGATATATCTCATCTTTACTTATGTGCAGGATTTCCGCCAAAGAAGTACAGCATTTCCATAAGAGCGCGTTCGCGTTCAGGGAGCGCTTGTCACGGAACCTGCCGACCTTCAGAACAAGATTGAACCTTTGCAATTCCTGCAACTGTTCCATGAACGCGTCAGTTGCTTGCCAGGCATGCACCCTGACCTGGATCAGGGCGCTGCCGTCAAGCATTTTCTTTAGGGAGGTTATAACACCAGTGAATTCCATATCAGAACGGGATGTCAGAGGATGTCACATCCTCAAAATCGTCTGCGGTCACATTCGGCATCGGATGGTCGAGGAACTTCTTATAGTTCTCCGATTCCTTGATCCGTGCCTGGATCCATTCAGGAAGGATCTCCATTGCCTGGAACGCGCCCTCTTCGTCAAGGTCAAAGATGATCTTGTCATGCACCGCATCCGGGACAGTGGTGCCTTTTGGGATGCTGACCACCGCGCCGATGTTCGTGTAGGTCTTGCCGTTCTTCTCGGTCGGGACCACACTCAACTGGCACGGAACACCGATGACTTTCCTCAGATCGAATCCTCTCAGCTCGTCTTCGGTGAACTTCTTACCGCGCCACGCTTCAAGGTCCTTCCTGAGGTTCGCGTTATCACTCAAACTGCACGTGTACTGCTTGCTCAGTACCCGCACATCGGTTCCGTTCTCGGTTTCGATGACCTCTGTCGGAAGTTCCCACATGATAAGGATCTTGTGCTGGTTCTTGTCGTACGCTTCCGAATGCTGGATGCCGAGGTCGATCAGACCGTAGGACCGTGCGAGGTATGTCCCTGCTTCCAGGGGCGGGAACTTTGTTAAATTGCTTTCTTGACTTGCCATAAGACTCATACTCTTTTCTCCTTTACTTCACTTGAATGTTCTTGTTCTCTACCAAACGCGCAAAGTCGAACACTTCGCCGGCGTTTATTGCTTCCTTGATCGCGGTTTTGTCAGGCTCCGGATCCTTGAACCTCAGCAGGTCCTCCGCGTTCTTCTCCGCCCACTCAATGAATCCGGGCAGGACTTCTACCTGCACAGACTTCCGGAAACTGATGCGGTGCCGCTCGTTCTCAAACGGTTTGAATTCGTATCCGACTCTCGGCAGATATGCGGTCAGATACTGTTTCAGCCGGTCAACGTTGTTCTGCTTCGTCTTTGCTCTTGCCGTCAGCGCGGCCGCCTCTTTCTTCAGGCCTTCGATGTCACCAGTCAGATTCTTGATAACTGCGGAGATCGCGTCTATCTTTTCGTCTGCGGTTTCCTGGATGTCTTCCAGCGCTTTCCGAAGGTCCTCTTCCGGGAGCTCGTTCTCCTCCATCTCCCACATCATCTGTTGATACTGGTCCGCTATTTCGTACAGCTTCATTTAACTTTTCCTCTCTTTCTACTAGTTCTAGATCCAGGTATCTTGTGTATCTTACCCGTGGCGGGATGTACTCGCACGGTGGGCAGCAATCGTATAACGTGTTCATATCTCATACGTCCTTTCTTCACATGAGTCTTCAGACCAAACTTTGATTTTGATGCTGACATTCAGTACGTTTTCAAAGTATTCCTCGTTTGCGAATATCCAATTCTGAACATCACGCTCAATCCGTTCCACGAATTTGTCTGCAATTTCCTCACACGTCATCCAGCTCACCCCAATCTGTCTTTATGAATGTCCAGCAGTTCCATATGCCGGTTATTCTCGCCGGTGAATCTGATATAGAACGCGCATCTCGGGATCACCACACCGGGATTATATCCGTCCGCTCTAGACAGCCACTCGTTCATACTCTCTCTCGCGATCCGGAGGTTCTCTTCGGACCGATGCGCATGGCTGTCAAAGAATGAGAACTCATGCACATTGATGCAATCCTGAATCGAGGATCCGAACGGGTCACCATAGGCTGCGCGGTTCATGACAACCCATACCAGGTTCTTCTTTTCCTCTTCCGACCTGAGCGGGGATGACCAGAGCAATCTAGCCATTTTCTCAACATCTCGGTCATTTAGAGAATGATTGACTATCATGACGGGACGCGGGTCCGGTGTGGCAGGTACTGTTTCCGTCTTTACCGGGATGAGGTCAATCACGGGAACATCGTCCGCGTAAGCAACTGCTGCGAGGCCCATGATGGCCATTACGCCGATGAGCGCTATCTTAGTCCTGATCATGTTTACCTCTCAGATACTCATGTATCCGTTCTTCGACGTCGCTGTCCGCGATTGCCTTCTTCATCATTCTCACAACGTGGTCGGACGCCCGCTTTTCCCATGCGTTGTACGCGTCCTCGATGCTGTCGAAACTGCCGGTCGATGCCAGGCATTCACCGCAGCGGATCAGATACGAATCGTAGATGATGAATCCGTCATCGTTGTTGAACCACGTGCGTACCAGGTGAATATCGGTACTTCCGCAAAATGGACATGGTCTTGAATTGATTTTGATGCTCTCCAGTTTCATTGCTTTCTCCTTCCTTGTGGCTTACGTTTTAAGGACTGAACACGCCACGATTTATTGGATTGTGAGGAATCCCCCTTGTTTAAAAATTTTGGTCAAAACTGACGTGTTCAGTTTTCAAAGCGTAAGCCGATCGCTTACTGTTATTCTTTTACTTCTTCTGCAAGTTTCGCCTTGACCAATAGGTCCGCGAACCAGTTCCAAACCTTTGTGATCACTTCGTCAAACTTCTTCATCTTTCTTTCTCCTTAAATCGATTCCTTTCTTTTCCCACAGCCACGTCCGGCTGAATTTAATGCGGTTTCCGCATTTGATACCGTTTAAATTGTCAAGGTTCTGTCCCGTGCGGATATCCTCTTCCACCTGAGAATGGAGTGTGGCTCGGTCATAACCGATTTCATCCGCTAGTTCTGCTACGCTGCAATAATCGTCACGTGCCATAGTTATCTTTTTAAGATAATTCAGGATCAAAAAAACACGCGACCGCCTCATCTGTATTCATGTGATACCGGTCAATGATGAAGGCAATTTCCGACTGCGTGAATTCCGCGTTTCGCTGATTTATCTTGAGATTCAGGCGAGAAACGCTGATTCCCATTGCCTTGGCAAGAGTGGTCTGCGTATCCCCGTGAAGCTTCATCAGCGACTCAAGCTTCCGTTTGTTCATTGGGTCCTCCCTTCAAGAATTATCTTTTCTAGACAATATTATGATATCATTGTGAAATTATCTAGTCAAGATATTTTTTGATTATTTTTTAAAAAAATATGATATAATCAAGATGCATAAAGATATTAAACAATATTCAACAATATTCAACGATACGCGGAGAGATACCATGACAGTAGGAGATAGAATCAAGTATTTAAGAATCGAAAAAGGCATGACCCAGGAAGAACTCGGTGAAAAGGTAGGTGTTAAAAACGCTGCCATTAATAAGTATGAAACAGGGATTGTTGTTAATTTAAAACGCGACATGATCGTTAAACTCGCCTCCGCACTGGATACAACGCCGGCCTATCTTATGGGATGGGAAGATGAAGAACCGGACGATATAGATCTGATGGAACTCCGTGAACAGCTCCGGAGATCTCCTGAAACACGGATGCTGTTCTCTGTGACGAAACATGCGACTCCTGAACAAATTAAACTTGTAGCGGAGATGCTCAAGCAATGGAAGCATGCATCAGAATAATTGACCTTCCGGTCACCGTTCCTGGATTCACGGCCGTGGACGAGGACGGTTTCTTCAGCATATACATCAATTCAAGATTATCCAAATATGAACAAGAAAAGGCGCTGATGCACGAATATAACCATATATTAGCGAACGACGTATACAGTAATATTCCGATAGAGGACGCTGAAGAAAATGCAGAGCTGTTTATTTTGCCACCGAGAGATTCCTGATAATTCTCAGTATTGTTGCTTCTGTGGGAGAAAGCAGACCCGCTCGACGTCAAGAAAGGCGAACGGCACCGGGTCCATCTATCAGCGCGGGCGGACGTATACAGCAAAGCACAGAGTCTTCCGCGCGGGTCGGTGCATGGCCATCACGAAAGGTGGATTCAAGACCAAACGAGAAGCACAGCAGTGGCTGAACGAGCACTCGGTGCTGGATGTCCGTGCATCGCGTCAGACAATTGGAGAAACGTATAAAGAATGGTCCACCGCGCATTATGAGAAGATCTCGACTAAAAAAGCGTCAGCGTATGCCTCAGCCTGGAAATGCTGTGCTGCCATCGAGAATCTGTATTGGGATGAGATAGGCACGGCCATACTGCAAAAGTGCGTGGATAATGCTTCAAACACTCATTACCAGCGCAAAACAGTACGGACTGTCCTGCACTCCATCGAGGCCCATGCGATCAGAAACGGGCAGACAGACCGTGCGCTCACATCGTATTTAGAGATCCCGTCGAAGACAAAACCGCGTAAGGTCCCGTTCACGCGGGAAGAGATAGACAGAGTATGGAAAGCATACGAAACGCACCCGTGGGCAGCTGCCGTTCTGATCATGCTCTATACCGGTATGCGGTTTGGTGAGTTGGCCAATCAGCGCCCTGAGAACATATACCTGAGGGACGGGTATATGCTCGGCGGATCCAAAACAGAACTTGGCAAGTCGGGCGAGATCCTGATCATCGACAAGATCAAACCGCTGGTCAAGAAGCATCTGCTCCCGACAAATCAATTCAATGTCAGTTACACCGCGTTCAGAAAACATTTCGATAATATTGACGGCTGTCAAAACCACGCGCCACATGAATGCCGGCACACCACCGCCACACTATTGGCTGAAGAAAATGTTCCGCCCGCAGTTATTTCAGCGATCATGCGCCATACAAATTATGAGCAGACTCTGGAATACACACACGTCAGTAGGAAGGTCATGCAGGAGGCTTTGACAGCTGCCACAAAGGAGTTTTAAAAGAACGAAGACCGTGGGGTACTAAACTTTTTTGTTGACAATTTTGTTGCCAGTAGACATCTTAACTGGTCTACACACGTCTACAAAGTGTCCTAAACTTGGGATTTTTTGCCCAAGCGTTGCGGTTCCCCAAGACTCCTACCGGGTACCAAGTAACGCAAAGAAAACCCCCCAAAGATGGGGGTTTTTTCTTGCTCATATATAAAGTTGTTGACAGTTTGTTGACAATAGGTTTTTAAACTTCAGGGTAATCCTCTTCAGGAATGCCAGCGATTGAAGTCAGCATTGAAAGGATTCCGGCAAGAAGTGAAGCCGATCCGACCATTACCCAGTTCACCTCGCTGATGACAGCGCTGGTGCCGATAGTGGCGATGGCAGTCTGACAGATTGTTTTGATAGCGCGGATGCCCGCCCATTTAAACCAAGATTTCCAATTACGTTTCATATCAGTATCTCCTTTAAAATTTTATAGGTAGTTCGTCATACTCTTTTTTAAGTTCCGCAATGTCACCGTTGCCCCCAAGATCGTGATAAAATTGATAGCCACGGTGCAGGAACTGTTTCTCATGCATTGTGGTTTCGCCTGATTTGAGCGCCCTGGTCATGAGGTACTCCAGTTTATCCCGCAGGAGCCATTGAAGGGCATTATCTAACGCGGACGGTTTCTTTGCCCGTTCCTTCGCCCACGCAAAAATCTGCGCGATTAACGTGGATAAAACTCCTGACCCTAAAATTGCTATCCAAATTGCGTCACTCATAACCGTTGCCCCCAAAAGAAGTAATAATAAAAATAATCGCACAACAGACGATTACAATAAAAAATAAGTTATTCATTTTCAGTACACTTTCGGATCTCCCCAATGCACAAATTTACCAGGCTTATAAATAGATCTGTCGCGGAAGTCCAGCAGTTTTCTGCTGGTTCTCTGTACCAGTTGGAAGCCATACGCGCCCCCTGCACTTTCCACGATGTGATTTCCGTTGTCCACGAATATTCCTATATGACCGTCTTTATGTGCCAAGTCCCCTGGCTGAATCTCGGCTGTCTTACGCGGTACGCAGTAATTGTTATATAAACTGTTCGCATTCGCGTCAAAGTCATTTCGGACCACACCGCAAGCTCTCCACAATCCGACAATCATGCCGGAGCAGTCAGCACCAACGATTGTGTATCCGCTCATCCGCGCTTGCTTCAGCATCAGTTCCTTCCGTCCGTTGTCAAAGTACGGAGCATAGGCGGACTTCCTGAAGTAAGAGTTAAGCTTTGCTTCCGTCATGACGTTTACCGAAAGATCCTTGTTGAAAAGGTTTCCGCCACGGATATAAAATCCGCGCATCAGGGAAGGATTGCTGTTGCGATCCACGCAGTACTTCAATGCCAGCAGACATATCTCTTTGCGTTTCGCGGATGTTGCGGAAAGTGCTTGTGAAATCTCCGTCCGCGCGGGTTCCGCTATCCAGTCAGGGACATCCACGCTCGGCACGGGTTTCGGATCGCCAAACAAAGCGCTCCAGGTTTCTCGACCTATAACACCGTCAGAAATAAGTCCATTGGCTGCCTGAAAGGCCTTTACGGCACGAAAACTATCGTCCCCAAATCTCTTTTTGGTAGCAGCGTACAAGTACCCAAGCTCAACTAGTTTCTGTTTCGCGTAAAGTACGTCATCGCCGGAAACATAGCGTTTAATGTTTCTGTACCATTCCATCAGACCACCTCTTCCCATCCGTAAACACCAGGTTCATAAACATTAGCGTCAATTGTGCATATCCAATGTTTACCATTATGGGAACACTTGTCACCCTTGTTATATGCGTCATGCGCTCCGGTAGGTTGAACCCATTCCGGCCATTCTTCGGTTGACGTTCTCACCCACAACGCGGGAACCACGTCAGGAGTCCAGTCCGCCTGAGAAGTGTGCGCTTGTACGCAACGATACAGTAATCCGTTATACTGTCTGCGGTCATCTACAGAATACGCAATTCCGACTTCCCACATTGGATACAATATCGTAACTTCTTCCGCTTGCTCATCCGTCAAGAATGTACAAGCCATATCCAGTTTGCTACGCATGAGTCGTGCTTTTTCTATAATGCTCATTCTGTCACCCCCAGTATGGAAAGTGCTTCTCGCATATCGGACTGTCCTTCATACATCTGCTGAATCTGTTTGAGTGCGGTTACGTCCATGACGGGCATTGCAAAGAATCCGTTAAACTTCATTCCGTCATCACGCATCCATGTCATACCTTCAGGAACGTACCGAAACCCTTCGATATACTCATCGCACTTGCCATTAAAGAAATCTGTTTCAACTGGCATGAATGTTCCATCATTTTTCGTATGGCATTTAAAATCTGAATCAAGATATATGATCATATGCTATCTCCTATTCGAGGTACAGATTAAAGACTTGGATGTAATGAAGTCTGTTGTAATACAACCCCATTATTCCAACATAGACGCAAAATTCTGCCGTACTGTCTGCAACTGGAATATCTTTAACGTAGTTGTACCATGTATTCGATGATGAAGGATTTGTGATGAAATCGTAAAATACAAGCGCATCTGTGTTCGGATTTGTTGCATTGTAATTATTAACCATAAGGTCTGCACATTGGTCAGCATTATTAGCAGCACCCCATTTAAATCGTGCTTCAATATGAATATTTGAATACGTTCCAACCGAAAATGTACTTGAACATATCCCAGCGTATCCGTTGGTATCGCTAGTTGATTTAGTATTTTTGTATTCCAGTTGGATGCAATCAGATTCTTGAGTCAGAGAAATAGTTCCATAAGTTGTCCGACCACTCTTTGCCCATTGCCTTCCCTCAAATGTAACCCCTGCCTGACCAGTGTAAGCGCCATTCTCAATCAGCGTGAGTCTGCCTGTAATCCAATTATTATTCTGCCATACATACCATGCACTGATATATGTCCATGCCCCATTATCGTACTGACGAATCGAAGCAATAAAAAACTTAATAGCATCAAATTGCAGATATGCCGTTCCTTTTGTTGTAACCACAATCCATATATCACCTTGTACTGGATTATCAGGAACAGTAGACTGACAATACACATCGTTGATTTCGGTGCTGTTAATCAATGCAATCTGATTGTCGCGTCCGCTTGCGGGAAGTATGGCATAATTCGCAATATTGATTCGTGCGCTTCCACCACCGACATTTGTTCTACCTATCATATTGCTACCTCACTTATGTGCCAGTATGCTCAATACAGTCGGAGCAGTCTGCTCTGATGCCCAAATGTATACAACACCTGAACCGCATTCGCAGATGGGCGCATACAGTCCGCTCATGGCGGATGCAGTACCGAACACAACCTCTGCCATCATACTTGCCAACACCCCAGTCGCAGGGATAGCGCATCTGTACGGGAATGCTCCGTCCGTATCAGAGGAATGCGTATTGGATGTCCATACATAATCAGACGGATCAAATGATGTTATCTTTATCTCCGTGATAGCAGTCACGTCCGCGGGAGTGGCTGCACCTACGTCCGTTGCGCTCGGCATGGGATGAACATGGTCATCCCTTGAATACAGAAGACTGGTTCCCGCGTCTGCTACCCCTAGTGCCAACGGAAGCTCTGAAGATGGTGAGCCTTCCGCTTTAGGGATGCCGAACTCCCACTCCACGCTTGTGGACGTTTTGTTCAGGTTCACATAAGCGTCTTCATCAGGGTCAAGCATTTCCAATGTGGCGGAAGGATTTCCGAACGGACGCGCGTTGTTCCAGGCATTGGTAGCGTCTGCGATCAATGAAACCAGGATAGGATATCTGTCTTCAGCAACCAGGGTTTCATCGTTCATGATTCCCTTACGGCCTTTGAAGTTAAAGTTCGCACTCGTTACCAAGTACTCACCGTCCGCGCCTGAATAAACCTGAACCTCGCAGTTATTGGTTCCGGCACCGAACGATGCACTCCGCAACGCGACTGTCACAATGTTGTGATTGTCACCGCCAATTGTGACGGAATGATTGCCGTACTGCCACGATTCACCGTTATATATAAATTCATACGTACCATCATCAGGCAGTTTGGCAAGGAACTTCTCCGCGTCCACGGTGGCACCAGTAATACCACTTCCTGAAACGTTGACCGTCAAATTGCCACCGGCATTGATGACAATTATCTTATCATTCAGTACGGGTGTATCCGCTTCATTAATCGCAAGACCGTAATCGTCCAGCGATACGTTCGCGTCCTTCGTATCTTGCTCAACGGTTTTTCCGTCAGACGTTTTGGAAAACACGCAGATGATACGTGAAGCCGTAGAAAGGTCCAGCGGTTCTCCGTCATCCGTCATCGTGATAAGGAACACGTTACCGTTATCCCCTTCCACCAACGTAGGCAATGCCTGAGCCTGGGCGCCTACCCTTTTCAGGTCAAGCGTGATAGGGATCGTTTTTAAAATACTCATGCTTTTCTCCTATAGAATGTAAAGAGGAGCAGAAGAACTGCTCCTCAACCTCTTAACAAATCCTCAAGAAATGCTTCGTAATCCGCTATGCGCTTTTCATACGTATCATCCTTGATGGTGCCTTTTTTGTGTTTCTTCTCCACGGATTTTATCTGTTCACGGACTTCCTTGACCGCTTGTTTCTTGATGTCACCCTTGCCGACATCAATTCCAAGGATCTCCGCCATTATCCGCATATCCGCGTCATCCAAATCGGATGTCGCAAGGGATGCCAGCTCATATGCCTTGGAATCCGCCTGGTACTGATTCATCAGGAAATCGTAAGCGTCATGCTTGTCCACACCCTGGTCAACCGCTGTCTGATACGCACCCGTCTGCTTTTCGCTCAGGACGTTGCCGTATTCATACCCATTGGGTGCAACAGCGGAAGTTCCGAACACGGCAGCGCGGATCGCATTGCCAGGAGTTTGGTCAATCGGATACCGCAGTTTGCCGTTCTTATTGTAACTTCCTTCACGGACGAGAGCGCCAACACCCTTTGCGGTTTTCCGCAACTGACCACCGCCAGGAATGAAGTACGTTGCACCTTCCATATAACTTTCAGGTGTTCCGCCCTTAATGGCGCTGATTGCAGTATTAACGGCAGACAATGCAGGAATCGGTATGGATGTTGTAGAGCCGAACTCATCATCGCCAAGACCGACAGCGCTTCCTATCATCTCAACCAGCGAACTGAACGGTATGTTGTCCATGATGTTCTTGCGGACTGCCTTTCCGGCACCTTCCGCTCCGTTCTTCCGCGCACCGTTCACCATATCGGAAACGATGCCAGCGGGATTCCACGTAGCGTCCGCGCCAGTCAGCACCCGCATAATCATGCCGTACACACTCAATGCAATGAGTCTGCCTAGGATCTTCTTCAGGTCCTTTGCGGATACGCTGACCTTGTTCACCTGGTTCTCAACGTTTGACCAGTCCACACCGTCCAGCGTTCCGCCATTCTCGCGGAGAATCCGTCTGTACTCGGAGCGGATGTTCTCGTTGTGGATATCAGACCAATGCCAAAGCTGGTTGAACGGTTCAATTTGGAACTGCGTCAGCGGGGACATGACCTTGGAATTAAAGATCGTTGCACGGGATCCCTTTGACCGTTCTGCAAACAGTTTCACGCACCATTTACTTACCTCGCGCAATGCGTCTTCAGAGGACAGTCCTTCTTCCTGAGTAAGCTGATAATACTTCGCTCTCGCAATGGTTTCGGTGGAGAAGTTATCTACCGCTTCCATCAGACCGAACAGTATCTTCTCACCGCGCTGGCGGAACTTGTCACCCATGTTCAGCGCGACTTCTTCCGCTTGGGACTGACGGTTTATCAGGAACGTACACACATTCCTGAAATCATCACCGAACTCAGACTGGTCAGATGTTGCCGTGTTGAACAGACCTCTGCCTATCCACTTCGGTGCAAGCTGTCCGGCACCCTGAGCGAACGATGCCATGTTCGTAAGTGCCGTGCGGACATTGGCTCCGATGTATGCGGTGCCTATCCAGCCTGACAGTTTTGTAGGAAGCGTGTACACTTTACGTCCGAACGTTTCCTCAACACCACGGTCAACCATCGGCTTTTTGTTCGCCAACTGATTTGTGTAATCGTGGAGCCAGCGCAGGAAGTTCGTGTTCGCTTCGTTGACGGGTCCTTCCTCGGAAGTCTTGCTTGCCATGCCAGTCCGCAATGCGGATTCCAACTGACGGAATCTCTGAATGACTGGGGTCATGTAGATGACATCCGATACACCGTTCAGGTATCCTTCAAAACCGCGTACCGCATTGTAATCCGTCTTATCTCCAAGACGGGTCAACAAGTTCCGCGCCCAAGGCTTACCAGGAGAGAAGTCAGGAGTCAGACCAGCGATGCCAACGGGGAGATCCTCGGACTTGAGATAGTCTATCATTCCGGCAACACCTTCACGCGCTTGCGTGAAATGCGGGAAGTAGTTCTCAATATGTCCTATCGGAGCGTATCCGTTCTCCACCAGCGTGGACTGTACGGAATCGTACATACTGCCGTAGATAGCGGACAGCGTTTCCGCAAGGTCAACGGCCTTGTCAGAGTAGGCACTTTCACCGTCCATCTCAAACACGGTGTTGCCGTTCTCGTTCACGATAGCATAGTGATCTCCGTCAATTTCAAGACGGTACGCACCCATCGTTTCCTCAGGACCATTTGCGGACTTCTGAACATCTTTGATACGCGCGTCTTTGTTAGGCTTGTCATCGTTGCGGATCTCATTTATCTTCCGCACCCGCTCGGCTGCCTTTTTCAGCACGTCATCGCTGAACAGCAGTAAGGACTGCTGGTCCGCCATGTACCGTACTCTGCCTTTTCGGTCAAGCACCATCGCCCCGTTCCCAATAGGAATGAGGATGTGCTTGCTGTCCATGACAGCGGTACGTGCCATCTCAGGAGTGATGATTCTCTCACCGATGAGCTGGGCAAGGATAGCGTCCTGCTCGGACGGATCTATTGCGTTGATCTTATCCAGGACTCCTTGTTTGAAGACGTTCTCGTCTGCCAATTGCTGTTGCATATATGAGTAATACTTATCGGAGTAATACTCATCCGCTTCCATGTTCAGCGCTACCGCTCTTGAATAGTCGGCAGCGTTCTTGCTCCTTGTATCTCTCCACTTGCCGACTTCCTGGAAGATGCGGACGGGTGCCTTGAAGGCATACATATTTCCCTTCTTCCAGTTGGCAGCGTCTTTGATTATCTTGCTGACTTCCTGCTCGGACAGCTTCCCGCCAACATCCTGACCGTTCTTCAGCATCAGCGTTCTCAACTGTGCTGCGACCGCGTTGTCATAGTTGCCGGAATTGTAATAATCCGTCAGCGAGGTGCCGGTCTTGAATAGCGCTTCCGCTTGCTTCGCCACTTCCTCGGAACGTTTGCTGTTCGTGGGAATGGTGCGGGAAGAAAGCGAAGTTTCCGCGTCAGAACGATTCTCGATATAATTATTTACGCGCGTAGATAATGGAGCATCGTCAAGAAAACGTTTATATGAAAACCGTTCAACGGCACCGCGCGGTGTTTCAATATCTTCATCAAGTACTGAAACATCCGTTATTGGATAACCGAATTTCCGAACACCGCGGTTATAATCATCCCATGTCCAATCAAACTCTGAACCTGGTTCAATACGATGACGATTATAATCCGCACGGAATTCATCAGGGTCCGCGTACTCAAACGCAGTACCGATCTTGACAAATCCAGGAATACGTCCTTTATCACTAACAGCTTGCCAATTACCGTCTGTCAACGGATCAAGTCTGTTGTTGGTTCTTGTTTCGACAGTCTTTAGATAATTGCCGTCTTCACCAACGTCAAACATCAATCGCGCGTAATCCGTTTTGGAAACATTATCGGGACGAATATTCACCGCGTACTGGACGGACTTTCCGTCAGGCCCCTTAAAATCAATGTTCCGGGACGAGAGATCGTAAACGTCATCTGAAGCGGTGTCCGTTCTCGGATTCACCATGACCTGATCGCCGTTCAGAACACCGTATTCAAGTCCGTCAGGATTTTCTGTGATACCTCTGCTGCCGGCACCGCTGTACGGATACAGTCTTGCAATAACACTGTCGTATCCAGCGTCACGCAAAGCGTTATAATCGAGGTATGTCTTCAGTAACTGATGGTTGCCAATCTGAAGAAGATTATTGAGGTCTTCATCAAATTCTTCGCGAGTCATTCCGTACCGATCCCTTGCAGTTGTTTCGTACAGAAAATCTCGGTCAGACTCCGAAAGATTATTGAAATCAAACGGACGCTCCATCTTCAGCGCAGCTTTATATACCGTGCCTTTATTACCCCTGATGGTAAAGAAATTGCTCATTCGGCTCGGTATCTGCTCATAGGACATATGATCAGCATACTCTGCATCGTCAGTAAACCATATTGCCCTATCGCCGAAATTCTCGGTATTCCGCCCGGCATACTGCATATCAAACGCAGTTATGCCTGATGTGGGCGAACCGTGCAGCGCAGGAACAGTGAATCCCTTCTGCGCAGCGTCCGCAAAGAACTCCGCGTCAGCGGGGTCATCCAGGCGGATCTCGCGGTTGGATGCTTTCGCGACCGGCTCCGCGTACATACCGCTGACGAGGTCATCGTATCCGTTATCGACCAATCTCTTATGGATGACGGATGTCTGATTCTCGACCGGTGTGGAACCGTGGATGATCTCGGAAATCTGCTTGATCTTGTTCGGGAGCCAGAAGTTCCCGTCCTCGTCAAGGTAGTCGCGGTTCTTGCCGGCGTACTCCTGGAGGAATGTCGGTACGATTCCCCACGGGTCTTCGGACATATTGTCATAACCGTGGATGTCGGCGAATCCCTTCAAGGAATCTTTGATGTGCTGCATCTGCTCGTCCGTGTAATTCGCCTTAACGAATTCCTGCGGTGAGTCGGTGCGGGATGTTTCCTTGATGACTTTGAAGTAATTGGGATGGTCAACGATGTTGATCATGTTGCCGTTCCCGTCATCGACCATGACCCCGTCGAATCTCGGTTTGACGCCATATTCGCGGCAGAGTCTGAGATACGTTTCCTGATCGTTGTTGTGACCCGGAATTACCTGACCGTCGATGACCTGCTCATACGGCAGGAAATGCGGGACCTTGCGGGTTCGTACCGTTTCCTTGGTACCGTCATCATTCGTCACGTTCTTGGTGACCCATATGTCTTTAATTCCAAGCTCTGAACGGTAGAAATCGTCCAGTTGGTCAGCGGACATATTGGACAGCGCCTTACCGAACATCTCGTTTATCTGAGCGGGACTCAGCTCGGATACATCGGATACACCCTGCTTCTTCAGGTACGCGGCCTTCTTCGCTTCGTCAAACTGTTCGTTGATTGTGTTGACCTTATCCGCGTCCGAGAGGAACTGCTCCAGACCGGTACGCTTTGCGCCGCTGTCCAGGAACCGCTCGTTCTGAGAACGAGTGTAATCGTTCCACATCAGAACGTTGTACCAGTACTCTTTCTCCATGCCCGATGCATGGAACGGGATGATCATATCGATCCAGTCCGCATTCAGGGCGAAAGACAACTGGTCATCGTTGACGACCATCGCCATTGCGCCGGCATGCTTGAACTGTTTCCTGAGGTCCTGCACCTCGCGCCAGAACATGCCTTCCTGATGGTTCTCGCGGATGCCGGTAGTGAAGTCACCCGTCATCGCGATGGACATATTGAACTTGTATCCGGTGTTCCCGAATATCCGCACAAAGTCACCGTTCTTGGTGTAGGTGTGGCCGTACCATCCGCCCAGCGCGTCCATGTCACCGATGAGCTGCATATAGTCCAGTACGTTCTGGATCTGGAAATCGTTACTGGAATGCACACGCAGTCCGCCACGCGCGTTAATGTTCTTCTTGTCCTCTGCGGATACCTCGCGCAGATTTGTGGTATACGGTCGATAACTATCAATGTTCCGCGCCTGGGATGCTGATTTCGCATACGCGGACGCTTCGCGTTCCAGTGACAGCACATCATTCATATCCGCAGTAGGAATGAATCCCTGCGGGAATTCAGACTGCTTGACGTGCGGGACCTGCTGTACCATATCCTCAAACCATGCATTGAAGAACGCTTCCGCCTGCTTGAACGCGGGACCGGACTCGTCTATACCGAACTCTTTGCAAAGCGCGGACAGCATCTTCTTTTTGCCGATGCCGGGTTTGTAGGACTGGAACCTTCCGCCTTCAACGGACTTGTAGTACTTCTCCAACCCGTACCTGGAATCGAGGAAGTCGAACATCTGATTCCTGAAGTGCTGCACATTGTAGAAGTGCTGAGATACGGTCGGGTTATACGCGTCCTTGCCGAGACTCCTCCACTTGTTGAACACTTCCTGCGCGGCAGCGGATATCGTGCCTTTGTCCTTGTTGTATGAATACATCAGCGGGAGCGCGTCATCGTCCGTTGCAGCGTTCAGAACGTTCTGTCTTGTGTTCAGGAAGTTCAGCGTGTAGTTGGACATCTGCATACGCTTGCCTTCCACGTAGCAGTACGTGCAGGGAATCATCTGATCGCAAGCCCGCATCAATTCAACAAGCTGCCGGCATTCTTTCAGCGTGAGAAGTCTGCCAAGACGGGACTGGATCTGATCGAGGTAATTGGAGTACTGCATTCTGCGCTCGCAGTTTGCGTCCACATCGAATGAATACTTGTACTCGATGTTCTTGACCAACGGACCCATCTTGTTCCCGGGGATGTCGCCTCTTGCGGCGTACTGGGCAATGGACTTGTCGTTCAGGATATAATCGCGGATGCTATCGACCTGAGATATGATCTTGTCCGTTTTCGCGTTCTTCCCGTTCTCTTTCCGCATCTTGTTCGCCCACGCGTCAACAGTACGCGTAGACAGCGCTTCCCTATCAGACTCGTCCTGAGCCTTTGTGAAGACATTTCTGTCGCTCAGGCTGTACTTCTCATCGGGTGCCAACTGGCGGACGGTTTCGTTGTCTTCAGCGAACGCGGTATCAGACCAAGCGCTGTCCATTGCATCGAACAGTTTCTGCATCTGACGTTCGCTGATGTAATCGTTCTCGCCTGCTTCAGCGCCGAATACCTGATGCATACCGTACAGACCGAACAGATCGCACAGAAGTTCTTCGGACATCTCGTCACGCGTGTAACCATTCTGTGAGTCGGGTGCGGTGTTTATGTATTTGTCAAGGATCCTGCCGAACTGGTCACCCAGTGCGTCCTTCACCAACTGGATGTAGTGCGGGTTCGCGTGGCCGTACTCGTGATACAGATACGCAATGTCACTATCATTTCCGGTGTAACGGACCATCGGCTTGCCGTTATAGCAAATGCCATTTATGCCATAACCGTCAGAGTCTTTCGTCTGTGTGTACAGCGTCACACCGTCCTTAGCGCCAAGAAAATGCACCGCAGCGCCGACAGACTCGGCGTACACGGGCGAAACGCCCTGCACCTGATTGACCCTGAGGTTGATGCCCTGCTGTTTATACAGACTCTCTATCTTCTGTGCGCCTTTGTTCTCGTTCTCGGTCCAGGGCGCAAAGACTCTGCTCTTTACCTTTTCGGCATCTTCAGAGATCTGAGAATTTCTTCCGACGTCAGTCTGCTCTGCCGCATTTTGGTTCCTGATTTGTCCGTTGTTGCGAACTGTACCGTTTTCGGTTTCTGCTGTTTCAGCATTTCGTCCATTATTCCGCTGCTCTTGCTTTCCATTTAGTATCGCACTCCTTATAGCGTCGATGTTGTTGATCGCGTCCGTGTATCCCGTCTTGCTCGCGTTGACGGTCTGTTCCATAACAGACTCAGGTGCGGGTGCCTTCTTCAGTGTATCGTCAAGCTCGGAATTCCACATCATGTCCACGATGTCGGGATTCTTTGCTGCGAAATCCGCGATTTGTTTATCGTCCCCGCTTTTCTTCGCGTCGAGCATCTCGTCCAGAAGATTGAAGGTGCGCTCGTCACCGTTCTGCATCGCGGTGACTTTCGCGTCCTCTATCTCATCAGCGGACATGTTCTTGATGTAGTCCGTTTCGGACGCATTGACTTCCTGATTCAGAAGCTGCTGTTCAAGGCCTGCCAACTGTGCGCCGGCGGCCGTTTCCGCAATAGTGGCGGATACTGCCTGATATTCCTGCGCGGTCTTCTCGATCTCGTCGAGGACCTTCTGTTCCGTATTCCGCTCGGATTCGGCAAGCTTCAGTTCCGCGACCTTTTCCTTGTTCTCGACCTCGCGCTGCGCGTCCTGGTACTCTTTGGTCGCGTCCATGAACTGGTTGTACAGTATGGAGTGGCCTTCGGGGTCGCCGACCATGCTCGCGGCCTGCTCGGACAGATTCGTGAGGTTGTCGAGCATCTTTGTCAGACGGATCTGATTCTTTTCCTGCTCCTGCTGGAAGTTCGCGATCTCGGCCTGATGTCTGCCGGACTCGTTCTCGACCATCCGTTTCAGGTCGCGTACGATGCGCTGACCGTCATCCGAACCGATGAATCCATAGTCATCGGCCATCTGGTCCATGAGATTGTTGAGGTCCGTCTGCGTTTCCTCAGACCAGCCAGACCGCTCAACAGCCTTGATGAACTCGAAACGGAACTTGCTCATCTCTCCGGTCTTGCCAAAGAAACTCGTCCCGCCGTTCTCGCCCAGTAAGTCAGTGGTCAGGTTCCGCGCGTTCTGAATGTCGGTACGGTTCCGACCCTCACGTGCAAACCTTGCGCCCATACCCGCTGCACCGAATCCAAGACCGGATATAGCACCACCGAGTCCGGACTCGATGATGCGGTTCATGATGCCCTTCCATGAAAGGTCGTTGTCTTCCAGCGTGATAGCCTCTGCTAGGATGTTGATGACTTCAGAGAAAATTTCTTCGGAAGCCTCAACACCGGACTGCTTCAGCGTTTCGCGCAGGAACTGCTTCAGGGTACCCGCTGCCTTCGGTTTCAGTAACTGTTCAAGGGATACCTTTTCCGTCACGATCTCGGCCATGCCCGCGATGACACCGAGCGCCATTGCTTCACGTGCGGTGGCACCGTTCTCTAACTGGTCGAGTATCGTACTGTCGGCAGCACTCAGACCAGCTATAGCAAGGCCCGCTCCGCCCAGAGGCAGACGTACGGACGAGTCGAGCATGCTCATCCCGCTCTGATAGAGGAATGAGTAGATCTGACCCGTACTGATGCCGGGAAGGAAGGACTGGTCGGAGTTGTTCAGGATGATGTCATCGGATACCGCGTTCCGGATCTCCTTGGACGCTGCGGTCATATAGCCGTTGTAGACCATATCGACCGCATTGCCCTGACCAACACCCAGATTACGCGTGATGTTGCCCGCGTTGCCGAGAATGTTCCCTACTCCCTCGACAGCGCCAAGCACATTCGCACCGACCGACAGAATAGAACCACCGACCGCGTCCTGCTGAGCAAGGCGCTGGAAGTCCTCTTTCCGTTCGACCGTTGACCTGAATTTCAGGACAGTTTCCAGTTCGTTAAAGTACTTCTGAAACGCTTCCTCGCCCATCGCGGCAACAGCGTTCGCGCCGGCTATTTCTTCCGGCGTCGCAAGCTTTGCGAGTTTGGAACCCGTCTTGACCTGACCGGATAGTACTTTGTACTGCTGACGTGCCTTCGCGGACCATTTTGAAGTATCCGCGATCTCATCGGTCCCGCCGTTCTCCGCAATGAATCCGTTCACGGCCTGAAGAGAACGACCAGCTGTTTCCGTCAGCGTGAAGTATTTGTTCAGTTCGTTCAGCCGTTCAACAGCCTCTTTATTCTCTGTGGTGACCCTATAGGATCCGTCGGTCTGTTTGTATCCGGCGAGTTTCTTGCCAAGTTCGACAAGTTCTTTTTCAATGTCTTCCTGCGCGACATCGGTATCCGCTTCCAGCAACCGCTCGTTCAGGTCAGCGCGGGTCTTCTCGTTCCTCTCCGCATTGACCGCGTCAAGCTGTTCAACGATGCCCCTGCGCTGTTCTGAAAGTTCGCGGATCTTTTTGCTGTTGGGGTTCCAACCGGACGCGCCAAGACGCGTGATCTCCGCGTCTATCTGTCTTAACTGCTGGGTGAGTGATAACTGCTGTTCCTGAGCCTTCTGGTCTTCAAGATAACTGGTGACCTCTTCCTGCTGTTCGGGCGGGAGGCTCGCGATATACTCGGCTTGCGATTTCTCGATAAGACCGTTGTACTCTGTCATCAGGTCCGCGACGGTAAACAGTTTCTCGTTCTTCTTTTTCTTGCTCAGGTTATCGAAATATTTATTCGTGCCGGGAACAAGTTCGTCTTCAGTGCCGGCCTTATAGTTGAAGTTCTCGATGACATCCTGATACTTTTCAGGGTCCGACTCATATACTTCTGCAATGGCTGCCCGCCATTCCTCATCAGACGCACCTTCGCCAAGTTCGTTGATTCTCTTATAAACCGCGTTCCGAAACTCGTTCTCGGCCGTCAGATACTTCTGTTCTTCTTCGGCAGCAGCCCTCTGCTTCTCGTCCTCGGCAGCTTTCTTTTCCGCCTCTCTCTGAAGGTTCTCATTGTAATCATTGACCGCTTCGGAATAGAGGTCATTGAACACGGACGAGTACGGCAGGCCGTTTTCATACAGCCATCTATCATACGGATCGTTCTGATCGTACTTGCCCTTCAGATACTCCGGCATTTCGCCGGCGCCCTGAGCATAGATCTCCCCGCCCGTATAATCGTAATAGTTCTTGTCACCGAAATATTTGTCACGGTATTTCTGACGTACAGAGTCAAGGATATCGTCGTTCAGAGAGTAGCGGAAATCATCGAACGCGTTGTCTTGTTTAGACCGGGAGCCACGGATAGCGTTATAAGCGTCAACACCGTTCTGTGTCATCCAACTTGTATCACCGTAATTGCCGGTAGACATCCAGTTGGAATGGCTTCTGCCGTACTTATCATAGGTATCGTTGTCCATATAATAGTACGTGCCGTTTGCCAGAGCGGACTTTCCCTTGCCCTGACGGATATTATTGAATAAGTCAACCTCATTCTGCTTCATCCAGCTCGTATCACCGTAGTTGCCGGTCTTCTTGTACTGGTTGAAACTCTGCTCATACTTTTTGTATGTATCAGCAGACATGGATTGAGGGTTGGACTTCTTCTGCGGTGTGTTCTGCGCTCCCTGATCCGTTGAAGTCTTTTTATCTTTATTACCAATAAAAGGCATTTTTGCCCCCTTATACGCGGTTTATTTGTACTGAGCTACCCTGGTAGATGACCCCGCTGTCGTTTTCTTCGTCTTGTAATTCTTGTTCGCGTTCTCGATGCGGTTCCGCAGTGCGAGTGCGCTGGTGTTCTTCTTGTCATTAAAGATACTGCTGTTGTTCATGCTCGCCGCCTGCTCCTTGAGCGGATTGGATGCGAGCGGATTGAATCCGTCGTCACCGGGGAGTTCTTCCTCAGCAGGAGATTTGCCGCGTCCGCCCCATCCGCCACGTCCGCCTCCGCCGGATGTCGTGTTGTATAGACCGAATAGGGCATTTGCTGCACCGAGCGCATTGCCACGCGCCTGATTCTCGGCCGTCAGACTCAGCTCGTCCTGCGCGTTCAGACGGTTCAGAAGCGCGGAATAAAGCGCTGCGTTGTAATCGGACTCGATACCCTGAACGTCCGCTGCTTCCGCGTTCATGTTGCGGTTCTTCACGTCCGTAACGTAAGTAGATCCGCCCATGCCACGCGATGTTGCGTCCGCGTCGATGCCGGCACGGATGGACGCAGCATCCTTTCTGCGGTTCGCGATCTGTTTGTCATAGCTCGGACGCATTGCGCGGGACAGCGTATCTTTCAGAGTGGACGCGCTTTGCGGAGTATATGACGGTCTGAACTTCGCGTACATCTGATCGTACAGATTGTTGAAGTTCGTAACTACTTCCTGATTTGCCATATCTGTTTCTCCTTATGAAAGATTGTTTACTTTGTCGATAAGCTCGACCAGTTTGTTGTAAAGTTCGCGCGTGTTCTGATTAAGATTGTTCTCGTTCAGGGACGCTGCGTTGTCATAATCCTCGTTCGTTGTCTGTTCCTGCTCCTGATGCCTGGAAAAGTACACGGGGAGCATCGTAGAAGGTAAATCGATCATGTGCCGTCCTCCTTCGCTTCATACCGCAGTGTGAGTCCACCCTCGACCTCGAACCATCCGCCGGCCACGTTCTGGATCCGTAACCCAATAGCGCGACCTTCATACCTCAAAGGTATGCGGATGATTTCGCCCTTCTTCGCGGGCATCGCGTACGTTTCGTGCTGGACATACGGACCGGCTTTGATGTCTATCAGGACCTTGTCGCCGGTGCCTCTGAGATACAGCCACTTGACGTGCTTTACGACAGACCGCGCCTGAAGGTCCGTGTACGGCGTGTTCCAGTACGCGTAAATAGGCAGCTCGACCGTTGACCCGTCAACAAATCCCGCATAGGTGTGGCAGTCCTTATCCCACTGGTATACATACCGGTCACTGTTGATCATGTAGATCGTGCCGTTATATGCGCAGATGTCCGTGATTTTGAATCCGTTACGGATGAGATGGACTCTCTCCTTTTGGTCATAGACGATCAATGTATCGTCCTCTGCGCCGACCAGATCGCTGGTGCAGCAGCTGAAGTACAATCTGTCGCGGTTCTCGCAGGACTTGCAGTTCTCCAGAGAAACATTCTCCAGCAGTCCCTGGATCTGTCTTGCGGTCGGTGACAGATGCACTGTCTGTCCGTCGTGGTAGTACATCCCGGCGCGGGTGATCCAAAACGGGAAGTCACCGTTCGCGATGATGCCGGAATTTACTGTCTTTTCCATGTCCTTATTGACACGGGATATCGCGTAATTGGACGGTCTGTCGCCAATCATTCTCCATACGGATGACTCCTTGAATATCAGTAGCTGATTGCTCAGTGCGACAATAGCGACTATCGGCTCGGAGGATGTATTACCGACTTCTGTATGACCACCGCTGCTGATCTCGGACGCGTCGTCCATCGACCAGTCCTCAATGGTCCGCACATCTCCCGGAGGCTGTGACCAGTAGAGCCTGGACGGGTGTTCCGGGTCCCCTGCGCACATGAGCCGGTTATAATAGAGGTCCATGTACGCGACCGGCATATCCGACAGCCCGCCTCTGATCAGAACGATGTCGCCCACGACCGGCTTATCCGAACGGGAGATGACTTCCTTAAATGTGACCTTTGTGCGGGTATTGTTTATCTCTTTGACTTGTGACGTGATAAAGTCCACATACAGTCCGACATCCTTGCACCGCTGTTCATAGTCTTCAGGGATCGCGGGAGAGATCGTGACGGACTCGACGCCGTACTTGACATCGCTCTCAGCGGGTTCCGCATTAGAGCCTTTGCCAAGCTTCAGGAACACCTTGTTGCCGGCTGTCCATGTCGGAATAGTGGCGAACGCGTACTCAACGTTGTCGATCTTTACGGACAGTTTGGATACCGTCTGATGCACTGAGGAAGGCGTGAACGCGACATACGCGCCGTATGAATACGACCATCCGTTAGGCATCGTCAGTGTGTACTGACCGACATAGTCCGTGACCGAATACGACTCGGCCGTTGCTTCGGTAACCTCGGTGCCGTAACTGCCGTATGTGGTGTTCAGTCTGACCAAACACAGAGAGCTTGTAGACCATGCGGGGACATTGTTCAGCGTATAGTCGGTGCTGTTGATGTTGACCTTCACCGTTGTTGCAGCACCCGGACCCGCTGATGCCGTGAAAGCAACCCAGCAATCGTCAGAATATGCCCAGTCGGCGGGAACACTTCCAAGCGTGTAAGTCACGGTTGTTGTACCGGTTTTTGACGTTTCCGTCATCGATACAACACTGGTTTCGACCACCGCAGCGCTGCCGTATAATGAAACAACGACCGTATCCCCCGCCGCCCAGATCGGGACGTATGTGAGGTTGTACATCTGGTCATTGATTCGGATCCGGCACGTGTTCAGCGCGTTCATGTCGGCAGGGATATCGAATGCGATCTTGCACCCTTCCGTGTATGTCCAGCCGGACGGCATAACCAAAGTGAACAGACCCGTCCTTGTAGTGGTCGAGCCGTTGCTCTCGGATGCAGCCGTTGTACTGTCCAATGTCACAATGACCGTTTCGCCCGCGTCCCATATCGGGAGCGTACCGAGCGTATACGTGCTGGAAGATATCTTGATCTGTATCGAGGTGGCGCCGGTTATTTCTTCAGGGACCTGGAACCGCACGGCAGTTCCTGCGGAATAGGACCATGTGCCGGGCATCGTCAGCGTAATGATGCCGACGCCGCCGGTCAGAGCATACGTGGCCTTTGTTGCGCTCGTGGCGCTCGTTGCCAATGACGCGACCGATTCCGTGTATGTGGTCAGCGTGGCCTTCTCTGCGTTGTATGTGACGCCCGTGATCGTGCCGTCATACACATAGTCGCCGGTTCCGAATGCCTCTGCGGCATTAGCGGATACAGTGCCGTCCCACTTCACGATCTGCGTCTGGCCGTTGGAAATGAGCAGATAGTCTTTATCCCCTATCTTGCACTCGACAAAGTCCCACTTCTTTGATGTGATGTTGAACGTGGACCATTTGACCGTTATCGTGGACCCGTTAGGAATCGTTTCATCCTTTACGATGATGCCATAGGTGCGCGGGTCATAATCCCATGAACCACTTGAATATGTGAACACTTTTGTTCCGACAGACGCAGCGGTCATGTACTTGGTTTTTGAAAAGACCACGTCAAGGTCCGTTTCATATGTAACGCTGTTCAGAAGACCGGCAGTGGAATAGTCCATAATGACCACCCACTTCGATCCGTCCCATGCGAAGATGAAGTTGCCCGCACACACAAGAAACTTATCGACACTCAGCGTGTGCCAGTAGTACATCCGCAGTATGTCCCCAACATCCACGTTCCCGACCTTTATGGGGACTCTGCTGAACTGATACATCAACGGATCGAATGTGTGACGGAACCCGTAACCGACAGTCAGGTTGCCCTTCTCGGTGATCATATTCGCGCCGTCAGCGGTCATGCCGGGGTCCAGCCGGTTCTCGTTCTGGGACTGGTCAAGTCCGCGAAAGTACTCGATAGTGTAGTCCTTCAGCAAACTTACCACCCCACGTTCTTTATGTTGTATACGTTGCTCTCACCGTGATTCTTTCTTGCCCTTCTCAGGCCCTGAGAATAGATCTGATAAAACGCGTCAGCACGTCTTTGCATGGTCGGATCCAGCGTGATGTGCTGCGAATAGACGATATACGGCACCAAAAGGGAGTGTAGATACACCGGGATCCCTGGTACATCAATATCATTGCTTATGCGTGGCGGAACATACCGATACTCAACATCTACAGTCCCTTCCGTGCCTACGGTTATCTCATCGGACGCCGGTCCGGTCACAAACGAGATGGATGAACCGTTCTTTCTGACATCTACGATCTTGACACATTGCGCGGACAGATCGTTCAGGTGAAGGATTCCGTCCGTGACCGGGACATCCGTATCTGTTTTACGCAGATTGAGATACTTCGCAATGTCTTCCGCACCGTCGTTCAGATACATGACCAGCTTGTCCTTCCAAGCCTCCATAGACTGCGCGTCCGTTTCAAACCCAAGCGAAACCATCGCTTGCGTGACGATATCGTATAATGTCATGATTTAACTCCTTACATAGATCTGCCGGACCACTTCTTCAGCCGGTCTACAACTGCCTTCTGCATACGTTCCTGAGTCCGCATATTCTCGATGATCTTGTAGATCGTTTCGGGGACCTCGACCTGCACACCGCGCGGGACCTGATAATGTACGCCGTTCACGCAGAAACTCATGTTCTTGTCGCCGGTCGAAACTTCAGGAAGGATGACCATGTATTTCTTCTGTTCTTTAAGGTCTTTCGCCGTATCAACGGAGATCTTGTTCATCTCCTGCTCGGACATCGTCTTCGGTGCTTCTTCGGCAGTTTTCTTTTTAGCCATAATTTCTCCTTTCAAATAAGAAGGGGACCCAAAGCGGGTCCCCGTTTGTCATGATGTGTGATTAGGAAACAACGTGCTCGATCCTGAGCATCCAGTCCTCATTGAGGATGACGGCTGCGTAGGAATCGCACTTGCAGGCGACCGTGATGCGCTGATCGAGCGGGTCGGTCGTGCTGCCTTCACTGTGGATGATCGTGTGGATATTGCCACTGCCGCCGATATCCACAACACCGTAAGCGTCCTCGCCGAACACGAGAGTGCCGTGTACATCAGCTTCAGCCTTCGTGGAGCCGTCCGGTTTGGCAGCGTCGTCCGTCCAGACGATCGCATCAGCGGTCAGAGAAGTAGCGGACTCGGAGAACGTGACTTCCTTGTTGGCAGCGTCAAACGCGGCGACCGTGTACTCGGAAGAGCCGATATTGAACTTGTTGCCGACAACAGAGAAGTACTCGATCTCATCTTCCGTAAGCGCGTTCTTCAGAACGAACTTCTGAGAAGAAGAAGTATTCGCGTTGACCTTGTTGAGGACAGTCTGTTTGAAGACCTTCGCTTCGGTGGACTCAACAAAGATCACGCCGAACAGTTTGCCGATCTCGCCACTGAAGATCTGCTCGCCATACTGGTACTTGGAAACATCCTGCCACATCGTATCGGACTGGAGGTCGTACACGGAATCCGGGGAAACGATCGCGATGAAGTAGTCCTTGCCGTTCCTCTTAAACGGGCGGGCTTTGTTCTTTTTGAGTGTACGGACCGCTTTCCGGATCTCCAGCGTGGTCAGCTTGTCAGTGCCTTCAAGCAGGTTACGTGCCGTACGTCCGCCGGCGTACTGGATCGTGGTACCACCGGCCATCGCGTCACGGGTGATCCAGTCGAGCGCGGTGCCGACCTGCTCGCCGAGGATGTCGGTAGAGCCGGTCATGACATTGTCATAGGAAGTGCGTTTCAGCCAGTCGGATACTTCAACGAAAGCACCGTAGGCCTTGCACTGTGCAAGCACGTGGCTCTGAGCCAGGGACTGGCCGTCAGGTGTCACGCCTTCAACGAGGCCGGGAATGACCTTCTTCGGATCAAACAGAGTCCAGCGGCGGAACTCAACATTGTCACCGGCGCCGTTCGGGATCGTGCGTTTCTGGCCGAACTGCGCATGCTTGAGCTGGGTCTTGGCATTGACCAGAAGGTTCTTGTCGTAATAGGTTTTGTTGAGATACGTCTGCGGAGCAGCAGTGTTTGCAGTTGTCTGCGTATTGTAGTTGGTAGGCATAAGCTTACCCTCCTGAAATTAATAGTAGTTTTTTCTGCGTTCTTTCTCTTTCAGGAACTCCTCGTCTGATACTTTCGTCCAGTCGGTACGCGGTGAAACGCGCTGCTGCGGCTTCATGCTCTGGGGCAATGACTTGCCGGCGCGGACCTTCTCGGCCACATCGTATTCCGCCTGACTCGCGCGCTGATTCGCCATATACACCTGGATCGCGTACCTGGCGGGCATCGGGTCATCGATACGGTTGCCCTTCTCGTCGTACCCCGTTATGAGCTTGATGAATTCCGGATCATTGTATGCCTTGTTTTCGTCGAACCCTTTCGGTTTCGGCGCGTCCAAAACTTCGCGGTAGATCTGTTCTACCTCGTCTTCCGGCTCAGGCTCCGGCTGTCGGTTCTGTTTCAGTTCTTGGATGTCCTGAATGACGGATAACGCAACACCGTCACGTTTGCTTACGGCGCGGTTGAAGTTGTCGATTGCCTTCTTCCCCGCGTCTGCTTTGCTTAATGTGGAATCCTGACGCATCAGGTCCTCGATCATCAGGCGGCCAAGCTTGTATGCGTCGTCAGACTCATACTTCTGCTTGATACGCGCCTTCTCAGACCGTATGGCTTTACTGAAGCGTTCTCTGTCAGACTGCTGCGGTTCGTCTGAGCCTTCCGACCCACCTTCGTCACCAGCCTGCTGCGGTTCTTCTTCGCCAACCGCGCCAGCATTGATGTCAGCGCTGACCTGACTCTCATCAGGGCCGAAAGAAAACACCGTTGCCGGTGTTGGTTCTTCCATTGGTTCCTGCTGAGTTACAGCCGGTTTTTCTTCCATAATCTCCTTTCAATACTGCCGTTACGGGCGCAGACCCCGAAAATACTGCCTTTAACGGATGCAGACTCCGAATATTAAACAGCGTTCGATAACTGCGGTTCCGCGTTATCTCCGCGCAGTTGTGCCATTGCTGCGTCAATGTCGGCCTGCTCTGCCTGAGCCTGCTGCATTGCCATCTCGTCCGGTGCGGACGCCTGCGCCACTTTATTCAGCAGCGACTCTTTGCCCTCGAATTCCATCAACTCAACGGCCTGATCTGGACGGATGATGCCAAGCTGCACCATCTGCAAGACCAGCTCGTTCTGAGCCGTTGTCGCCCAGCGGTTCTCCTTCTCGACCTTTATCGAGATCATGAACTCAATGGGGATGTTGTTGCCCAGCGCGGTCTGACGTTCCATGATAGAGGACTGGAACTCGGCCTGCACCTGCTGACCGTCGATGGTCAGTGTGAGCTGTCTGGGAAGCGTGTTGAACTCGCGTTCCATCTCGATCTCATACCTGACCGCTTCCTTGTACGCTTCCATCTTCTCCATGCAGATCATACGGATGCGCTTGTTTGCCATCTCCTGAAGTGCCATGATGGAAGAGGCCGCCGTGACGCCACTGGTCGTGTTGCCGCGCGAGAAGTCATTGGATCCTGACTCCTCCTTGACTCTGCCCCTTATAACGTCGCCCTGGCTGAGGATGTAGTTGGGCAGCGGCGGATTACTAAACCATGTGACGCCGTTCAGGTTGTCGCCTTCATGGACGTTCTTCGACCAGTCCGACAGGTCCGCAGAATCGAATCCGGAACTCTCGGTGATCAGGAT
>Ga0265298_10001276_pt1 | contig 37180 bp, 32 predicted proteins | sample AusTroGonzalo_MG_3_FD_193486 | JGI IMG/M metagenome (GOLD analysis project Ga0265298, IMG submission 193486) | Bovine rumen microbial communities from tropical cattle in Woodstock, Queensland, Australia - Gonzalo_01 | ecosystem: Host-associated > Mammals > Digestive system > Stomach > Rumen ...
AAGCCAAACGTTTGGGAATGTTGATAACTTTTTGGGTTTGTTTGGGAATGTTGATAACTTTTTTGGTTTTTCCCCTATTGACTTTTGGGTCTCAGATATGATATAATATCTTACAGTTCCTAAGTAGACCGAGGTCGAACGGGGAGGGGTGAGGCGTGCGAGAGTACGCCAGGCCCTAGTCAAGTAGGAGAGACGCGGGTGCAAAACGGGGTGTAGAGCCTCGACACCAATTTAAGAATCCGAACGCTCATGCTTCAAAACACAGGCTTTTCAAATCGGAAAAGTCCCTGCGAAGCATTAGCCGTCGGGTTGGTTCTTCCGGGGACGAGGAAGGAAGAACAGATGGAAAACGAGAATTTGGCAGTCGATGGCGACACCCGGGAACTGGTGGCGCTGTACGAACTTTTCGCCCAGGCGTGCGATGAAATGATGGCAACGCTTGATAAGTTCATTGTGGCGTTCAAGAATGGTAGCGAGTTCCCGCCAAGGAAGGAATGGCCGGACTTGCTATTGGAACCGGACTTTAATCAGATAAGCGATCAATTGGCGGAGGAGGGCCGACTTTTGGCGCGCTTCAAGGCGGGGGAACTCCCGGCCGAAGCGGTGAAAGCCGGGAATCGCTATATCCAGAAAGAGGACGAACTGGTGGAGAAGGTGGAAGAACTCGCGATGATGCCGAGCCTTTTGGAGACGCGCCGAGCCGACCATGCGCTCTGGAACTACATGAAGCGGAAGACGGACGATCCGGTAGAGATTCAGCAGGCGAAGGTGAAGGATATGGTGGCGGAAAAGTTGAGGTGCTATCGGCAGAACGCGATGTCGCTCTACGAATTTCTCGCCAAGTCTCAGGTGGGTGGAGTGCAGATGGAGATTAAATTGGCGGAGCAAAAGGCCGAGCGCACGATGCTGAACAAACTAGAGCGCGTGACCGAAGGGATGAACGTGCTGGCGCGCGGCGCGAACAAGCACTTCTGGCATGGCTGGAGGGGCAAGCGGCGAGTGCGGGCGATACAGGTAAGGGACGTGTGGCTCTATGTGCAGGGCTTGAAGCGGACGGTAGAGGAATCGGAGCTTTATGTAATATGCCGGGATGTCTACAAAAATCAGAAAATGGATCGGATGGTGGAATATGGCGGCTATCCGTCCGCCTTGGCACTCTACAACATCTGCCACGCTCACAGCGCCGAAATCCTGCGCGGCGTATAAACTTTTCGCACTTTCCCCTTGCCATTCGCCCCAAAATTTGGTATAATATATATCACTATGCTTGGAAAGGCATAGTCCCATAGCCGGGCGGCGAGACGATGGAACGATTCTACTATGGCAAGTCGATTGCAGAGTTTCTCGTAGAGGACTCTGATACCATTTTTGGTATCTTGTCGAGGGCAGAAAGTTTCAATACGAGTCGCGACCAGAAAAACGCCTGGAATGATGAAATTGGACTATTAAAGTCGATTCTTGCCGGATATAACGGGCATATCTTTTTCGAGTATTCCATTCCACGTTTGGGCAAACGGGCAGATGTGATTTTGGTAATTAATGGGGTAGTGTTGTGTCTAGAATTTAAGGTGGGAGCGGAGCGATTTGAACTGGCGGATCGAGAACAAGTTTGGGATTATGCGCTAGACTTAAAGAATTTCCATGAACCAAGTTGGGATTTGTATATTGCACCGATCTTGGTGGCTACCGATGCACCGGATGAGCCGTTTGAACTTCAAACCTGCAATTACGACGAGAAGGTTTTTGTACCACTGGAAGCCAATGGTGCGACCTTGAAGACGGCAATTGAAGTGGTTTTGTCGCGCGCAAAAAGCGAAACGCCAGTAGATGGGATGGCTTGGGCACGCGGCAGATATTCGCCCACACCTACCATCATTCAGGCGGCGAGTGCATTGTACGCGAAGCACAATGTAGAAGATATTACAAGATGCGATGCCGGAGAAAATCTCAAGACGACAACTGATTTTGTGCTTGGCGTGATTGAGCACGCGAGGGAAAACCGGGAAAAATGTATTTGCTTTGTGACGGGAGTGCCAGGTGCAGGCAAGACTTTGGTTGGCCTTAATGTGGCGATGAAACAGTTTGAGAAGAAGGAGCAGGCAGTTTATTTGAGCGGTAATGGTCCGCTAGTGGATGTGTTGACTGAAGCATTGGCGCGCGACAAGGTGCGGCAAAAGAAGGAAGCAGGCGAGAAGTTTACTTTGACGAGTGCACGCCGCGAAGTGAAGAGCTTTATTCAGATCATCCATCACTATCGCGATAATGCTTTGGCCAAATTGAAGATGCCGATTGTCGAGGGTAAACTGGAGATTGATCCGGCTAAAGCCAAGAAACATCAGGATGATGGATATGCAGATGTTGAACATGTGGCGATTTTTGATGAGGCACAGCGACTTTGGGATCAGCCGCACTTGTCGGCATGGTTGGCACGGAAGAAGGGAATTCAAAACTTCCCAATGTCCGAAAGCGAGTTTTTGATTTGGTCCTTGAATTTGCGCGACGATTGGGCGGTAGTGATATGTTTGGTGGGAGGTGGACAGGAGATCAATTCGGGTGAAGCCGGAATCGCAGAACCGATTAGAGCGGCTAACGAAGCTTTCCCGGATTGGAATGTGTTTATTTCACCTCAACTGACCGCCAAAGAGTATGCTCAAGGTAGGGCCAACGAACTCTTGGCACAAAACCCGAATGTTAAGACTGACACTTCGCTTCATTTGGCAACGAGCATGCGCAGCTTTAGGGCGGAGAATCTTTCGACCTTTGTGGGGCAGCTCTTAGATCGCGATGCAAGTGCGTCCAAGCAAACGTATGCGGAATTCTGCGCCAACTATCCGATTGTGTTGACGCGTGACCTCAACAAGGCGAAGAATTGGTTGCGGAAAACGGCAGGTGGCTCGGAGCGCTATGGGATGGTGTGCTCTTCGCAGGCGTTTAGGTTGAGACCGCTCGCGATTGATGTGCGGGCCAAGCCGGACATTGTGGATTGGTTTTTGGATGATATTACGGACATTAGAAGTTCGCTCTTCTTGGAGGATGTAGCAACCGAATTTGATATTCAGGGGCTGGAGCTCGATTGGACGTGTCTTATTTGGGATGGCGATTTCCAGTATACGGATGCCGGCTGGATTCAGCGCGATTTCTCGGGCGGCAAATGGAAGAATATCAAATCGCTGGAGCGTCAGGCGTATCAGCTCAATGCGTATCGCGTGCTCTTGACCCGGGCACGCAAGGGCATGGTGATTTGCGTACCCGAAGGCAGCAAGGGCTTCCCGCCAGACGACACCCGCAAACCCGAGTTCTACGACACGACCTACAACTACCTCAAGTCGCTTGGGCTCAAGGAAATTTAGAGGATAAAATAATGAAAGATGTGAAGTCGATCGGAAATAGTTTGAAGCGGTTGCCAGGGCAGTCGCTGAGAGAGAAATTGTTAATATAATAAAGGCCAACTAATATGTCATTGATAAAATGTCCAGAATGTGGAAACAAAATTTCAGAGCATGCGGAAAGTTGCCCAAGTTGTGGTCGACCTATGCGAATGAGCAGAAAAGGCAATGCTTTTGATCCATTTCATGATCCAATTCATTTCTTAGGTTTGTTAATTGCTATAGGATTTGTAATTGCTATGATTTGTGCAGCAGTCATTCATATGTAATTAGTCGAGTATACCTTAGAGGCACTATGAACGACTGGAAGGATATGGCAGTAGCATGTGGCTGTATGCACAAGCCAGATACTGGAAAGGGATCGCCAACTAAACTAAAATGGTGGTGGATGCCGGTTATTGCCGCATGGCTGTACGTCGTCTATCGCATCATGTCGAACCTACTATCGGGCCCTCATGGGGTTTGACATAGGGACTAGAGCATGAAAAACCAAGAAGATAGTAATTCGATGGATTTGTTTGGTGGCAGTGAAGGGGAGAGGGCACCTCGCACTGATGTTAGACTCGACATGATCAAACTTGATTATGTTGGGTCCGAATCGATGACGTGGCAAGAACTCTTTTCCGGATTTGACCGCATCAAGGCAATTACGTATTCGTCGGGAATTAACTTTGTTTATAAGCTGTTGGATCTGTACAAGGAAGCGGAGATTATATTTGGTTGCGAAGAGGTGATGTCCTACACCTTGCAGGAAATCATGGCGTATCAAGAGAAGTTGATTGAGCGTATTCGATCGACCGATTCGGCAGCCAAGAGCAAAATGATTGAGCGCATCGAAAATGGCGAGGTGCATTTGTTTGTGGCACGCAAGCAGCTTTCGCATGAGAAGTTGTATTTACTGGCTGCTGAAGATGGAAGACGACGCGTGATTTTGGGCTCGGCCAACATGTCCTTCAATGCTTTTGGCGGACGGCAGCGAGAAACGATTTGCTACATCGATTCGGCGGATGCGTATGACCGCTTTTTAGAGGTGTATGACGAACTCAAACGTGATAGTGTAGACTCGATAACCAAGAAAGCAATTGAGATAGCTGATGCAACAGATAATGTTGATGCACTGCCGATTGCAGAAACAGTAAAGGTTAAGAAGGTTCTCGCTATCGAGCCGGTTAAAGAGAATGAGGCGGAAGTAAAGTTTGTGCTTGATACTAGGGACTTGGCCAAGCGGATAGCTCCATCTATTCCTATTTCACGCGAAGAAAAGAAAGCAGGCAAGGTGCTCATTTCAGCCGAAACAATTCAAAAGGTGCGTAGGCAGATTGTGCATGAGTGCGAGCGGGAGAAAGAACTGAGAAGCGAGTATCCGCAACTGCTGGTTAATGCAGATGAAGGTCGGGTCGCGTTAAATGGCAATGAAGTTAATTTGACGCCTCCGGCAGAAGAAGTTAAGCGCGATGTAGATCTGTTCATACAATACATGAATGGATATGAACGTTTTCATGGCGACAATCATGGGATGCAGCTTCGCTACTATGAATTTGCAAATTGGTTCTTCTGCTCGCCTTTTATGGCAGTAATGCGGGATACTGCGCTACGTTATGAGCAAATGACACATCCATATCCGGTTTTTGGTCTGGTTTATGGTCAGTCAAAAGCCGGGAAGACAACGTTTTTGGAAACGTTGCTCAAGATGATGATCGGGCAAAAGACTAAAATTAGCGCCCCAGATTTTACGCGCACAACAATTGATGGTCTCAGGCATAGTGTGCAAGGTGCACCAATAATTGTGGACGATCTCACCAATACGCGCTTTAACCAGCATGCGATTGAGACAATAAAGAATGATGATTTTGGTTTGCTTGAGCATCTGGCAAACTACCCGGCCGTAGTGATTAGTGCCAACGAAGATGTAAAGGCAGTAGCGCCGGAAGTAATTAGGCGTACAGTTATCTGTCGTGTTCAAGCAGGACTTACCAATACGGAGGTAATGAAAAGCAATCTGGTGCGGTCGGTTCAGCAAAAGATAGGTACGGCCTTGTATCGCGAGTATTTGCGGTTGATGCTGGTGCAAATTCCTGCTTTGATGGATCAATTGAAGGATGATGATCCAAATGCTGAATGTCCGGACATCCTCAAGGTTTCATCTGATACTTTGTATAGTATATTTGCTGCACATATTGAGAAAATGCCAGCATATATTCGTAAACTCTCGCTAGAAGACTATTTTAGTGAGAAGGTGACTGGCAAATATGCTATTCAGACAATTACGACTGCGTGGAAGTCAAATCCAAAGGCATTTTCGATTGATGAGCGCGCGGGCACAGTACGTTATGATGCGGGTGTAAATTGGGATGCTGATCGGTTGATGAAGGAACTTCCGGAAAATCTTTGCGCAAAACGCTCGCGTGATAGTGTGATCATGAACCTTGATGATGCCCGTGAGTTTTTTGAAATAGATTTCCGGCGCAAATCTCTGCTTCGCCGAATCCTTGGCAAATGAGTAAGATAAAATGAGTGCGACGGGTTTTATAGTGTTGGCGGTTGGGCTGGTGGTGGCGAAGACGGTGCTGTCACTGGTATTCAAAAGCGCCAAGGTGAAGGGGAAGATTGGCGAGGCGATAGTGAGCGGCAGGCTGCGGAAGAATTTGCCGGAAGGGGAGTATACGGTTATTGACGACGTGTATCTGCCAATTGATGGAGGTACGACGCAGATCGATCATCTGGTGGTGTCGAAGTTCGGCGTGTTCGTGGTGGAGACGAAGAACTATACGGGTTGGATATATGCGGACGGCAAAAGCAAGGTGTGGACGCAGGTGGTGTTCCGTCAGAAACATACGCTACAGAATCCGATTAGGCAGAACTATTTGCATGTTTGCACGATTGCCGATTTGCTGGGGGTGCCGAAAGAGATTCTGGTGGGCGTGGTGGCGTTTACGGGTGATTGCGAGTTCAAGACGCCGATGCCAGAAGGGGTGGTGTATTCGCGGAACTTGGCGAAGTACATTAAGGGATTCAACCGGCCAATTCTCAAGGATAAAGAGGTGGCGGAGATTATTGAGGCGATAGGCGAGTGGCAGGCTTCGGTTTCGCCGGAAGAGCGCAAGCAGCATGTCGCCAACTTGAAGAAGCGGCACGGTAGGTAAGGAGATGCTATGGGATTGGTGAAAACGAGAAGACTTGCGGCGATGCAAAAACAACAGAGGGCGAAGATGGACAGGAAGAATATGAAAATTGTGAGAAAGGCAACAACGAAAGGAGTTCGAAATGAGAAAACAGGTCTGACCTAAATTCTCATTTTGAAGGAGGCAGGCTATGAGCGGAAAGTGCAGACATTGAGGGAGTTTGGGAGTTGGGGAGTTGTGCGGTGAGTGTTGATTCGTGGACGGGGTGGATTCTGGCCAGTGCGGTGATGCTGGCGTTGTACGATCTCGCCAAGAAGGCGAGCGTCCGGGCGAATGCAGTGTTGCCGGTGCTGCTCATTTCCACCACCTTCGGGTTTGGCGCCTACTTCGCCGGACTCGTAGCTTGCGGACAGGCTGGCGCGTTGGGCGGGATCGCGGGACCGGAAATCTCGCTGGGGCTCGCGAAAAGCGTTATCGTCGGCACCTCGTGGGTGTTCACGTTCTGCGCGCTAAGGACACTCCCCATCACGATCGCCACTCCGATCCGCGCTTCCGCCCCGGCGCTCGTCTTGCTGATCGCGATGCCGCTGTATGGCGAGAGGCCGTCCGTCCTGCAGGGCGTGGGCATGGCCGTAGTGCTCGCGGGCTACTTCGCGTTTTCGTGGGCCGGACGCCATGAGGGGATCGATTTCTTCCGGAATCGCGCGGTGTGGTGCGCAATCGTGGGAGCGGTGTTCTCTGCGCTCTCGGCCATTTGGGACAAATACGTGTTCCAGGTTCGCGCCTTGCCGGTGGAGTCGGTGCAGTTCGTCTTCCAGGCGGGGTTGGTGGCGTTCTACGCCCTGGCGCTGATTGCGTCGCGGATGATGCGCATTGGCGGCGAGGCGTTCGGGTGGCGATGGACGATTCCACTCGTCGGCATCTTGCTGGCGGGGGCGGACTGGCTGTACTTCAAGGGACTCGCGCATCCCGGCGCGCCGGTCTCTGCCGCTTCGCTGATGCGCCGCTTTTCAGTGGTGCTGACGTTCCTGTTGGGGGCGCGGTTCTTCCACGAGACGAATCTCGTCCGCAAAGGCATCGCGCTCGCGGCGATAGTCCTGGGCGTGGCGCTGATGTGCCTTTTCAGGTGATGCCAGCACTTTCCGGTTGCAATTTAGGCGGAAATATGATATAATATCAAGAAATGGTGGCGAGAGGAGTGCAGACATGAGAATATCCGGTTGGGTGTTGGGCGCGGCGGCGTTGCTGGCGGCGAGATTCTGCTCTGGGGTAGACTGGGCGGCAGCGGTTGTTCTCGGTTGGATCGCGAAGCGGTCGGCGGACTGGCTCGTCGCCAACGACGGCAACGAAATCCTCCAATCGGCGTTGATGGTTCTGGCCTATCCGCTGGTGGTTGGAGTTTCGTCCGGATATGCCGGCGAACTAGAGCGGAAACTGGTCGAACTTTCGCATGGCCGCTACTCGATAGGTCCGGAGTGGACGCAGGCGATGCTGACTGCGGCGCTGTTTGCGGCGTCGACCGTCATCGCAGCGATAATCGCCAAGTCGCGGGCGAATTTCTCGTTGCCGAAAAACGTGCATCTGTTCGTCACGCGCGTGCTGGCGGTGCTTAACGCAGCGGCGTTGGCGGGGCTGGCGATCGCTGCGGCCAAATTCGCGGAAGCCAAAAACGTGCCGGTTCCGTTGCCGGTCAAACTGGTGCTGGCGGCCGGCCTGGGCCTTTATCTGGCGATGACGGCGCGGCGCGAATTCTTCCCGGGCAAGACGGAGGCGAAGAAGTCTCCGGAGGCGGGTCCGGTGAAAGCATTGGAGAACCGTCCGGACGTGCGGCTCAGAGACGTGATGGGCATGGATGCGGCCAAGGAGCAGTTGCGGCTGAGGCTCATCGAACCGATCCGCAATCCGGGCATGGCGAGGAAATACGGACTGGCGGTAGGCGGGGGCGTGCTGTTGTACGGTCCGCCGGGAACCGGCAAGACCATGCTGGCGAGGGCGGTGGCGGGCGAACTCGGGCTGCCGTTCTATGCGATCAACGCGGCGGACATCTTCGGCATGTACGTGGGCGAATCGGAAAAGACCATCCGGCGGATATTCGAAGCGATACGGCGCAACCGGCTTTCGGTGGTGTTTTTCGACGAATTGGAGACGATCTTCCCCAAACGCTCGGCGGAGGTGCACGAGACGACGCGCCAGGTGGTGTCCATGCTGCTGCAGGAACTGGACGGACTGGACCAGAGCAAAAACCCCATTTTGCTGTTGGGCGCCACCAACGTCCCTTGGATGGTGGACGAGGCGTTTTTGCGTCCCGGGCGTTTCGACGAGAAGATTTTCGTGGATTTGCCGGATGTGCAGGTGCGCCGTCGGATGCTGGAGGCGGCGTTCAAAAAAGGGGCGATTGCGTTCGAGGGCGATCTTCCCGGGTATATCGCCGAGAACACTCCGGGTCTCAGCGGGGCGGACTTGAACGGCGTGATCACCCGGTTGCGGCAGCTGGCGTACAGGCAACGGGCCGGACGCTACACGCGCCAATTGGCCGACGAGGCCATCAAGGCTGTGCCGGCTTCGGTAAGCGGCGAACAGCTGGAGGCGTTGCGCAATTGGCAAAAGAGCGGAGCGTGAAACTTGCACATTCCGCTTGACTTTTGGGCGCGGAATATGGTATAATATATTATAACAATTTAGAAACGGAGTCTAGTCATGGCAGAAATCGACAATGTGATTGCAGAACTTTCGGCGCTCAAGGAGGCGCAGAACTTCGCCGGAGCGTACGAATTGGTGCGCAACAACCTGCTCAAGATCGGCAAGGAGCTGGCGCCGGAAGGGGTGCGCGACGCGCTCAAGGGCGCCACCAAGGACCGCAAGTATCTTTCGTTCCTCGACAGCGTGGAATTCGGCAAGGTGCCGCTGGAGGAGTCGTTCGCGAAGCTGGAGAAGCTCCTGTCGTTCGAGGAGGGCTCGCTCGTGCTGTCCAAGGCGTGGGGGCTCGGCAAGGTGAAGCGCATCGACGACTTCTATCAGCGCATCGTGGTGGACTTCCCGGTGAAGAAGGGCCACCAGTTCTCGTACGCCGCCGCCTGCGACATCATCGTGCGCGCGCCGGAAGACCATATTCTCGTCCTGAAGGAGGCCGATCGCGACGCCTTCAACGAACTCCTGCAGAAGAAGCGCGGCGAATTCGTCAAGCGTGTCCTCAAGAGTTATGCGGAGCCGTCGCTCAACAAGCTGGAGGAGATCTGCATCGCCAACGGGTTCGTGAAGAAGGAAGGCTGGAAGGATTTCTGGAACGCCGCCCGGAAGGAACTGATGACCGACAAGTGCGTGCAGATTCCGGTGAAGCGCACCGATCCCATCCGGGTACGGAACGAGGAGGAGAAGTACGGCACGAGCTGGTTCATCGAATTCGCCAACACCACCGATCCCGGGCAGATCCTGCTCAAGGTGCGCGAGTACATGGCGGCCAAGAAGAAGATGGACGACGAAACGGCCAAGCTGTTTTCGAGCCGCCTGTCCTTCGCCCTGACGGCGGCGCGCAAGACGAACGACGCTCTCTACGCCCGGTTGGCGTGCATGGTGACCGCGCTCGGTTTCGCCGAGCCGCCGGCCGCGGAAATGCGCGCCTATCTCAAGGATCGCAGCCGGTTCGTGGAGGCGGCGGCGGGGTTGCCGGCGGGCGAGACGGGCAATCTCATCCGGTTCCTGGCCGACGGCGAAGAGTCCAAGGCGCTCATCTACAAGCATCTGCCCGATCTCTGCTACGCGGCGGTGCAGGAGGTCATCCGCGAACTCGGCAACGATCCGGCCTGCCGCGCGGCCATCGGCGCGCTGCTCAAACTGCCCAACGCGCCGGCCACGCTCGTGGCGTTCGTCATCGGCAAGTACGACGACTACAAGGCCTGGGAGGAACTGCCGTCCCTTTCGACGCTCATCATGCACGCCATCGCGCTCGGTGAAAGCCGTCAGACGGGCGAGACCTTGCGGATGCAGAACATCGTGCACCGGCTCTTCGCGGACAAGAAATGGCTCCAGGCCGTGTTCGACCATCTTTCCGCGGACGAGCAGCGGCTCGTGTTCGAGCGGTTGCAGGCGTCGCTCACGTGGGAGTCGGCCTCGCACCACCTGATTTTGACGCGCATGACCGGCATCAATCCGGCGCTCAAGGCGCTGGTCGTCAAGGCGGAGAAGAAGAAGGAATATCCGCGCGTCACGAGTTTCCGCAGCTTCGGCCTCAAGAAGCGCGAATACCTGAAGCTCATCAACGAGGATATGCCGGAGAACATCCGCAAGATCGAATTCGCCAAGGGCTTCGGCGACCTGTCCGAGAACGCGGAATACCAGTACGCCAAGGACGAGCAGCGCGCGCTCATGCAGAAGCAGACGCTGATGCAGGCCGATCTGGAGGCGGTGAAGCCGTCCGATTTCGCCGACGCCACCTGCGACGAGGTGATGCCGGGCGTGATGGTGACCGTGCAGACGGAGGAGGGCGGACGCACCTACGCCATCCTGGGCGAGTGGGACAACGACGTGGAGATGGGCATTCTTTCGCAGCGCGCCAAGCTGGCCGAGAACATGCTGGGCAAGAAGGTGGGCGACAAGTTCGAGTTGCCCGGCGCGCAGGGCGAGGTCAAGTTCGGTACCGTCAAATTGATTTCACCGCTCACCGAAGCGGTCAAAAACTGGATGAAACTGCCGGAAGGAGTGCAGATATGAACAAAACCGTGAAACCCCAGCCGCCGAAGCGTCCGGTGGGCAAGCAGATGACGCCGGAAGAGGCGCGCAAGTTCGTGATGGGCATCGCTGCCGAGAAGAAGGCCGAGGCGGTGGCCATCGACAATCGCGGAGAGGACGACAACGGCATCAAGCTGAGCAAGCGTCCGGAGTCGCGCACGGAAAAGGGCAAGGCCACCACCAAGTTTCCGGAGGCCGACCTGAAGGAGTTCCGCAAGCTCCTCCTGGCGGCGCGCGAAGACGCCATGAACGGGGTGGAGGCCATGAAGGCCACCGGGTTCAACGAAAGCGGCGATCGCGAGTCGGATGGCGGCGACGGCACCAACCAGACGCTGCGGCTGCAGGCGCTCGGGCAGATGGGCAACATCAATTCGGTCATCCAGAAGATCGAAGAGGCGCTGCACCGCATCGACGACGGCACCTACGGCATCTGCACCGCTTGCGGCCAGCTGATCCGCAAGCCGCGTCTCTTGAACCAGCCGTTCGCCACCACCTGCATGGAGTGCCAGAACGCGATGGAGAAGAGCCGCAATTGATCAAGCGCCGTCTGATCGCGCTGGTGCTGGCGCTGAACCTGGCGTTCGCGGACCAGCTAGTCAAAGAGATTGCCGTCGTGCGCTTGAAGGCGCAGGCGGCGATCGCCGTAATTCCGGGGTGGTTCAACCTGGCGTACGTGGAGAACCGGGGTTGCGCCTGGGGGATGCTGCAGGGGCACGTGTGGCCGCTCGCGGTGTTCGGCCTTATGGCGCTGGCGTTTCTCGTGTGGAAGCAGCGCAAGATCTTCGGGGACGGCGTGATCGTGCCGGCCATGCTGTACGCCGGGATCGCCGGGAATCTGATCGACCGCATCTTCCGCGGGTACGTGGTGGACATGTTCGATTTTCATGCCGGGGTGCACCATTTTCCCTGCTTCAACGTGGCGGACGCGTTCATTTCGGTGGCGGCGGCGCTGATGATCTTCAATGAAGCGCGAAGCATATATCTTGGCCGGACCGACGGCAAGCGGTAAGAGCGCCATCGCGGCGGCGCTGGCGCGGGAGCTGGGCGCCAAGATCCTGTCGGCCGACTCCATGCTGGTATACAAGGGGATGGACATCGGCACGGCCAAACCTCCGCCCGAGGAGCGCGCCGAATTCGACATGGGCGGGGTGGATCTGGTGACGCCGGCCGAGGAGTTTTCGTCGGGCAAGTGGTTGGCGGCCGCAGGCGCGTGGGCCTCCCGATTGGCGCGCACGGAGAAACTGGTGATCGTGGGCGGGACCGGGCTCTACTTCTCCGCTTTGCTGCGCGGTCTGGACCGGAAGTGGGAAAATCCGCCGCCCGAATATCCCGTGATCAAGATTTCCCGCGAAGCCGTGAGAGCGCGCATCGCCGCGCGGCTGGACGACATGTTCATGGCCGGGCTCGAGGCGGAAAAAGCGCGTTTGCACCAGCAATATCCTGTATGGTCGCGCACGGCGGCGCTGGCCATCGGCTATCGCGAAGGGGACGACAAAGCCAAAATCCTGACCCGCACCTGCCAGCTGGCGAAGCGCCAGGACACGTGGTTCCGCCACCAGGCGACGCCGCTCTACGTGGAGCCCACGATCGAGAGCGTAAGGCGCTGCTGGAAAGAAAAAGGTCCGTGGACTATAGACATTTGAGCGCAAAAATGATATAATATCAAGTAACAATTTCAAAAACCAAAGGAGTACACAAATGAAGTTTTCTACGATGATGGCAGTTTTCGCGGCTACGCTGGCGTTCACCGTTACCGGTTGCCGGTACGACAAGGCCGGTGCTAACGGCGCGGGCAGCGACGCCAACAGCATGACCGACATCGGCAGCGAGACGGACGGTCTCACCGAGGGCAATCTCGACGATCTGTCGGCCGAGCGCCGCTTCGAGGACATGTACGCGCGCTGCACCGACGTCAATTTCGCGCCGGTCTACTTCGGCTTCGATTCCACGGTGGTTCCGTCGGGCGAGATGGGCAAGATCGACGAGGTCGCCCAGCATCTCCAGAGCCGTCCCGAGCGCGTGGTGGTGGTGGAAGGCCACTGCGACGAGCGCGGATCCAACGAGTACAACGTTTCGCTGGGCGAGAACCGCGCGATCATCATCCGCAACTATCTGGTGCAGAACGGGGTTGACGCCGGCCGCATCCAGACGCGCAGCTACGGCGAAGAGAAGCCTGCCGCCGAAGGCCACAACGAAGCGGCCTGGGCGCAGAACCGCCGCGGCGAGTTCGGCATCTACGACACCACCAAGAAGAATTGATGTTCGACGGCGTGGGTGGCGGCGAGTGGCTGGTGCTGCTCGCCGTTGTGCTTGTGGTGACCGGCCCCAGGTCGCTGCCCAAAGTGGTGCGCGAGCTGGGGCGGTATTATGCCAAGTTCAGGCGCATGGCCGAGCACTTCCGCCGCGAGCTCATGGATATGGAGCAGGAGCCGGGTGATATCGAATCCAAATTTCCGCAATGACCCCCAGCGTCCGATCCTGGAGCATATCCGGGAGTTGAGGGACATGGTGGTTTTCGGCGGCGCGGCGTGGCTCGTCTGCTCCGTGCTGGCGGGCGTGTTTTCGCCCTGGATCCTCGCGCGGCTCAAGGCGCCCGCCCTCGAATACGAGGGGATGCTGCAGGGGCTCGACCTCACGAGCGGATTTTCCGCCATCCTCTCCATTTCGCTCTGGGGCGGGGTGGCGCTGGGGTTCCCGTTCATGGCGTATGCGATATTGCGCTTCGTGTTTCCGGCGCTCACGCGCAAGGAGAAGACGGTGCTCCTTTCGGTGCTCCTTTCCGGGTCGGCCCTGTTTCTGACGGGGGTGTATCTGGCGTACGCGCAGACGCTGCCTTTGGTGGTAAGCGTGTTCCAGCGGGTCAACGCCTGGGTGGGGCTGCCCGTGACCACCATCCGCATCGAGGGCTATATCGCCATTGCCATCAAGACGATCATCGCTTTCGGGCTCGTATTCCAGCTGCCGCTCGTCCTTTTCGTGCTGGGGCTGTTCGGCGTGGTCACCAGCCGCGCGCTCCGCGAGAAGCGTCGCGTGGCCATCGTGGCGAGTTTCGTGTTGGGCATGCTGCTCACCCCGCCCGACCCCATGAGCCAGATTCTGATGGCGGTGCCGCTCTGCCTCCTCTACGAGATCTCCATCTGGGCGGTATACCTCAAGGAGCGCGCGCGGTGAAGGGCAAGGCGACGGTGGCGCTGGGCTTTCTGGCGCTGATCGCGGTTGGCGCGTTGCTGCTGGCGATGCCGCAGTGTCGCGTGTCCGGCGAATGGGGCGACTTCCAGAGTAGCGCCTTCACCGCCTGTTCGGCCGTGTGCGTGACCGGGCTTACGGTGGTGGATATCGCCGCCACTTTTTCGCTTGTGGGGCAGATCGTCCTCTTGGTGCTGGTGGAGGTGGGGTGTCTCGGGCTCATGATGTGCGGCACCTTCCTCATGATCGCCATCGGGCGGCGACTTTCGCTCGCTTCGGAGTTTTCGCTCATGAACGCCTACGGGGTGGAGCAGGTGAAGGGCGTGAAGTCGCTGATCCTCTGGGTGATCGGGTCCATGCTCTTCTTCGAGCTCGTGGGCGCGGCGGCGCTCTGGTGGAAGCTGCGCGATCCGTACCTCTCGATCTTCTATTCCGTGATGGGCTTCTGCAACGCCGGTTTCTCGATCCTGCCGGGATCGATCGCGGCTTTCGCGGACGATCCCTGGGTGGTGATGACGCTGGCGTTCGAGACCATCCTGGGGTCGATCGGCTTTCTCGTGATCTTCAATCTCCTCACCTTCAAGTTCGTGCACCGTCCCTCCGGCGGCCGGGGGAGGATGTCGCTCCAGAGCAGGGTGGTGCTGCGCTTCACGGGCTATCTGCTGGCGGTGGGCTTCATCGCCTTTCTGGCGCTCGAATGGAACGGCGCGCTCGGCGGGATGGACCTGCCGCGCAAGCTGTACGTGGCGTTCTACCAGGCGGTAACCCCGCGCACCTGCGGCTTCTGTCTGGTGCCCACCGAGACGCTCAAGCCCATCACCCGGCTCGTTTACGAGGTGTTGATGTTTATCGGCGGAGCGCCCGGTTCGGCCGCGGCAGGCATCAAGGTGACCACCTTCGCGGTACTCATCTACACCTTGCTTGCGCTGTGCCGCGGCGACCGCGAAACCATCATCGGCAAGCGCGTGGTGCCGATGGATATCGTGCGCGAGTCGATCGTCATCTTCATGGCGCTCGTGGTGCTGGTGACGCTCGCGATGGGGGTGCTGCTCATCACCGAGGACGGACGCGGCATCCCCACCGACGCCCTGTTTTTCGAGGCCTGTTCGGCCATAACCACCACCGGGCTTTCGATGGGCGACACCACTTCGAGCCTGTCGTTCGCGGGCAGGATCGCCATCATGTGCGCCATGTTCGCGGGCCGGTTGGGGGCGCTTTCGGTGGTGCTCATCATCGGCGATCGCGAGGCTCAACGCCACGTCCGCTACCCCACGGAAGAGCTGGTGGTCGGATAATTACTTGAATTTTTCGCTTGCATTTTCGGCGAGAATATTGTATAATATTCTCATACATGACAAGTAATGACGAATACGTGCTGAAGCTCCTGCAGGAGCGCGGCTTCCTGACGGTCGACCAGATCGAGTCGGCGCGCCAGTCGATGCGGGCCGAAAACGAGACCACGCTGGACGTGCTCGTGGCCGGCGGAGTGATTGACGAGGATTCCGTCCTCGGTACGGTGGCCGACCAGTTCGGTCTCAAGTACTGCCACGTGAATCCGGATGCGATTTCGCAGGAGGTCACCAAGGAGATCCCCGCCGACATCGCCAAGAAGTACGGCGTGGTGCCGGTGATGTCCGACGACTACGCCATCACGGTGGCGCTTTCCGATCCCATGGGCTACGACGCCATCGACTCGCTCCGCTACGTGCTGCACGGGCGCGACGTGGAGGCGGTGGTTTCGCCCAAGGCGGAGGTGGCAGCGGCCATGGCCAAGCTGTACGCGCAGGACGAGCCGGCCGACGTGCAGACGCGCGGCGACGACGATTTCGGGTCGGGCGACGAGAAGGGCGACGACGCGCCGGTGGTGAAGCTCGCCACGATGCTCATCACCAACGGCATCAAGATGAAGGCGTCCGATATCCACCTGGAGCCGATGGAGAAGGAGTTCCGGGTGCGCTACCGCATCGACGGGGCGCTGCGCAAGATGGATTCGCCCCCCAAGCGGCTGCAGGGCGCCATCATCAGCCGCATCAAGATCATGTCCAAGATGAAGATCTCGGAAAAGCGCATCCCGCAGGACGGCCGCATCCAGATCACCGTCAACGGGCGCGATCTCGATCTGCGCGTCAACTCCGTGCCCACCAACCACGGCGAATCGATCGTCATGCGTGTCTTGGACAAGTCGAACCTCAATCTGGGTCTGCCGCAGCTGGGCTTTTTGTCCGACGACCAGACCACTTTCGAGCGGCTCATCAAGCTACCCGACGGCGTGGTGCTCGTGACGGGCCCCACCGGTTCGGGCAAGACGACCACCCTGTACGCCTGTCTCGGGCAGATCAACAAGCCCGACAAGAAGCTGATCACGGTGGAAGACCCGGTGGAATACCAGATGAGCGGCATCAACCAGGTGCAGGTGAACAAGGACGTGGGGCTCGACTTCTCGGCCGCGCTCCGCTCCATTCTCCGCCAGGCGCCCAACATCGTGATGATCGGCGAAATCCGCGACGCGGAAACGGCCGACATCGCCATGGAAGCGGCTTTGACGGGCCACCTCGTGTTCTCCACGCTGCACACCAACGACGCTCCCAGCGCGGTGACGCGTCTCTTGGATATCGGCGTGAAGCCGTTCCTGGTGGCGTCGGCGCTGCGGGCGGCGATGGCCCAGCGTCTGGTGCGCGCCATCTGCGAGAAGTGCCGCGAGCCCTACGCCCCCACCGAGCGCGAGCTCAAGATGCTGGGCGCGATCTCCAAGACGATCCCCGAAACCATGTACCACGGCGCCGGCTGCGACAAGTGCGGCGGCTCGGGCTACAAGGGGCGCAAGGGCATCTTCGAGATCTTCAAGGTGGACGATTCCATCCAGCGCCTCATCTTCGATCACGCCCCCGCCACGCTGCTCCGCCAGCGCGCCCGCGAAATGGGCATGCGCACGCTGCGCGAAGACGGCATGCTCAAGGTGGCGAGCGGCATGACCTCGCTTTCCGAAATCCTCCGCGTCACCATGGGCGACGCCGACTGAATTTTATTCCAAGGAGCCATAGACCATGAATATTTCGATGAAAGAACTGCTGGCGGCGATGATCGACGAAGGCGGGAGCGACCTCCATATCCGCGCCCACATGCCGCCGGAGTTGCGCGTGCACGGGGAGCTGCTGCCGCTCTCGGAAGAATCGCTCACCGAGGAGGATTCCTACAATCTCTGCCGCGAGATATCCACCGAAGAGCAGATGGCCGAGGTGGAGAAGAACGGCGGCTCCGACTACGCGATCGCCTTCCGCGACATGTTCACGCCCGAAGAGCAGGCGGCCGAGGAGGAGAAGCGGCTCGCCACGCGTTTCCGCGTTTCCGTGTTCAAGGAGCGCAAGCGCTACGGCATGGTGCTCCGTCAGATTCCCTCGACGCTCCTTTCGATGGAGCAGCTGGGTCTGCCGCCGGTGGTGAAGGAGCTTCTGTTCAAGCCGCGCGGGCTCATCCTCGTGACTGGACCTACCGGCTCCGGCAAATCCACCACGCTCGCCTCCATGCTCAACGTGATCAACCACGAGCGTTCGGTGCATATCATCACCATCGAAGACCCGATCGAATTCTACCACCAGTCCGACAAGTCGCTCATCACCCAGCGCGAAGTGGGAGATGACGTGCCTTCGTTCGCCGAGGCCATCCGCCGCGCCCTGCGCCAGGACCCCGACGTGATCCTGGTGGGCGAAATGCGCGACATCGAAACGATCGGCGCGGCGGTGACCGCCGCCGAAACCGGCCACTTGGTGTTCGGCACGCTGCACACCACCGGCGCGGCCGAAACGGTGGACCGCATCATCGACGCCTTCCCCACCAACCAGCAGGCGCAGGTGCGCACCCAGCTGGCGGCGGGTCTCCAGGCCGTCATTTCGCAGATCCTCCTCCCCAAGCTGGACGAGAACGGCGAGGTGCACGGGCGCGTGGCGGCGTTCGAGATCATGACCTCCACCGACGCCATCAAGAGCCGCATCCGCGACGGCAAGACGAACATGATCAAGAGCGACCTGCAGACCGGCGCCAAGTACGGCATGCAGACTTTGGATTCGCACCTCACCCAGCTCTACAAGGACGGGCTCATCGCCTACGAGGAGCTCATCACCAAATCGCAAGATCCGGACTCCATCGTCCAGAAGCTCAAAGAGGAGATGTAAGTGGACGCGCTGCTGCAAATACTGGTCCAGAACGGCTACATCGACGAAGAGTCCGCCCGCGACCTCCAGGATGTGGCCAAGACCGAGGGCAAAACCGTCCGCCAGCTGGTGATCGACCAGGAGATCCTGAGCGAGGACGACCTTTTGGGGGCGATGGCCGCCTACCAGGACACCGAGGCCATCGACCTCGGCAACATGACGATCGAAACCGAGGTGACGGAGGCGATCCCCGCCTCCACCGCCCGCATGTACAACGTGTTCCCGGTGGCGGCGGACGACAGTTCCGTGACGCTCGCCACGTTCGATCTCGTGGATCCGCGCATCTCCGACGAGATGCTCTTCACGCTGTCGAAGGAAGTGCGCTTCGTCTTCGCCCGCGAGGCCGACGTGATGGCGCGCATTTCGCAGTACTACGGCGACAGCAACGACTCCGTGGCGGACATGATCAAGCAGCTCGGCGAGGGTATGACGGACGACGAAGCCGCCCTCGGAGCCGCCAACGCCAACGACATCGCCTCGATGGAGTCGGCCGCCAACAGTTCGGCCATCATCCGGTTCGTCAACCTCGTCCTCTACCAGGGCGTGGTGGACCGCGCGGCCGATATCCACATCGAGCCGTTCGAGGACGATTTCAAGATCCGCTACCGCGTGGACGGCGCGCTGTACGAAATGAAGGCGCCCGACGTGAAGATGGCGCCGGCCATCATCAGCCGCATCAAGATCCTGGCCAACCTCAACATCGCCGAGCGCCGCATTCCGCAGGACGGCCGCATTGCGCTCACCGTGGCGGGCAAGCCCGTGGATCTGCGCGTGTCGTGCCTTCCCACCGCGCACGGCGAATCGGTGGTTATGCGTATTCTGGACCAGTCCGCCACGAGCCTCGACCTGGAGAACGTGGGGTTGCCGGAAGACGTGTACGAGCAGGTGACGATGGATATCGAAAAGCCCAACGGCATCTTCATCGTGACGGGCCCGACCGGCTCCGGCAAGACGACCACGCTCTATTCGGTGCTCCGTCGCATCAACCAGATCGACACCAAGCTGTTGACGGCCGAGGAGCCGGTGGAATACAATGTGGACGGTATCGTGCAGGTGCCGATCGACGCTCAGGTGGGCAACACCTTCGCCAAGGTGCTCCGCGCCTTTCTGCGTCAAGACCCCGACGTTATGATGATCGGAGAAATCCGCGATCTCGAAACGGCCGAAATCGCCGTGCAGGCCGCGCTTACCGGCCACTTCGTGTTCTCCACCCTGCACACCAACGACGCAGCCGGCGCGGTGATGCGTCTGGTGGACATGAACGTGGCGCCGTACCTCCTTTCCTCCACTCTGGAGGGCGTTTTGGGCCAGCGTCTCGTGCGTACCTGCTGCAAAGACTGCAAACAGCCGTACGAGCCCGACGACGAAACGATGGAGCGCATCGAGATGACGCGCGACCAGATCGGCGGGCGTCCCTTCTATTTCGGCAAGGGCTGCAAGACCTGCAACGGCACCGGCTACAAGGGGCGCAAGGGCGTGTTCGAATATCTGCGCATGTCCAACCCCCTGCGGGAACTCGTCAACAACAAGGCGCCCACCCTGATCATCCGCGAGAAGGCCCGCGAGCTCGGCATGCGCACCATGCGCGAAGACGGCATCCGCGCCATTCTCGACGGCTACACCACGGTGGACGAGGTTTTGCGCTACACGTAAGCGAAAGGCGCGGCATGACGCTTTTCATCATCGATCTGATGCCGCTACTCTATCGCGGGCATTTCGTGTTCCTGCGTTCGCCGCGCATCACGAAATCGGGCATCAACACTTCGGCCCTGATCGGTTTCGTGTCGGGGCTACAGTCCATCTTCAAGAAATATTCCCCCACCCACGTGGTGCTGGCGATGGATCCCTCCGGCCCCACCTTCCGGCACGAGGCGTTTCCCGCCTACAAGGCGCAGCGCGAGAAGATGCCGGAGGACTTGGCGGCCTCCATCGGCTACTCCAAGGAACTGGCCGAGGCGCTGCGCATACCCATCGTTTCCGTGCCCGGCTTCGAGGCTGACGACGTGATGGGCACGCTCGCCCGGCAAGGCGCCGAAGCCGGATACGAGGTGTATCTCGTCACGCCCGACAAGGACGCCGCCCAGCTCGTCGCCCCCGGCATCAAGCTTTTCCGTCCCGGCAAGGGCGGCAAGGAACCGGAGATCTACGATGTCTCCGGCGTGTGCGAGCATTGGGGGCTCGCGGAACCGCGGCAGATGATCGACTATCTGGCGCTCGCGGGCGATGCGGCGGACAATATTCCCGGCGTGAAAGGCGTGGGCGAAGTGACCGCCGCCAAGCTGATCAAGGAGTTTGGTTCGGTGGAGGGCATTCTGGACCATACGGCCCTCGTGGCCGGCAAGCTCCGGGAGAAGCTTGAACAGGGCGCGGAGGATGCCAAGGTCAGCAAATTTCTCACTACCATCCGCACCGACGTGCCGATCGCGGCCGACTTTGCCGCCTATGCCCGTCGGGAGCCCGACCGCGAAAAATTCATCGCCGCCTGCCGCAAGTTCGAGCTCAACCGGTTCTGCAACGAGGTGCTGGGCGAACTTCCGTCTGAAAGCGTCGCGCCGGTTCCGTCCAACTATTCCGGCGTCAAGCTCCAGACCATCAAGGATTTTCCCCATGACTATCGCCTGGTCGATACGTACGATGGGGCCGAGGCGCTGCTCGCCGAGCTTATGGCCGCGTCCAAGATCGCCTTCGACACCGAAACCGATTCGCTCGACCAGCATTCCTGCCGGCTCGTGGGCTTCTCCTTCGCCACGCGTCCAGGCAAGGCTTGGTACGTGACGGGCGATCTTGTGGACGTGTTCCGTCCGCTCTTCAACGACCCGACCAAGACGTTCGTGGGCCATAATGTAAAGTTCGACCGCTCGGTTTTGATGCGCTATGGCATCGCGTTCGCCGCCACTCCGCGCGATACCATGCTCGCCCACTACTGCATTGACGCGGCCTCGCGCCACGGCATGGATTTTCTGGCGGAGAGGTATCTCGGCTATTCCCCCATCCCGATAACGGACTTGATCGGGGTCAAAGAGCGTGGCAAGGAACAGAAGAACATGGCCTCGCTCGCCCCCGCCGAAATTCTCGACTATGCCGCCGAAGATGCCGATGTCACCTTCCGGCTGGACGAGGTGCTCCGGCCCAAGGTGGTTGAGTTCGGCATGCTCGAGGCGCTGGAGGCGGTGGAGGAACCGCTCGTCAAGATTCTGATCGACATGGAGCGCGAAGGCGTGAAGCTGGACGTTGCGGCGCTCGCCCGGTTCGGTTCCGCCCTCGACCGCGACATTCTGGAGCTCACCCAGACCATCCTCCGCTATGCCGATCCCGGGCTCAACATCGATTCGCCCCGCCAATTGGGCGAACTCCTGTTCGACAAGCTCGGGCTCGACACCTCCGCCAGCAAGAAAACGATTTCGGGCCAGTGGTCCACCAGCGAGGAGGTGTTGCAGCGGCTGGCGGGTTCGCATCCGGTGGTGAACGCCATCCTCGAATACCGCGCCTGCACGAAGCTGAAGACGACCTATGTGGACAAGCTCCCCGCGCTGATCGACGGCGAATCGCGCGTCCATACCACCTATTCGCAGTCGCTTACGGAAACCGGCCGGCTCTCTTCGGCCGATCCCAATCTGCAGAACATCCCCGTGCGCACCGATCGCGGCAAGATGATCCGCCAGGCGTTCGTGCCGCGCGATGCGGACCACGTGATAATTTCGGCCGACTATTCCCAGATCGAGCTCAGGCTCATGGCCGCCTTTTCGCGCGACGAAGCCATGTTGGAGGCGTTCGCCCGGGGTGAAGACATCCATCGCGACACCGCTTCGCGCGTCTACAACTGCATGCCGGAGTTCGTGACCCCTGAGATGCGCTCGAAGTGCAAGATGGTAAATTTCGGCATCATCTACGGCATCAGCGCGTTTGGCCTTTCCCAACGCCTCAAGATTTCGCGCAAGGAGGCGGCCGATCTAATCCAGACGTATTTCGCGCTATATCCCAAGGTGCAATCCTATATGGCCGACGCAATCGCCTGCGCCCGCGATCGCGGCTACGCCGAAACCGTGCTGAAGCGGCGGCGCACATTGCGCGACATCAACTCGCGCAACGCCACTTCGCGCCAGGCGGCCGAACGCGACGCCATCAATACGCCCATCCAGGGCAGTGCGGCCGATCTCATAAAAGTGGCCATGGTCAAGGTCTACCGCGCGCTCAAGGCCGAGGGGCTCAAGTGCCGCATGGTGCTCCAGATCCACGATGAACTCGTGTTCGATTGCCCCAAGGACGAGGTGGCGCGCGTGACGGAAATCGTCCGGCACGAAATGACGAACGCCATGGACTTCGGGGTACCGCTCGATGTAGGCATCGGAGTGGGCGAAAATTGGCTTGCGGCCCACTAACCAGTTGCCAACCAAATGAAAAGCATGCAGACAATATCGGCGTTACTCATGGAGGTGGCTCCACTCATTGTTTCGTTGCCGGTGATGGCGGCGGCAATCGTTCCCGATGGTACTAACGATATGACTCGGGTGATAATGGAGGCGTCCAAACAGGGCGGCGAGGTGGAGTTGGGGGAGGGTGTCTACCACTTCTGGGCGGAGAGCGCCAAACCGATGGAGGTATATATCTCCAACCACGACCAGCCCATGCCGCGCAAGATACAGTTGCCGTTTTGCGGCGTGGAAGACCTGACGCTCCGCGGAAAGGGTGCGGGGGCGAAATTCATTTTCCACGGCGAATCCACCGGCATGCTCTTTATGGACGCGGAACGCGTGAAACTGGAGAACATATCGCTGGATTGGGCCGAGCCGCCAATTTCCGAGGCGCGGCTGGTGGGTCTGCCGGTCAACGGCAAGGTGGAGATAGACTGGATCGTGCGCGGGTGCGACGGCATGAAGGGCGACGCCCGGATGCTGTGGGACCGCAAGACTCGCGCCATCAAACCGGGCACGGGCGACTGTTTCGAGTGGACGCAGGCAAAGATGGGCGATGTGATGTCGGTCCGCACCTGGGATCGTCCTTCGCCGGCCATCTGTCTCTATCGGGCGGAAGACGTGGAGTTCAAGGATGTGGCCATTCATTCGGCGCACGGGATGGGGCTTCTGGCGCAGCGCTCGAAAGATATCGCATGGAAAGGCGGAGGCGTGTGGCCGCGCCAGGGGAGTTTCTGTTCCACCAAGGCGGACGCTACGCATTTTTCGAATTGCCGGGGCAGGATCGTCGTGGAGAATGCGCGGTTCGAGGGCATGATGGACGACGCTATCAACGTGCATTCCACCTGTCTCAAGATCGAGGAAAAGCTGGACGGCGGCCGGATCAAATGCCGCTACATGCATCCGCAAGCGATCGGCTTCGAGGTGTTCGGTCCGGGCGAACGGTTGCGGTTCATCAAGGCGCGGACGCTGGAAAACGGTCCCGAAACGACGGTAAGTTCGGTCGAGACGCTGGATGCGCGAACGGTCGTTTTGACGCTGGAAGATGCTGAAGTCGGCACGGAATATATTGCGGGCGATGCGGTGGAGAATGCCGATTTCCAGCCGGAAGTGGACTTCTGCGGCAATACCGTCCGGAACAACCGGGCTCGCGCGGCCCTTTTCACCACGCCGGGCAAGGTGCGGGTGAAGGGCAATACGTTTGATCGCGTTTCCGGCTCAGCCATTCTGTTGGCCGGGGATGCGTCCAACTGGTACGAATCGGGTGCGTGTACCGACGTGGAAATCAGCGGTAACCGGTTCCTGAACTGTCTTACCTCCAGTTATCAGTTTTGCAACGCGGTGATAACCTCCGCTCCTTCCATTCCCGATCTCGCCGCTCAAAAGACGCCGTATCATCGCAATATCCGTGTTTTCGACAATGTTTTCAACTGTCCCGACGCCAAACTGTGGGATGGAATATCCGTCGAGAATCTGGAGTGGCGCGACAACCGGGAAACGCCAGAATGAGGATCGTGCACGTCTGCGCCGGCTGGGAGGAGAACAACGGGGCGGCCAGGATCGCCCGGTTGCTCATGGACGAGCAGACGGCGCAAGGGCACGAAACGGTTGCCCGGATTTGGGCTTCGCCGGGCGAACTTAAGCATACGGACGAAGTGTGGATCCACTGCGCCTGGAAGCCGTGTCTGTGGTGGGCGGCCTGGTGGGGGCGGAGGGTCGTATGGGTGCCGGAGGCGAGTTACGATCCGGTGCGGCTTGGATTTCACGGCTGGAAGAAGCGTCTCGCCGGCCCTTTCGAGCGCTGGGCCTTGCGGCGTGCGGACCGCGTGCTCGCCACCTGCGAAGCCGAGAAGAACTGGATTTTACGGTACGAACCTCGCGTAAAGCAGGTGGAGGTTACAGATATCAAGCGGTTCTTCCGGTTGGACGCCAATAAGGGACTAAAGGGACCGAAGGGACAAGAACGGCGGGGAGCTTTGAGAGCGCTCTACATGGGGAGGGCGCACCCTTTGAAGGGGTTGGAGTATCTGGAGCGGGCGGTGGCGGAGTCGGGCGATAGGGTGGAGCTTAAGGTGGCGAGCAGGGTTTTCGGCGAGGAAAAGGAGCGGATCTGGGACTGGTGCCAGGTGCTGGTGCTGCCTACGCTCTCCGACAATTTCGGATTGGTGGTGGCCGAGGCGCTGGAGCGGGGCAAGCGGGTGATCGTGACGGACGGCGCACCTGCATGGGGCGACGGCGATACTTACGGCGGGCGGCTAAAGTACGTAAAGGGATTCCTTGCCGCCTCCGATTCCGGCCGCACCGAACTCCTCCGCGAGGCGTTGGCGCAAGAAAACGCTTGATTTTTCGGCCGGAATATGATATAATATATCATAAATTTGTCAAAAGGAGCAGCATGGCCAATCAAGAAAAACTGGGCGTGCGCGTGAAGGCGTATCGCGAAAACCTCAACATGACGCTGGAGGAATTGAGCCTCAAGAGTCAGGTGGATGTGCGCACCATCACCAAACTGGAGAGCGGAGAGCTCGTTCCGGGGATGGGGGCGCTGTTCCGCATCGCCAAGGCCATGGGTCAGCGGCTCGGGACGTTCATGGACGACCAGTACGAGCCCGATCCCATCATTTCCCGCGCGGAGGAGCCGGTGGACGCGGACGGCGTCAAGATGATGGCGCACGGCAAGCCCGACCGCAACATGGACCCCTACTGGATCGAATTGGACGACAAGGGGACGGTGCACAACATGGAGTTCGAGGGCGAGTTCTTCATGCTGGTCCTGGAGGGCGAAGTGGAACTCAATTACGGGGAGAAGCGCGAGGTTCTGAAGAAGGGCGACAGCGCTTATTTCAACGCGCTCGTGAAGCACAATTACCGGTCGATCGGCGGCGGCAAGGCCACGATCGTCGGGGTGCACTACATGCCAATGTAAGCAAGGAGAAAACGATGAGTTGGTTCGAACCGAAGCAGGAGAAACCGGCTATTCCGCCGGCCAAGGCGTTGTGGGCGGTGTGCCCCAAGTGCAAAAGCCACATGCCCAAAGAGGAGTGGAAGGCGAACAACGCCATCTGCCCCAAGTGCAACTACCACGGGCGGCTTTCGGCGCGCGATCGCATCGCGCAGGTGGCGGACGAGGGAAGCTTCGAGGAGCTTTTCCGCGCGGTAAGCTATTCCGACCATCTGAGTTTCCACGATGCGTCGGGCGACTACAAGAGCAAGGTGGAGGCGACGATCGCCAAGACTAAAGAAACCGAGTCCATCGTGATGGGCAAGGCGTCGATCGGGGGCCATTCGGTAATGCTGGGTGTGATGGACTTCAGCTTCATGGGCGGAAGCCTGGGCACGGGCACCGGCGAGCGCATCGCCAGGGCTTGCGAGACGGCGATGGCGGAGCGCCGGCCATTGGTCATCTTTTCGGCTTCTGGCGGCGCCCGGATGCACGAGGGGATTCTGAGTCTTATGCAAATGGCCAAGACATCGGCCGCCATCGGGAAGTTGAAGGATGCGGGGCTTCCCTACATCAGCGTCCTCACCGATCCTACGACGGGCGGCGTGAGCGCGTCGTATGCGATGCTGGGCGACATCAACATAACCGAACCCAAGGCGCTGATCGGATTCGCGGGGCGGCGCGTCATCGAAAATACGATCCACCAGAAATTGCCGGACGACTTCCAGAGCGCGGAATATCTGGAGAAGCACGGCTTCATCGACAAGATCGTGGAGCGCAAGGATCTGAAGGCGTTCATCGCCAAGATGTTGAACTACTGGGGTTTCTGAAAAGGGGAGGAATCTAACCATGGCAAGCAAAAAGACGGCGGCCAAGACGGCCCAGAAAACCTCCAAGACCAAGGCGCCCACCGCGTGGGACCGGGTGCAGCTGGCGCGCGATGCCAAGCGTCCGCACCTCGCCGATTTCCTGCGTGAGATCGCGAGCGATTTCGAGGAGCTGCACGGCGACAGGCTGGTTAACGACGACCGGGCGCTTATCGGCGGCTTCGCCACCATCGGCGACGAGAAGGTTCTCGTCTTGGGCCACCACAAGGGGGCCACGGTGGAGGAGAACATGGAGGCCAACTTCGGCATGGTCAACCCCGACGGCTACCGCAAGGCGATGCGTCTCGGGAAGCTGGCGGAGAAGTTTCACCTTCCCATCGTCACTTTCGTGGACACGCCCGGAGCATATCCCGGCGACACTGCCGAAGCGCGCGGACAGGCCGAGGCCATCGCCAAGAGTCTCGAGGTTTTTGCCGGGCTCAAGACGCCGATCGTGGTGGTGGTCACCGGCGAAGGCGGTTCGGGCGGAGCTTTGGCGATCGCGGTGGGCGACCGGATCCTCATGCTGGAGAATGCGGTCTATTCCGTCATTTCGCCGGAGGGATGCGCTGGCATTCTGTGGCGCGACGGCAAGGCGGCGCCGCTGGCGGCCGAGGCGCTCAAGATCACGGCGGCAGATCTCGCGAAGCTGGGCGTGATCGACGAAATCGTGCCGGAACCGGCGGGCGGCGCGCAGAAGAACCACAAACTCGCGGCGGCCAACGTCAAAAAGGCGGTTTTGAAGGCGATCAAGGAGCTCAAAAAGCTCGCCACGGAAGACCTGATGGCGGCAAGATACGAAAAGCTCATGAAGATGGGAAGGTTCAACTGATGGCGGAAGAAAACAAGTCGTCGCTCGATGCGCTTTCGGCGCTGTGCAAGCGGCGCGGATTTATTTACCATTCGTCTGAGATCTACGGCGGGATGCCGGGTTTTTGGGACTACGGTCCTTTGGGGAGCGAGCTCAAGGCCAACGTCAAGCAGGCGTGGTGGCAGTTCACCGTGCGCGGACGCGAGGACGTGGCCGGACTCGACGCCACCATCATCATGCACCCGAAAATCTGGAAGGCGTCGGGGCATCTGGACACGTTCGCGGACCCGATGACGATGTGCAAAGACTGCAAGAAGCTGATGCGGTCCGACCAGATCAAGGATATCTACGCCGACCAGAAGAAGAAGCCCCAGCCCAAGCTGCCGGGGAGCGACTTTTTCTGCCCCTACTGCGGGGGCGAACTCACCGAGCCCAAGCCGTTCAACCTCATGTTCAAGACGATCGTGGGCCCGATCGACGATCCGTCGAACGTGGCGTATCTGCGGCCCGAAACGGCTCAGGCCATCTTCGCGCAGTTCCAGAACGTGCTCGCAACGAGCCGCCAGACCGTTCCGTTCGGCATCGCGCAGATGGGCAAGAGTTTCCGCAACGAGGTGACGCCCCGGAACTACACGTTCCGCAGCCGCGAGTTCGAGCAGATGGAGCTGGAGTTCTTCATCCGTCCCGACGAGGCGGTGGAGATCCTCTACGGTCATGTGGTCACGCTCGCGGACAAGCCCGATCTGAACGGTCCGGTGCAGGACGACTGGGGCTGGGAAGTGTGGCACAAATACTGGGTGGAGCAGCGCAAGAAATTTCTCAACGCGGTGGGGCTGCCGACGGAGCGTTTCGTGGAGTACTGGCAGAAGCCGGACGAGCTGGCGCACTACGCGCGGGCTTGCGTGGACATCGAGTACGATTTCCCGTTCGGAAGGCAGGAGCTGGAGGGTATCGCGGCGCGTAGCGATTTCGACCTCACCCAGCACCAGATCCATTCCGGCCAGAGCCAGATGGTGTTCGACGATCCTTTAAAGCAGGCCGCCAAGAAAATGGACGAAGCGGCGAGGAAGGCGTTCGTCGAAAAGGTGCAGGCGGAATGGACGGGTCGCGGCAAGGACGCGACAGCGGCCGAGAAGTTCTGTCAGAATCTCTTCGAAGGCAAGTACGTGCCGCACGTCATCGAACCTTCGGCGGGCGTGGATCGGCTGATGCTGGCCTTGCTGTGCGAAGCGTACGAGGAAGAGAAGCTGGTGGACGAGAAGGGCAAGGAGGACATCCGCACCGTGCTCCACTTCAGCCCCAAGGTGGCGCCGATCAAGGTGGCCATCTTCCCGCTCATCAAGAAGGACGAGGCGCAGGACAAGCTGGCGCGGGAGATCTTCGCCAAGCTACAGAAGAAGTTTAACGTGATGTGGGACGTTTCCGGCGCCATCGGACGCCGGTATCGCCGGCAGGACGAGGCCGGCACGCCATGGTGCGTCACGGTGGACGGGCAGTCGGTGGAGGACGGCACTTTCACGGTGCGCGAGCGCGACTCGATGAAGCAGACGCGCATGACGTACCCCGAGTTCCTCGCCATGCTCTACGACCAGCTGGAATTCTGAACTTGAAAATCGTCGACACCGATTACTTCGTGGTGGGATCGGGCATGGCCGGGCTCATGACGGCCTTGCATTTGAGCGCTTACGGCAAAGTTACGGTGGCGACCAAGGGCAGGCTCCAGGACTGTAACACCAATTTCGCCCAGGGCGGCATTTGCTGCGTGATGGACGAAAACGACTCGTTCGACAAGCATGCGCGCGACACGATGATCGCCGGAGCGTGGCTGGGGAACAGCAAGGTGGTGCACGAGATCTGCGAGCACGCGCCCGAGGCCATTCAGGACCTGATCGACTGCGGCGTCAGGTTCAACAAGAAGCCGGACGGCGGCTGGGATTTGACGCGCGAGGGCGGGCACAGCGCTCGCCGCATCTTCCACGCGGGCGACATCACCGGGGAGAAGTGCGAAAAGGCGCTGATCCGCACGGTGAAGAAGACGGGCGCCATCGACTGGCGCGAAGACACGATAGTGATCGATCTCATCATGACGCGGCGGATCGGGATCGGGGGCGAGAACCGCTGTCTCGGGGCGTACGTGCTCGACAAGGCCAAGAACGAAATCTACGCCATCCGCTCGCCCAACACGATTCTCGCGACCGGCGGTTGCGGCAAGGTGTACCTTTACACCTGCAACCCCGATACCGCCACCGGAGACGGCATCGCGCTCGCGTGGCGGGCGGGGGCCAAAATCGAGAACATGGAGTTCATCCAGTTCCATCCTACCTGTCTCTACCATCCCCAGGCCAAGCGGTTCCTCATTTCCGAGGCGGTGCGCGGCGAGGGGGCGGTGCTGGTGGACAAGCGCGGGAAAGAGTTCATGCGCAAGTACGACCCGAGGGGGAGCCTGGCGCCGCGCGATATCGTGGCCAGAAGCATCGACTCCGAAATGAAGCGTACGGGCGACGACTGCATGTTCCTCGACATCCGCAAGAAGGGGAAGAAGTATCTGATGGAGCGCTTTCCCAACATCTACGCCAAATGCCTCTCCTTCGGGATCGACATGGCGAAGGATCTTATCCCCGTAGTGCCCGCCGCGCACTACACCTGCGGGGGCATAAAGGCCACGACGGCCGGGGAAACGAACATCCCGGGGCTCAGCGCGGTAGGGGAATGCGCGTCGACGGGATTGCACGGGGCGAACCGTCTGGCGAGCAATTCGCTGATGGAGGCGATGGTGTGCGCCAGGCTCACGGCGGCGCGGCTGGGTCCATGTCCGGAACGGTTTGGCGAGCACAAGCCGAAAATCCCCGCGTGGCGGATCGGCAATGCGGTGCCGGAGGACGAAGCGGTGCTGGTGGCGCACATGTGGGACGAGATCCGCCGGCTGATGTGGGACTACGTGGGTATCGTGCGCACGAACAAGCGGCTGGACCGTGCGGCGCACCGCATCAAGACCTTGCGCAAGGAAATACGCGAATACTATTTCAAGTATCTGGTGACGCCGGATACGCTGGAACTGAGGAACCTGGCCGTATGCGCCGAGCTTATCGTCAAGAGCGCGCAGAAACGGCACGAAAGCCGGGGCCTCCATTACACGCTGGACTATCCCAGGGAGTCGAAAAAGAAATGCCAGACAATATTCTCGAGGTCCGTGACCTGAAGGTTTACTTCCCCATCAAGAAGGGGATCTTTTCGCGCACCACCGGCTACGTGAAGGCGGTGGACGGGGTGAGTTTCGATCTGAGGCGCGGAGAAACGCTGGGCGTGGTGGGCGAGTCGGGTTGCGGCAAGAGCACCACTTCGCGCGCCATCTTGATGCTGAACAAACCATGCGGGGGCACGATCAAGGTGAACGGCATCGATATCTCGACCGTGAAGGGCAAAGACCTGCTCGAATACCACCGCAAAGTGCAGGTGGTGTTCCAAGATCCGCAGGCGAGTCTCAATCCGCGCCATACGATCCGCGACATCCTCACGGAAGGTATGATATACCATGGCCTCATCACCAAGGACGAGGCGAACGCCACGGCCGCGAAGCTTTTGGAGCAGGTGGGGATGCCGTCCACGATTCTCGATCGCTATCCGCACGAATTCTCCGGCGGACAGCGTCAGCGCATCTGCATCGCCCGGGCGATCGCGCTCAAGCCGGAGCTCCTCATCTGCGACGAGGCCGTCTCCGCGCTCGACCTATCGATCCGCGCGCAAGTGCTGGATCTGCTGGCGGATCTCAAGCGCGAATTGGGGCTCAGTTTTCTTTTCATCACCCACGACATCGGCGTGGTGCAGCATATCGCCGATCGCATAATCGTGATGAACAGGGGCAAGATAGAAGAGAGCGGGACTTGCGACGAAGTCCTTAAGAGTCCAAAAAAAGAGTACACTCGCTATTTGATGGCGAGTGTACCTAAAATCGGCCGCGAACTCGCGGTCGATTGATCGAGCCGGTTTACTTGACGGTGATCACGGAGTTGAACGTGCCCTGGTCGTTGGCGACCGCGTTGACGTTCTCCGGATCGGCGCACCAGGTGCCGTCGATGACGTACTTGTACTGATAGGTGCCGGGAGCCAGCTTGACGGTGGCGGTGTAGACGCCCTGACGGGCCTTGTACGCCATCTTCTTGGCGGTCGGATCCCAACCGTTGAACTCGCCCGCCACGAAAACGGCCTTGCCGGCCTCGGCGTGGACGGTGAACGTGACATCCTGCTTGGCAGGAGCCTTAGGGGCCTTTTCGGCCTTCGGAGCGGCGGCTTTCTTGGTGACCACCTTCTTGGGGGCCTCCGCGCAAGCGCACTTTTTCGCTTTGATCTTCATGTTTTTTGTACCTTCTGGTTTGAAGTTTTCGGTTCTTCCATGGCCCACGCAAATCCTTTTCTCGCGTGAACAAAGGGATATTATATCAAATTTTGTTTCCGTTTTCAATTGTTTTTTTCAAGAATTTTTGATATAATATAATCCTAATCATCGAGGAATCGACCTAAATGAGAATACTTTTCTTGAGCGACATCCACGGCGTGCCGTCCACGCTGGAGGCGGCGTTGTCGGCCGGCGACCGGCTCGGGTACGACCGGCTCGTACTCCTGGGGGATCTGATGTACCATGGCCCCAGGAACGGCGTACCCAACTTCTACGATCCGGTGAAAGTGGCGGAAATCCTCAATAAACGCAAGGAAAACATAGTGGCGGTAAGAGGCAACTGCGATGCGGAAGTGGATCAGATGATGCTGGAATTTTCCATCTCCGAACCGTATCAGGTGTTGGATGCGGGCAAGGAAAAATTCTTTTTGACGCACGGCCATCTTTTCAACGAATATCGCCTGCCGCCGTTGGGGATGGGAACGGTGCTCGTACATGGCCATACGCACGTGCCGGAAAACCGGATGCTGGAGTGCGGATTGAGGCTTTTCAATCCTGGGTCGATCTCGTTGCCCAAGGGCGGGAGCTCGCGATCTTTCGGCTATTTTGACGGCCTCGCGCTCCATCACTACACAATTTGAGGTTTTTGCCGATGGGCGAAGAATACATCCCGTTTTCGGCCGACCCGGTCCACTCCAAGCGCGAACGCGAGAAGGCCCGCGCGCTTCGCAACACCGATTGGTGGCGCGCGCAGCTGCAGAAGGGCGTATGCCACTATTGCGGACGCCAGGTGGGGGCGGCCAATCTCACTATGGACCATGCGATTCCGGTTGCCAGAGGCGGCCGGTCAACCAAAGGCAATTGCGTTCCCTGCTGCAAGGAATGCAACAACTTGAAGCAGGCGCGCACTCCGGCCGAAGATATTCTGAGCCGGCTTTTCCCGGATGAATAGAAGTTCGCTTTGGCTCATGCTCTTGGCGCTGGGCGGGTGCGCGTCGCTGGAGCGACGGCTCGAGCGCGAGCCGGACGTGCTTCAGGGGGCGGTCAGGTTCTACACCGAGGACTTCGGCGACCCGAGCTGCGTGGTGGCGGTGGCGGACAGTGGCGGCGTCAGGTTTTCGGACGATTCGAAGGCGCACGATCTCTACCGGATCGCGTCGCTCGGCAAGCTCATGTACTATCCGGTGGTCGTGAAATGCGGATTGGATCTCGATACCAAGGTGGCAGAGGTGGCTCCGTTCGCTTTGCCGCCCGAATGGAATCGTTGGACGCTGAAGGATCTGCTCTACAACCAAACCGGACTTCCGCGCGAATTCCAGGGGACGTTCTTTTGGTTCAAGGCCGTCAACTGCGGAGCTTTCGGCATCCATATCTATGGCGACTACGACGAGCCGGAAGAATTTGCGGACGAGTTGTGGAAACCGAAGTACCGGCGGATGGTGGAAGCGGGCGGCGAAACGTATTCGAACATGGGGTTCGGCCTGTTGGGGATGTGCATAAGTCACGCCACGGGGAAAACCAGCGAAGAATTGCTGGAGGTGCATCTCGCGGAACCTTACGGACTGGACGACACCACGTTCGAGCCGGAGTCGCATCCGGAGATGATGGCGCGGCTGACGCCATGTCTAGCCGGCAGCCTGCCTTGGGATACGCGCCGGGGCCGGCCGGTGCCGGAGAACCGGTTGGGGCTGGCGCTCAGGACCACGGGAGGGATGTTTTCGAGCGCCTCCGACATGGCCAAGGTGTTTACGTCCGAAGAAATCTGGCGGATGGTAGACGAGGCGGAGCGGTCGGGCAGGCTGAAGGAAGGGGACGTGGCCGGACTGCTGCGCGTCCATTATCTCAAGGACGGTTCGCCCATATACTACCGTCACGGCATGATCTATGGCGGCAGCAGTTTCGTGGCGTTCGAGCCCGACCTGAAACGCGTGACCATAGTTTTGCGCAACGCCACCAATTGGCCGGACGACGGCGCATACGCGATCGTGGAGGCGTTGAGAAGCAGGAAGTGGAGCCGGGATGGAAGTGCTGTTCGAGAATGGTGACATGGCGGTCGTCAACAAGCCGGCCGGACTGCTGGTGCACGCGGCGCCGGGACATGAAGGCGCAAAGACGGTGGTGGACTGGTTCCTTGGCCACTGTCCGGAGGCGCGAGGCGTAGGTTCTGCGGAGCGTCCGGGCGTGGTGCACCGGCTCGATCGCGACACCTCCGGCGTGCTGGTGCTCGCCAAAACGCAAAAATCGTATTTGGAACTGCGCCGGCTTTTTGAGGGCCATGCGAAGATCCGCAAGACGTATCTCGCCGTGATGCATGGCACGCCCAAACCGCGCAAGGGCACGGTAGACGCGCCGATCAAGGGACGTCCGGCCGTTTCGCATTACGAGGTGCTGGCCGCGCACGACGGGATCAGCATGGTGGAATGGACCATCGAGACGGGACGCACCCATCAGATCCGGATCCACGCCGCCAAACTCGGCCATCCGATTTTGGGCGATCCGCTTTACGGCAACGCCGCCAAAGACCGTTCGCGCCCCGTCCGGCCCATGCGCACGCTGCTTCACGCCGTCCGGCTCGATCTCCCGGGTAATTCGTTTTGCGCCCCGCCACCGCCTGATCTCATCCATGCCAGGTAAGCGTTTTGCCCGCCGGGGTATTGCTTTTTCCGGGAAAATATGATATAATATACGGCATCATGAAAATAAGTATTGCCAGCGATCATGGCGGCGTCGATTTGAAGGCCGCTTTGGTGGAGTTTTTGTCCGGCGAGGGAGTGCAGGTGGAGGATGCGGGTCCGGCCACCCGGGAGAGTTGCGACTACCCCGACTACGCCATCAAAGTGGCGATGGCGGTAGCTAAGGGAACGTCCGATTTCGGCGTGCTCATCTGCCGGAGCGGCATCGGCATGTCGATGGTCGCCAACCGTTTCCACGGCGTGCGCGCGGCCGTGTGCGCCACGGTGGACGGAGCGGTGACCACGCGTCAGCACAACGGGGCGAACGTGCTCTGTCTGGGGGCCGATCTTATAAGTTGCGACTACGCCAAGGAAGTGCTCAAGGCGTTCATCTCCACTCCGATGGATATGAGCGAACGCCATGCGAGGCGGCGCGAGAAGCTGGAGCGCGCCCAGCGGTTGTCGGATGTGAGTCTTTTGGCGCGCGCCGATCCGGAGGTGTTCGCCACCATCGAGGCGCACACGGTGCAGGAGGATACGGAGATCAATCTCATCGCGTCGGAGAATTTCTCGTCCCGGGCGTGCCGTGAGGCGGCAGGCAGCGTGCTGATGAACAAGTACGCGGAAGGTTATCCGGGCCGGCGCTGGTATTCGGGTTGCGGGCCGGTGGACGCGGCCGAGGAGATGGCCATCGCGCGGGCGAAGGAGCTTTTCGGGGCCGAACACGCCAACGTCCAACCGCATGGCGGCAGCGCGGCGAACATGGCGGTCTACTTCGCCGTGCTTAATCCGGGCGACACCATCATGTCGATGGCGCTCGACCAGGGCGGACATCTGAGCCACGGCTCGCCCGTCAATTTCTCCGGCAAAATCTACAACATCGTGTCCTATACCGTGGACCCCAAGACGGAAATGCTCGACTACGATGCGCTCGAACGCCAGGCGCTGGAAGTGAAGCCCAAGCTTCTCCTGGTGGGGGCGAGCGCCTATCCGCGAACGATCGATTTCGCTCGGGTGCGCAAGATATGCGACAAGGCGGGCTGTCTCATGATGGTGGATATGGCGCACATTGCAGGTCTCGTGGCCGGCGGCGCGCATCCTTCGCCCGTTCCCTACGCCGATTTCGTCACCACCACCACCCACAAGACGCTGGGCGGCCCCCGGGGCGGGATGGTGCTCTGCAAGGAAAAGTATGCCAAGGCGATCGATTCGTCGGTGTTCCCCGGCATGCAAGGCGGCCCCTTGGAAAATATAATTGCCGCCAAGGCGGTCTGCTTCCGCGAATGGCTGAACGGCGACAAGGCCGGCTACGCGTCCCAAGTGGTCAAGAACTGCCAGGTGCTGTGCAAGACGGTGCGGGATCGCGGCTACCGGATAGTCTCCGGCGGAACCGACAACCATCTCTTCCTCATCGACGTCAAGGCCACCAAGGGCATCACCGGAAAGGACGCGGCGGCGGCGCTGGACGCGGCCGGGATCGTAGCCAACAAGAACACGATCCCCTACGACACGGAGAGCCCGTTCAAGACGAGCGGCGTGCGGGTGGGTACGGCCTCGGTGACCACGCGGGGGATGCGCGAAGCCGAGATGATCAAGATCGGAACTTGGATTGCGGACGTGCTGGACGACATAACCAACCAGGTGGTGCAGGAGCGCGTGAAGCGCGAAGCGCGGGAATTGGCGCTCAGGTTTCCTGCTCCGTAAGAGGGGGAGCGAGTGGCTAAGGTTGCGGTAGTGGCGATAGTGGGACGGACCAACGCGGGCAAATCCACGCTGGTCAACCAGCTTGTGGGCGAGAAGGTGTCGATCGTTTCGCCCGTGGAGCAGACCACGCGCAACACCGTGCGCGGCATAGTGGCAGACGGCCGCGGACAGCTCGTTCTCCTCGATACGCCCGGGCTCCACAAGGCGGTGGGCACCTTGGGCACGCTCCTCAACCGGATGGCCCGCAGGTCGGCGGCGGGAACCGACATAACCTGCGTGGTGTTCGACGCCAGCCAGGAGCCGCAGCTGGAGGATATCGGGTGGATGCAACGCATCGCCCGGGAAAAACCGGAGAAGGTAGTGTTCGTGCTCAACAAGGCGGACAAGAGTCCATTCTTCGGCGAGATGTTCAAAGAGGCGTGGCCGGGCGGGACGGATGTCAAATGGGTAAAGTGCATCGCCACCGACCCCACTTCCGCCGCCAAGACGATGGATGCGCTGTTCGACCTGGCCGAAGATGGCGAACTGCTTTTCGACCCAGACATCGTCACCGACTATCCCCGGAAGATGGCCATCGCCGATACGATCCGCGAGAAGTTTCTGGGGCGGCTCCATCAGGAGTTGCCGCACGAGTTTGGGGTTGTGGTCAAGACGATCCGGGAGAGCGAAGGCAAGTGGGACATCAAGGCGGAAGTGGTAGTGAACCGCGAGTCGCAGAAGCCGATAGTGATCGGCCGGGGGGCTACCACTTCCG
>Ga0265298_10001277_pt1 | contig 37164 bp, 30 predicted proteins | sample AusTroGonzalo_MG_3_FD_193486 | JGI IMG/M metagenome (GOLD analysis project Ga0265298, IMG submission 193486) | Bovine rumen microbial communities from tropical cattle in Woodstock, Queensland, Australia - Gonzalo_01 | ecosystem: Host-associated > Mammals > Digestive system > Stomach > Rumen ...
TCCCAAGACCGTGTCGTACAACAGGTTTGTGGAACTGGAGCGGGAAGTGGCCCTGCCGTTGCTGGTCTTCGTCAAGCAGGTGCTGTTGGGCAAGTGTACGGGCGTCAACTTCATCGACTCGACACCGATGCGCGTCTGCCGCAACCAGCGCATACACGGCCACAAGGTGTTCAGGGGCATCGCCATGAGGGGCAAGTGCTCCATGGGATGGTTCTTCGGCTTCAAGATGCATCTCATCATCAACGAGAAGGGCGAGGTGCTGAGCTTCATGATCACCCCTGCGGATGTCGATGACAGGGAACCGCTGAAGGTCAAGGACTTCGTGAAGGAAATCTACGGCAAACTGGTCGGCGACAAGGGCTACATATCCAAGGAACTGTTCCATGAGCTGTTCGTCAATGGTATCCAGCTCATCACCAAGGTGAGGAACAACATGAAGAACTGCCTGATGAGCGTGTCGGACAAGGTGTTGCTCCGCAAGAGAGCTGTGATAGAGTCTGTCAACGACGAACTGAAAAACATAGCGCAACTGGAACACTCGAGACACCGCTCCTTCAACAACTTCATCGTCAATGCCGTCTCAGCATTAGCTGCCTACTGCTTTTTCCCAAAGAAACCGACCATCTCTCTTGAACACCTCCACGATAATCAACTGACTCTCTTTTGATTACTTATATCGAACTCGCGTTAGATTAATTGATTTGCTTAGTAGCTTAATTGCTTAGTAGCTTAATTGATTTGGTTAGTAGATTAGTGGATTTGCAGGAAACCACAGGGGCCTTGCGCGGCAGCCTCTATTAACCTATCAACCTACTAACCTATTCAGCCGAACTCAGCTTTGCTGAATAAGAGTTGCTCAAGCCGTTAATCATCTTGGCTACGGCGTCGATACGGAGCTTTATGGCTTCAACACTTTCTTCTGTAATATAGGTGAGGTCGATAGCAATCATGAGTTGGTTGTAAGTCTCCATCAACGAGCCGTATGAAATCTCAAGGAAGTGTATCTGCTCTTTCAATGACTTCCGTCCACTGCCTTCTGCAATGTTGGATGGTACAGATACCACTGCCCTGCGTATTTGGTCGCACAATGCGTATTTTTCGAACTTAGGAAACCCATCCAGCAAGTGATACACGTCAACCACCAGCTTCTTGGCCTCCTGCCATACGTTGAGTTTCTCGAATGAATATGTTATTCCTTTCATTTGTTCGGTTTAATTAATTTCATTGACTTTCCTCTCGCTCGACATAGCTCGAACAAGTTCGGCTCTGCTCTCGCTTAATCAGAAAGTTTTTTAATCGTTTAGGATGTTGCTGCTTGCGCAGCTTTTATCTCACGCAGAGATATTGCCTGCGGCAGCCTTTTCTGCCATATCCGCTATTTCTGCGGGAACTTAATATACTCTGCGGGGAATAATAACAGCGTGGAGGCGGGCTGATGGCGGGTTAATTGTCTAATTGGGTTCTACGGGTTAGAAGTTGACCTCAGCATCGGTGAGCCATTCGGTCTCTACCTGAAAGGAGCCGTTGCCACCGGAGGAATAGAGCGAGCCGGTGAGTACCGTCATACGGTTGCGTTTGAAGGGCACGCCGCTGACCTCTTTATGGGAGATGGAGTTGCCACCTGCGTCGAGCACGTCGATGGTGACGTTCACCGTCTGCTCATCGGTGGCAAGGAAGAGGTAGGTGATTGAGTTGGTGGGGTTTCCCACGGTGCTCTGGATAGGCAGCACATTGATGAAGCCGGTGTTGGAGGTTGCCAGACCCGTGGAGGGGTTGAAGGCCTTGCCGCCAGCGGAGAGGGTGGTACGCACGTTGACCGCATTCTCGGTGCAGCCATCGGTGGAGTGAATTTTGAGTTTGGAGACGATGCGGTTGAGGGTAGCGCTGAGGGTGACGTCATTGGTGTTGGTGATGTTCACCGCCTGGGTGGCCACAAAGGTCTCGCGGGCGGGGTTGTCACCGAAGGTGGCCGAAGTGGGGCTGGTGAGGGTAATGGCGGGTTCGCCCTCGTTGAGGCCGTAACCGAGGACGACCATCGTGTAGCTGCCCATGGGGAGGGAGAGGTCGAACTCACCGAAAGTGGTGTAGGTGGTGGCGTCGGCACGCATCTGGGTTACCTTGTACTGCTCGTCGCCTGTGGAGGTGTAGAAGGCCAGCGTAATGGCTTTGACACCAGAGTAGTCAGCCACGTCGGTGGCAGTCTTAGCGCCCATTTCCTCCTGACTGATGGAAAAGTCATTGATTTGGACTTTCACCTTGGCGGAGCCGGAGGTGTCTTTATCTTTGTAGCAGCCCGCGAGGAGCAGGACGGCCATGAAAGAAACAGCGGAGATTTTTTTGAAAAGATTTTTTATAACTAAAAATTTTTAATTTGACGGATAGGCCATCCGCCCACAATCCACGCTGCATATCTTTGGTAACGGTTAAAGGTTAGAGGTTAAAGGTCAAAGACATCAGTCGCGGCGGAAGATGTCGCGGGTGTAGACCTTCTGTTGGACGTCGTCGAGGCAGGAGTCGTAGCGATTTGCTATGATGGCGTTGCTCTGCTGCTTGAATTTGGCGAGGTCATTGACCACGAGGCTACCGAAGAAGGTGGAGTCGTCCTCGAGGGTGGGCTCGTAGATGATGACCTGCGCGCCTTTGGCTTTGATGCGCTTCATCACGCCCTGGATGGCGGACTGGCGGAAGTTATCGGAGTTGGACTTCATAGTCAATCTGTAAACGCCAATGGTCGGGGTCCGCTGCTCGGTGCCGAACTGGTTGTTGCTGCTGTAGGCGTAGTAGCCGGCCATTCTGAGGACCTGGTCGGCGATGAAGTCCTTGCGGGTACGATTGCTCTCAACGATGGCCGACATCATGTTCTGGGGCACATCTTCGTAGTTGGCCAACAACTGCTTGGTATCCTTCGGGAGACAATAGCCTCCATAACCAAAACTAGGATTATTATAGTGCGTCCCAATGCGTGGGTCAAGACCGATGCCGTCGATGATGGATTGCGTATCCATCCCCTTCACCTCGGCATATGTGTCCAATTCATTGAAAAAACTTACCCGCAAAGCAAGGTAAGTGTTAGCAAAGAGTTTCACAGCCTCAGCTTCCTTCATGCCCATGAGAAGCACAGGCACATCTGGCTTCAGAGCAGATGCCTTTAATAGTTCCGCAAATAGTCGACCTTGCTCCGTCAACCAGTCCAAATCTGTCAATTGTCGAATGGCGTTGTTTTCCTCTTCGAATTCCTCGCCCATCATCTTGGGGATGCCTACGATGATACGGCTAGGATAGAGGTTATCATACAAAGCCTTGCTTTCGCGTAAGAACTCTGGCGAGAATAGCAGGTGGAACTGTTTCACACCTTTAGCGGCATATTTTACATAAAGGCTGCGGGTATAACCCACGGGGATAGTACTCTTGATGACCATCACAGCGTTGGGATTCACCTTCAATACGGCATCAATCACCTCTTCCACGTGACTCGTATCAAAAAAATTCTTTTTTGAGTCGTAGTTGGTGGGAGTGGCAATCACCACGAAATCGGCATTCCTATATCCAGCCTCTTGGTCTAGAGTGGCTTTAAGGGTAAGTGGCTTATGGGTCAAATAATCTTCAATATAGGCATCCTGAATGGGCGATTTCTTGTGGTTTACCAAATCAACACGCTCCGGCACCACATCCACTACGGTGACATGGTTGTGTTGTGCCAACAATGTGGCAATGCTCAAGCCGACATAGCCTGTTCCTGCTACTGCTATATTCATAATTGTGTTGATTTTCTGCTTATTAAAGCTTCGCCTTGTCAATCACATAGTTGTGGTGACAAGTTTTTGTTTATTAGCCTTTTGCGGGCAAGGCAATCTTCTGTTCAATTGCTGTTTGACCGCACTAATTCGGTTTGCAATATTACAAAAAAACAATAAATGATGTGTATTTATTTATATTTTTTTCAACAATATCCAATTTTTCAGACAACTTTAGACAGTTCAGTTTCTTTCATCATCTGTCGCCACTTGAAATAACCGAACACGGCGATTACAACATACAAGGTATAAAGCGAAGCCTTGAAAGGTATGTCTTTGTAAAAATACAACATGCTTTTGACCACATCAACGACAATCCATACAAACCATTGTTCCAAGTACTTACGCGCCAAAGCCCAGATGCCTACGATGCTCAAGGCAGTTGTGAAAGCATCAGCAATAGGAACATTCGAGTTGGTGAAGCGGCTCAAAATGAAGTAGATGGCTGCCCACACAACCGCCGCGATACCAAGCCATGCCAAGGCTGTCTTGCGGGGCATGTGGCGGATGGGCAAGTCGCTGGTTTTCTGCTTGTGGCGCATCCAAGCGATGAAGCCGTAGACGGTCATGGCCAAGTAGTAAAACTCCATGCCGCAGTCGGCGTAAAGGCCCTTTTGATAGTACAACACGATGCCCAACGACTGCATCACAAAGCCCACGGCCCACATCCAAACACTGGCCTTGTATTCCAAAAGGATGTAGGCAAGACCCAAAGCTGTGGTGGTGATGTCGAGCCAATGGCTTGTCAAAAACTCCATTACAATCTTCCGTCGATGATGTCGCGCGGCAGAATGCCTTTCACATCATAAATGACACCGTTTTCCTTCAAAAGCGTTTTCACATCCATGCCCATAAACTCGTTGTGCGCCACGGCGAGAATCACGGCATCGTATTGGTCTTGTGGCACTTCCTTGGTCACCGAAACACCATATTCATGCTGCACATGTTGTGCATCAGCCCAAGGGTCGTAAATCGTGATGTTGGAAGTGTATTCGCGCAAAGTGTGGTAGATGTCGACCACTTTGGTGTTACGGATGTCAGGACAATTTTCCTTGAAGGTCACGCCAAGGATGAGAATTTTCGCGTCCTTGACCAAGACACCCTTTTTGTTCATGCACATGATGGTTTGGTTGGCCACGTAGGCACCCATGCCATCATTCAAACGTCGGGCGGCGCGCATGATACGGGGCAAAACGCCGTAAACTTGTGCTTTTTGAATCAGATAATACGGATCGACACTGATGCAATGACCGCCGACCAAGCCTGGACTCAGTTTGATGAAGTTCCACTTTGAGGAGGCAGCCTCTATCACGTCACGGGTGTCGATGTCCATGGCGTTGAAGATTTTGGCCAACTCGTTCATGAAGGCAATGTTCACGTCGCGCTGTGAATTCTCGATAATCTTGGAGGCTTCGGCCACTTTGATGCTTGGAGCCTTGTGGGTGCCGTTGATGAGGACGCTGTTATAGACGCTGTCCACATAGTCGGCGATTTCAGGCGTGGAGCCGCTGGTTACCTTCTTGATTTTCTCGACCGTGTGTAGTTTGTCGCCCGGATTGATACGCTCGGGGCTGTAGCCGGCGTAGAAATCCACGTTGAACTTCAGGCCACTGACACGCTCCACCACGGGCAGGCATTCTTCCTCGGTGACACCAGGATAAACCGTTGATTCATAAACTACTACATCACCTTTGGAGATAACTTTTCCTACGGTTTCGGAAGCGTCCCAAAGTGGTTTCAAGTCGGGACGGTTGTTTTCGTCCACAGGGGTGGGAACGGCCACCACATAAAAGTTGCAGCCCTTGATGTCTTCAAGGTTGGTGGTGCAGCGAAAGTCGTGGTTTTTGACGGCATCCTGAAGCAGTTCATCACTGACTTCAAGGGTGGCATCGTGGCCTTGCATGAGTGCATCCACGCGGGATTGGTTCATATCGAAACCGATGGTTTCGAATTTGGTCGAAAAAAGACGGGCCAATGGCAGACCGACATAGCCGAGGCCGATAACACAAATTTTGGTTTCTTTCATAAATTATTGTTATTTAATTACTTCCACCCAAAAGGATGTTTGCTCAACGGCAACTTGGCCATGGGGTGGTAGTCGCCTTTCAAGCCAATGGGTGTGGCATTGCGAATATCGTAAACAATGTTGATGCAACGGCGAGCCTCTTCTATGCCGAAGCCGCGGCCAGCAAGAATTTCGCGATAACTCTCCGTATGAAGCTCAGTGAAACCTTGACTGAACTCAAACTCTTCGCCATCAATCATGATAGTACGATAGGTGCGTTTTTCGCCCTCCACGGCATTGAGTGGCAATGTTTCGGCATTAATACTGAGAAAATAACGCACACGAGCTTTTTCCAATTCAAGATAGCCCGCCACACGGTCGTGAGAGACCACGTGGACGATGTTTTTCTTCACGTCGCCGAAAATCCAGCTCAGCATGTCGTAAAAATGCACACCGATGTTGGTGGCAATGCCGCCGCTCTTGTTGACATCGCCCTTCCACGAGGCATAATACCAGTTGCCACGCGAGGTGATATAGGTCAAATCAACGTCATAAATCTTATCCTTTGGACCTTCCTCGACCTTCTTTTTCAAGGCTTTAATCTTGTCGTGCAGACGAAGCTGAAGAATAGTGTAAGCCTTATGACCCTGTCGTTCCTCAACCTTCTGCAAAGCATCGATGTTCCACGGATTGAGCACCAGAGGCTTCTCGCAAATGACGTCAGCACCGAGACGCAGACCATAGCGAATGTGGGCATCATGCAGGTAATTTGGGGTGCAAACACTTACATAATCAACCCATTGTCCTTGGTCGCGTGTTTTGGTGTTATGACGGTCAAACAACTCCTGCTCGGTAAAGAAAGAAGCTTTTGGGAAATAGCTGTCCATGATGCCGACGCTGTCGTTCTTGTCGTAGGCTGAAACAAGGAGGTTACCTGTGTCTTTGATGGCTTTGAGGTGGCGCGGGGCAATGTAACCACCAACACCGATGATGGCAAATGTTTTCATTGTGTTTGATGGTAGGGCCGCCTATCCCCCTGCCCCCTTTGGAAGGGGGATAATGACAGCCCTACAAAAAATGTTTATAGATTATTCTTTTCGATATCCTTGAAATACTTCACCGTGCCGTAGGTCATCTCGTCGCAGGCCGCGTCGTCGCAAACGATGATGCCTTTCGGGTGCATTTGCAGCACACTGACAGTCCACATCTGGCTGACGGCACCTTCGATGGCGTGCGCCAAAGCACGGGCTTTGCCGTGACCGTTGGCCAAAATCATCACCTCGCGGCTGTCCATGACGGTACCCACGCCCACAGTAAGAGCGGTTTTCGGCACCTTATTAATATCGTTCTCGAAAAAGCGTGAGTTGGCGATGATAGTGTCGGTGGTGAGGGTCTTCACACGGGTGCGCGAAGTCAGGCTGCTACCAGGTTCGTTGAAAGCGATGTGACCGTCGGGACCGATGCCGCCCATGAAGAGGTCGATGCCGCCGTAGCTCTTGATTTTGGCTTCGTAACGAGCACACTCGGCTTCAAGGTCTTCGGCGTTGCCATTCAAGATGTTGACATTTTCCTTCTTGATTTCGATATGGCTGAAAAAGTTGTTCCACATGAAACTATGATAGCTCTCGGGGTGGTTCTCCGGAATCTTGACATATTCGTCCATGTTGAAGGTGACCACGTTCTGGAACGAAATCTTGCCTTCCTTGTGCAGACGGACAAGTTCACGATAGGTGCCGATGGGCGTCGAGCCGGTAGGCAATCCGAGGATAAACGGTTTTTCGGTCGTAGGCTTGAAGGCATTGATGCGCTCAACGATGTGGTTAGCGGCCCAACGCGACATGGCGTCGTAGTTTTGTTCAATGATTACTCTCATTTGTTTATAGTTTAATTGTTGATTTTTCTAATTGTTTGTTTCTTTGTAGGTCTGTCACATTGTGGTAGCCGATAGGCATTCTACGCGGCTGCCGTGATATGACAGCCTTAAAGATTAATGTGTGTCTTTGTATTTCTGAATCAAAGCTATAAATTCCTCCGTTTCCGTTCGGATTTGTTTAACGAAGCTCACGTCATCAATGCTGCCGATGACAGCGATTTTCTCGTCCTCGTTGCGGAAGGTGGCGTTGCGGAATTCATTTTCGTAGTCTTTCTTGCGGCTTTCGTACACTTGGTCGCAGATGAAATGCTGGATGCGGATGGCTTTTTCCAAGTTCTCATGCCACATCTCTTCAGTGAGTACGTCGGCATCATCCTTGTAAAGGAACATCAAAGAGAAATAGGCATGACGAAGTTTCTCATGCTGATAGTTCTCCCAAAGTTCATCATAGCGGTGATGGATTTCGTCCCAAGTGTTGAGTTTGCCTTCACGGATGTCGGCACGGAGCTGGTCGACATATTCCTCAGGCATCGTCTGACCACCAAGATTAATCCACTTGCGTAGGCGCTTCCCTTTCATTTGAGCCACAATGTGCTCCATGTCCGTGTCGGGATGAGCTTCAAGGTAATGCAGACAAGTGGTCATGGCATAGTAGGTAATCATGTCGCCATAAGCATGATAAGCCTCCAAAGGCTTGAGGATGCGCACTTTGCGTTTGCCTTTCTCCATGTGCTCACCAAAAATTTCCAGCGATTTCACCGTTTCGGGTTCGTTGTCAAGAAGGTTCTTTCCACATTCACGGAGGTCGTAGTACTCATATTTTTCAGGGTCTTCGCCTTTTTTTCGGAGATAGGCCTTGGCCACCCAAACCTCAAGCAACTTGCGGCCTTCAATGATTTCTTCCACGGTATCAGGCGCAAGGGTCTCAAACTCAATGTTCTGAATCTTGCGTTTGCGTTTGTCACGTTTGAGGTATTTCGAGGTGTTGCGTGCGATGGCGTACATGTTGTACATCCACCAATAAGCGGGCATAACCTCCAGCTCGTTCTTGGCCGTGTTGTTGTTGACCAAGCAGAACGGCAGCATGATGTTCAGCTCATTGGGGTAGTCGGCCTTGCTGAGCAAAGTAAAGCTAGCAAACCTTGACGAGTGCTTCACGCTGGAGCAAAGTCCTGGCCAGAAACCCCTTGAAGCCACAATTTCGCCATCGGTGGCGCGACTGTTGTGGTTGGAGCCGATAGTGGCACCTGCGGCCATGTTGCTCTGCCCCATCACACAAGCAGAGATGAGGAACGAGTTGTTGTGGTGCTGCTCGTGCGAGGGGAAAATCAGGTTGTTCAACACTTCGCAGCAAGAGATAGTGGAGTTATCGCCAAGCACCGAGTGGATGAGGCGCGCACCATATTTCAAGTTGCAGTTGTCGCCAAGCACGAAGCGCGTGGCCACTACCGAATAGAAAATGCGGCAGCCATAGCCCGTTACGCCGTTGACGAGTATGACGCCCTCGCCGATTTGCGAAGGTTCCTCCTTTGATGAGTTGATGGTGACATTTTTCAGCTTGCTTGCACCTTTTATATAACAGTGCGGCCCAACTTTGGCATCCTTCAGAATCCAGCAGTTCTTGATGACGCACGACTCGCCGATGGTGCCATAGTAGCCACGGTGAAAGTCAACGCTGGCTTGAGTGATTTCCTTCAGGCGTTCCTGCAATTTGGTATCGTCGGTGTATTTGGCCCAAAGGTAAGCGTCGGCGGTAATCATGCCGTCGAAAGGCAGGATTTGTCGGGTTCCGATTTCGTTCATCACCTCTAACCAAACGCGCACATCCTCCGGCTCGCCTTCCTTGATGGTGCCATTGCCAAACTTGGAGTGGTCGGTGGTGGAGATTTCCTGAATGTTGAAAAGAATGCTTTTGTCGCCGATGATATAGTTGGCCATGTAATGCACATCGTGAATGGCCACATCATCGCCAATATCGCATGACATGATACTGCTGTCGGTGATGCCAATGGGAACACGCAAATCATGGTACTGCAGCACTTTACGTGCAACGCGCCCGATGCGCACCATGCCAAAGAAATGGTTGTTGCGCACCATGTTGGTATCGAACTCATCAGTGACCCAGATATCGTCCCAATTGGTGGCAGAGTTGCTATTTTTCACCAAGCGTTCGATTTCATCGGAACGCAAATGACGCCAGCCGCCTTCGGGTTTTTTCACCTGCAGGTTGCGGTAGTGATATTCGTCATGACCGTGCAAGTACTTCTCTTCAATGAAGTTCTTGTAAATCCGGTCGTAATCTATGATGGTTACTTGATCCATTTAAATATGTAAATATTTGTTTAGTTATCAATAAGTTATTTATCCGTTTCATAAAACTGCGACTGAGTTCGGGTTATGCCCGTCGCCTCAGTCTACGGTTACGGAAACGGCTTCACGACTCTGCCGTAGCGGATGCCGCTTATGTTAACTAATATTGGATCTTTTATAAACACTTGTTTAAGCTATAGCAATTCTTCTGACCAACCATGACCCAAATTCCAATGCACATCTAAGACCAAATCGAAATCTTGGGGTAAGTTGAACTCGTCTTCTAAAATTTCCCTAAACTGCTCGATATCAATCATTTTTCCATCGACACCATCATTCAACCAATGTCCAACGCAGACATAGAACTTCTCAGTTTCCTCATCCAAGAAGACACGCCCACGAGGAATCATCGTGTAATTGTGCTCCTGATAGAAAATCGAATCAACCTTGCCTTTGGCAATAGCACGATGATGCTGCTTCTGCCAATAGGTCTTGTGCAACTTGTTGATGGTTGCTTTGCCATTGATAAACGGCATTTTTTCAGCATCGGCTTTTTCAACGCCAAACAATGAACCATTGGCAACATCATACCAAAATATGCCCACTTGAGGCTCCCCGTCATCAAAAAAGCCCTTCATGGCATCAACCAAGTCCTTGTGTTCCTGATCGTTGGTATGTACTATGCCTTTTTTGTCCTTAACCATTATCTACCTTTATACATATCATCATAATACTTCTGGTAGTCGCCAGAAGTCACATTGTCCATCCACTCCTGATTATCAAGATACCAGCGGACCGTCTTTTCAATGCCTTCCTCAAACTGCAAGGACGGCTCCCAACCCAACTCTTTCTGGAGTTTGGTCGAGTCAATGGCATAACGCAAATCGTGGCCAGCACGATCAGTTACATAAGTAATCAAATCCATATCCTCACCTTCCTTGCGACCTAACAATCTATCCACCGTGTTAATCAGCACCTTAATCAAATCGATGTTTTTCCATTCGTTGAAGCCACCAATATTGTATGTTTCGGCAATTTTGCCCTCATGGAAAATCAAGTCGATGGCACGAGCATGGTCTTCCACGTAAAGCCAGTCACGCACGTTCTCACCCTTGCCATAAACTGGAAGCGGCTTGCGGTGACGGATGTTATTAATAAACAAAGGTATCAACTTCTCAGGGAACTGGTACGGGCCATAGTTGTTCGAGCAGTTGGTGACCACCGTCGGCAGTCCATAAGTATCGTGGAACGCGCGCACAAAATGGTCACTGGAAGCCTTGGCAGCACTATAAGGGCTATGCGGTTGATATTTCAAATCTTCTGTGAAGAATTTGCTTCCATAGGCCAAATGGTGTTCACCACTACTGGCCTTTGTGGTGAAAGGCGGTTCGATCCCTTCGGGATGAGTGAGTTGCAAAGCACCATAAACTTCATCTGTGCTGATATGGTAGAAACGCTTGCCTTCCCATTTCTCGGGCAATGCTTCCCAATACAACTTAGCCGCTTGCAAAAGACTCAATGTTCCCATAACATTGGTTTGCGCGAAAGTGAACGGGTCCTTGATACTTCTGTCTACGTGGCTTTCAGCTGCAAGATGGATGATACCATCCACGCGTTCATCCTGCATCAGCTTATAGATGCCGTCGAAGTCACAGATGTCCATTTTGACAAACTTGTAATTGGGTTTGTCCTCGATGTCCTTCAGGTTAGCAAGATTGCCAGCATAGGTCAGCTTGTCAAGGTTGATGATTTTGTATTCGGGATACTTGTTCACGAAGAGGCGCACCACATGGCTTCCAATGAAGCCTGCGCCGCCAGTAATAATAATGGAACGCTTGTAATTCATTGTCTTGTGTTTAATTTGTTATCTGTTTGTTACAATTTTCTATCAATACCCCTCAGGGTTCTTCCGCTGCCAATTCCAAGCGTCGCGGCACATTTCCTCAAGGCCATACTGTGCTTTCCAGCCCAATTCCTTTTCGGCTTTGGCGGGATTGGAATAGCATGTGGCGATGTCGCCCGCTCTGCGCGGTTTAATGCTGTACGGAATCTTTATTCCATTGACCTTTTCGAAGGTCTTCACCACCTGTAACACCGAGTAACCTTGTCCTGTGCCGAGGTTGTATATTGCTAATCCACAATGCTTTTCGATAGCTTGCAAAGCTGCAACATGGCCTTTGGCCAAGTCCACCACATGGATATAATCGCGGACACCTGTGCCATCAGGAGTGGGATAGTCGTTGCCAAACACACCCAGTTCTGGACGCTTACCCACGGCCACTTGGGTGACGTATGGCATCAAGTTGTTCGGGATGCCGTTGGGGTTCTCTCCTATCCTACCGCTCGGATGGGCGCCAATAGGATTGAAATAGCGCAATAGCACCACGTTCCATTCTTTGTCAGCCTTTTGCATGTCCATCATGATTTCCTCCAACATGCTTTTGGTCTGACCATAAGGGTTGGTGCAATGGCCTTTCGGGCATTCTTCTGTGATGGGGATGATGGCTGGATCGCCATAGACAGTAGCCGACGATGAGAAAATGATGTTCTTGCAGCCGTGCTGACGCATGACATCAAGCAAGGTGAGTGTGCCGCCGATGTTGTTTTCGTAATATTCCCAAGGCTTTTCCACGCTCTCGCCCACAGCCTTCAGTCCAGCGAAGTGGATGCATGCATCGAAATGATGGGCTTCCATCACGCGGTTGAGACCTTCACGGTCGCGGATGTCAACTTCATAAAACGGGATTTCCTTACCTGTCAGCTCCGCCACGCGCTCCAACGACTTGCGGTTGGAATTGCTCAGATTGTCGACGACTATGGTTTCATGTCCTGCGGCAACAAGTTCGACCAAAGTGTGGGAGCCAATGAAACCAGCTCCACCAGTAACCAATATCTTCATAATTCTTGGATTATTCTAATTTCTTCTGTATCAAATTGATAAAAATCAAAAACCTGATTGTCGATTTCTGCTATGGTGTTTTGGTTTCCTTTCAAAACTGCATCCACAAAAGCAGAAAGCTTCTTGTCATCTTCAGGCGAAATCTTTGGGAACGGCAAAGCAGAAAGGTTCCCTTTTAAGATTTTAAGGTCATTGAAACGCTTGACATACAAGAAGTTGAACAAAGACGAATTGAGAAACGCCAGCACCGTCTTGATGCTCATACCCTCCACTTGAGGAATAAGGATGTTCGCGCTATTGAGAAAAAGACTTTGTGTGTTGTCATAGGTGAAACAAAGGCGGCTCGAAACGAACTTGTACACCAACTTCTCTTTCGCACGGTAAAACTCTTCCTTTGCACATTGCTGAAAATCAGGGCGATGGAATTTGATATAGCGACTCGCCGGTTTCAAGCTGTATTTGCCAATGTCCTTGCCCGTGTAAATCTTTTCCAAGCCTTTTCTCGGCCTATCTTTTAATACTTTGGCGTTGTTTCCCGTGATGATACCCAAGGCCCAGCGACTATGTGAGAGGTCGTCGTGGCGCAAGCGTTCCGCCTTGCTGATGATGGCCTCGTCGCGGTCATTAAGCATCGGTATGGCGCAATAATTATCGTCGCGGGGCACAAATTCCTTTCTCGACACCTCGTTTTTCTCGCTGATTACTACATAATTCTGACTTCCAAAAATCGGTTTCCTACTGATTCTCAGGCTGATGAAATCCGTAAACACGCCTTTGAAACGCTCGCGATAACACTTCAGGCTTTCCATGCGTGTCTCATGCGTCACGAAGCGGCGGAAGTCAGCATGAACCTTGATTTTGAGCAGCGAGGTAGGCAACAGAAAACAAAGTATTCCATTCTTTTTCAAGAACTTAAACGATTCTGTGAAGAACAACGAGGCCTTCTCGTGCGAGGCAATAATGTTAGATTCATGCTTTTTGCCCTTTTCCGTGCCCCATGGCGGGTTGGTGACGATATAATCAAATTTCAAATCGCCCAAGGCCGAGGCCGCATGAAGCAAGAAATCCATCTGGTAGATTTGAGGATAAACCGCTGAATCATTGAACTTTACTATCAGATTAGCCTTGGCAATCATCACGGCCAAAGGGTCGTTGTCGATGCCGTAAAGCTGCTCCATCCGTGCGTGTTCCAACTTGAGCAGAAAAATGCCGCTACCACAACACGGATCCAAGAAGGTCTCTCCCATGACCATGTGAATATCGGCCAACATCTCATTGACAATCACAGGCTTGGTATAGTAAAGTCCTTTCAGAATGCGGTGACCTTCCGCCGTCAGCGACTGGTAAACGAATCCAATCCAGTCGTCCTGTCTGTTTTTCAGGATTTGCCTTGGAACAGATACATCAAGTCGCTGATACTGAGTATATTCCTCAAAGAAACGCTTGCGGTTGGCCTCATTGACCTTATTGTGTTCCAAATACAAGGCGCAAAGGCTGAAAATCAGCTCGTTGATAGGATAAGTGGTGTTTCTCAGTTCCTCCACGAAGCGCGGCAAACTGCCCGCCATCACATAGCCTTCCGGGGTGATGATTTTTTGCGAGCGGCTTTTGTTGGCGCGCCGCGTCAAACGATCGTTGCCGTTATGCCGCAACTTGTCCCAATTGCGCCGAGTGGCCTCTGAAATCAATATTTCCTTTGCTTCCGTCATGATACAGCTTCGCCTTCTAAATCCCACAAGCTTGTGCTAAGGAACTGTATATCATCACTTTACAAAATCCGCCTATTACGGCAGAATAAAATTTTGGCAAAAGTAAGGAAAATATGCGTTCGTGAAACATTTATTTAAAAATAAAAGAAGCCCTTTTCGAAAAATAATCCCTAAATTTGCCCCATAAAACAACGCACAAATATGATACTTTGTTTGGAAACGGCCACGCCGGTTTGCTCGGTGGCACTCAACGACGGATGCTGCACCTTGGCTTTGCGCGAAACGGAAGGCCAAAACGCTCATTCAGAAAAGATTACCAACTTCATCCGCGAGGTGATGGAAACGGCTGGAATAGACTATAAACAATTGGATGCCGTGGCAGTCAGCAAGGGGCCTGGCTCCTACACGGGTCTGCGCATCGGCGTGAGTACGGCCAAAGGCATCTGCTACGCCGCCGACTTGCCCCTAATGGCCATCGACACTTTGGAGGCCATGGCACACGGGATGAAAGCTAAGCTTGGCAATCAAATCACTGAAAATGACCTGCTTATACCAATGATTGATGCCCGAAGAATGGAAGTGTATGCCGCCGTTTTCGATGCCAATTTAAACAAAATCGAGGACACGGCGGCTTTGGTTATCGATGAAAATTCGTTTGAGGAGTTGCGGAAAGATCATCATTTATGGCTTTTCGGCGACGGTGCGCCAAAATTGAGCAAACTCTTTGAAAACCAACCCAATATCAGCATCATTGACGGCTTCAAGCCTTCGGCGGCGTATATGCGGCCTTTGGCGGAAAGAGCCTTGTTGAACAAGGATTTCGTCGATGTGGCCTATTTTGAGCCATTCTACCTGAAAGATTTTATTGCGGGAAAGCCGCATGTTAAGGGATTGTAATAATGTCGGCGTTTCGACAGGCTCAACGACCTTAGGTTCCTAGGGGCTGGCTTGTCGAAGGACGTCGAAGAAACAAAAAAAGAATGAAACCATGAAAAAACTAGTATTTCTTGTGCTAACTTTACTGCTGTCTATCAGTATTTTCGCGCAACATCTCTACGAACACGACTACCCCGTCATCACAGAAGAAGATCCAACCATCCGCGCCTTGTTGGATTCGGTTTCGGTGGACAGTATCGAGGCCACCATTTCACACCTGTGTTCGTACTGGAACCGCCGTTGTGACAGCCGTTATATTTACGATGTACAGGATTGGCTTGCAGCGCGTTACAATGGTCTTGAAGGCATTGATACGGTGGTGTTGCACGATTTCAAACTCAATAAGCCAGGGTTTCCTGAAGAGACGGGCGACAACATCATTGCCATCCAATGGGGCACCAAAATGCCGGATGAATTTGTGGTTTGCGGCGCGCATTACGACTCATGGAACACCGATGGTGACGACCCCGACACCATCCGCGCCCCTGGTGCCGACGACAACGCCACAGGCGTGGCGGGCATCTGGGAAACAGCACGTTTGCTCAGCCATTACAAGTTTGACCGTACCATCATTTACGCCAACTGGTGCGCTGAAGAAATCGGGCTGAAAGGCAGCAAGGCCTATGCCGAGGAATGCGCTGAAAAACAGATGGATATAGTAGGTTATTTCAACATGGACATGAACGGCTTCCTTGAGGAAGGCTCTGACATTCACATGCATGTGGTTTACGTGAACCAAGACTCGCTTTTGGCCAACATGTTTTTCGACGTGTGTCACACATATTTTCCTGACATGCCTGTCCGCCAAAATTGGATGGCTCACGGCGACAGCGATTTTTCCTCATTCAACCGCAACGGTTACGCGGCACTGCATCCCTTCGAGGACGTTCATGCCAGTTCGCCCTACATTCACACACGGCAAGATGTTTTGGGCGTGAGCGTCAACAACTTGGAACAGTCGCGGCGCTTCGCGCAAATCAATCTGGGAGCCGTAGCGCACTTGGCCGGATTGAACAATACTTCCGTCGAGGAGCACGAGACACCTTTGGTAACATTGTATCCCAATCCGACGAAAGATGCGGTCAACATCGTGGCTGACGATGACATCCAACGGGTCACGGTGGTTAACCTCTTGGGACAAACTGTCGACCAGTTTGGAATCCAAGATTCCAACAAGCTGACATTGGTCACAAACGATTATCCATCAGGTGTTTATCTGTTGAATATCGTCACTAAAAAAGGGACTGCCACCCGACGTTTGGTCGTTTGGTAATCCCTTAATCTTGGCTTCAACACAAAGCTTAACCCAAGGCCTTCACGCCCGCGTCAATGCGCTTGAGGGTTTCTTCCTTGCCTAAAAGTTCGAGAATTTCGCCAATGTGCGGGCCTTTTCCGGCGCCAACCACCATCAGGCGGAGGCCGTTCATCACCAAGCCCATGTTCAGCTCATGGGTTGTAATCCAAGTATTTAGCGTCTCATCGATATGGGCCAAGTCGAAAGGTTCGATGCCGTTGATGACTTCCTTGACCTTGAGCATGGTCTCAGCCGAATTTTCCTTCCAGCGCTTCTTGACCGTCACGGGGTCGTATTCCGTCGGAGCCTCGAAGAAGAAGAAACTTTGGTCCCAGATTTCCTTCACGAAATTGACTCTATCTTTCACCAAACCAGCGACTTTCACGGCGAAGTCAAGCGGAGTGTCAATGCCCTTTTCAGCCTTCAGCCAAGCCTGATAATCTGCACCGACTTCTTCATTCGACTTACGCATGAGCCATTCGTGGTTGAACCACTTGGTCTTTTCCACGTTGAACTTCGCGCCGCTCTTGCTGCAACGCTCCAACGAGAAGGCCTGGATCAGCTCGTCCATGGTGAAGATCTCCTGCTCGGTTCCAGGGTTCCATCCAAGGAGTGCCAACATGTTGATGAAGGCCTCGGGGTAGTAGCCCGATTGCTTGTAACCCATAGCCGTTTCGCCGGTTTTCGGGTCGACCCAATACATCGGGAAGACGGGGAAACCGAGACGGTCGCCATCACGCTTGCTGAGTTTGCCGTTGCCATCGGGTTTGAGCAACAAGGGCAGGTGGGCGAACTGTGGCGCCTCCCAACCGAAAGCCTCATAAAGCATGACGTGAAGCGGCATCGAAGGCAGCCATTCCTCGCCACGGATGACATGACTGATTTTCATCAGATGGTCATCGACGATGTTGGCCAAGTGGTAGGTCGGCATTCCATCGCTTTTGAACAAAACCTTGTCGTCCAAGGTGTTGGTCTGCACCTTCACCTCGCCACGAATGAGGTCGTGCATGACGATTTCGCGGTCTTCGGGAATCATGAAACGCACCGTGTAAGGCGTGCCCTCGGCGATGAGTTTGTCGACTTCTTCCTTGCTCATAGTCAAACTGTTACGAAGGTGCTTGCGGCTCTGACAATTATAGATGAAAGTCTGCTTGTTGGCTTCGGCCTCCTTGCGGTACTTGTCGAGTTCCTCGGCGGTATCGAAAGCGATGTAGGCGCAGCCTTTGGCCAAAAGCTCGTCGCTGTATTGTTTATAATGGTGTTTGCGGTTGCTCTGCTTGTAGGGACCGTATTCGCCGCCTACGTAGTCGCTTTCGTCGAACTTGATGCCGCACCAATCGAGCGATTCAACAATATATTGTTCGGCACCCGGCACGAAACGCGTCTGGTCAGTGTCCTCAATGCGGAGAATCATCTTGCCGCCGTTCTTCTTGGCAAACAAGTAGTTATATAAGGCCGTTCTCACGCCCCCGATATGCAAAGGACCCGTTGGGCTGGGGGCAAATCTTACTCTGACTTCTTTCATTTTATGTGGATTTTAAAGCCGCAAAAATAAGGAATCTCTTTCATTTACTCAAAAAAAACGTATATTTGCCAAAAATATCGTCATGAACCATGAACAGCAAAAAAATCCATAAAGTGCTGATTGCCAATCGGGGAGAGATTGCCGTGCGCATCATCAAGACCTTGCGCAAGCTGCACATCGCCTCGGTGGCGGTCTTCGCCGAAAACGACGCCAATGCCCTGCACCGCCGCATGGCCGACGAGGCTTGTCCCTTGGGCGGTGGTGCCTTGAAAGATACCTATCTCAACGTACAGAAAATCATCGATGCGGCCTTGGATGCTGGTGCCGATGCCATTCATCCGGGCTATGGTTTCCTCTCCGAAAGCCCCGATTTGGCCAAAGCCTGCGAAGCCAACAACTTGATTTTCATTGGCCCCAACGCGGAAGTCATGCGGCTGATGGGCAACAAGGTGGCGGCACGAAAAGTGGCCGTCAAGCACGACATTCCCGTCACCTTCGGCATGATGGGCAGCCAAGAGGAAATCCTCGAACAAGCCGACAGCCTGCCCTATCCTGTCTTAATCAAGGCGGCAGCGGGCGGCGGCGGCAAGGGAATGCACATCGTTTGGCAAAAAAGCGACCTGAAAGACGAGATGGAACGTGCTTCCCGCGAGGCCATGAAATACTTCGGCGATGGTACTGTTTTCGTAGAGCAATACATTGAAAATCCGCGACATATTGAGGTGCAAATCCTTGCCGACCATTTCGGCAACGTGATTCACCTTCACGAGCGCGAATGCACCATCCAGCGGCGCTACCAGAAAATCATTGAGGAATCCCCCTCGCCGACTTTGACGGACGAAAAACGCCAACAGTTGTGCGAAACGGCGGTCAAGCTGTGCAAGGCGATACAATACCAAAACGCGGGCACGGTGGAGTTTTTAGTCGATAAAGACCTGAATTTCTACTTCTTGGAGGTGAACACACGCATTCAGGTGGAACATCCCGTCACGGAGCTGCGTACGGGCATCGACATCGTGGAGGAACAAATCCGCATCGCACGCGGCAAGGAAATGGGCTGGACACAAGAAGCCATACAGCCGCAAGGTCACGCCATCGAGTTGCGTATCTATGCCGAAAACCCTGAAAATGGCTTCCTACCCACGCCCGGCAAGGTGACCGCCTACCACGAACCGCAAGTACGCGGCGCAAGAGTGGATAGCAGTATTGACGGAAGTTGCACGATTTCAGAGGCTTATGACCCGATGATTGCCAAGTTGAGCTGTCACGCCAAAGACCGCCAAGCCGCTTTGGAAACTGCCCAACGCGCCCTGAAGGATTTCATCATCCAAGGCCTGACCACCAACAAGGCTTATCTTTGGGAAGTCGTCAAAAATGTGGATTTCGTTGATAACAAGATAGATACTGGATTTTGCACCACGCATCAGGAAGCCTTGCTGAAAGCCTTGAACGACAGTCGTAAGGCGCAGAATGTCAACGATATTGTGGCTTCGTTCCTCTTGTTCGACTTCTGCAAGAAACAGCTTGAGAATCGCACCGAAAACGTGTGGGAGGAAATCGGCTATTGGCGCTACCACATGCAACTCATTGTGGACGTGGAAGATAAGAAGGTTCCCGTCAGCATTGAGGCCGCCGAAGCGGGAAAAATCAAAGGGCGGATTGATGGCGTTCCGTTTAATGTGGAGTTCATCCAGCGCGACAACAACCAACTGAAAATCATGCTGAACGGCCGCACAGAGACCGTCTATTGCTCCTTGAACAACGAGCAGAAGACCATCGTCAATTTCCACGGCCTCAATTTCACTTGTTTCCGCACCGACCAACTCAACGACACGACGGACTATTCGTGCAAGGAATCAGTGAACGACAAATCGCGTCTGGTGTCGCCGATGCCTGGCAAAGTGGTGAAAATCAATGTAAAAGAAGGTGATACGGTAAACGAGGGAATGATTATGATGGTGGTGGAGGCGATGAAGATGGAAAACAACATTGTGGCTTCGGGCACGGCGAAGGTGAAGAAAATCCTCGTCACTGAGGGGCAAATGGTAGACAATAAAATGCAATTAATTGAGTTAGAATGATGTGGATTGCCGCGCTTCGCTCGCAATGACTTCGAAACGCTTAGCGTCATTGCGAACAACGTGAAGCAATCCAGAAAACGGAAATAATAATCAGAAAGAATATGAATTTCGACCTCACAAAAGAACAGGAAGCCCTCCGCCAACGGGTGCGCGACTTCGCCGAACAGGAAGTGAAACCCGTCGCCCGCGAAAATGACGAAGACCAGCATTTCGATGTGGGTTTGACCCTCAAAATGGCCGAACTCGGTCTGTTGGGCATGACTGTCCCGAAGGAATACGGCGGCCAAGGACTTGACAACCTGAGCTATATCATCGCTGTGGAAGAACTCGCCCGCGTGGATGGCTCCACTGCCGCCACCATCGCCGCTGACAACTCCTTGGGCATCGGTCCCATCAAGGACTACGGCACCGAGGAGCAGAAACGCAAATACCTGCCCCAACTCTGCAAAGACCGTCTGTGGGGCTTCGGCCTGACCGAAGAAGACGCCGGCAGCGACTCGCGCGGCACCAAGACCACCGCCCAGTTTGACGGCACCTTCTGGCACCTCAACGGCTCCAAAATCTTCATCACCAACAGCGCGACACCTATTACATTAGGTACGACGGTGCAAGCCGTTTCAGGCGAGAAGGACGGCAAGCCGGAGTTCACCGCCTTATTGGTGGAAAACAAGAAGGAAGGCTACACACAGACGCCCATGCACGACAAGATGATGTGGCGTGCCTCCAACACGGGAAAGCTGATTTTCAACGATGTACGCCTCTCCGAAGATTGCATCCTCGGCAAGCCGGGCGAAGGCTCGCACATCATGTTAGCCACCTTGGATTCGGGCCGTCTGTCAATTGCGGCTATGGGGCTGGGCTGTGCGCAAGGGGCTTATGAAATGGCGTTGGCTTATTCCAAGAAACGCGTGCAGTTTGGCAAGCCCGTCTGCAAGTTCCAGGCGGTTGGTTTCAAGTTGGCGGACATGGCCATGAAGATTGAAGCGGCGCGCAACCTGCTCTATCGTGCTTGTTGGCTCAAGGACCAGCACCGTCCCTTCGGCATTGAGGCCGCGATGGCGAAACTCTATTGCTCCGAAGTAGCCGCCGAGGTCTGCGACAATGCCGTTCAGGTGATGGGCGGTCACGGCCTGCTGAAGGAGTTCGACATGGAGCGCTTTTACCGCGACCAACGCATCCTTCAAATCGGCGAAGGCACTTCCGAAATTCTCCGTTTGGTGATTTCGCGGGCTATCGGATGTTGATTTTGTTTTCTTTTCTATCTATGTCGGAACTTGACAAACATAACAACGAGAACAACCTGTTGGCTTCGCAAGTGGCGCAAATCATTCGCGAGGCTCGGCAAACCGTTTATCGTGCAGTCAATTTCACGATGGTGCTGGCCTATTGGAATATTGGAAAACTCATCGTGGAAGACGAACTGCATTGGGAGCGAGCCGACTATGGCAAGGCTGTGTTGCGCAATCTTTCACAACGCTTGACCAAAGAGTTTGGGAAAGGGTTTGACGAGCGAGAACTTCGTAAAATGTGTCAGTTTTACCGTTGTTTTGAGATTCGGGACACACTGCGTCCCGAATTGAGTTGGTCGCATTATCGTCGGCTTATCAGCGTGGAAAGCAGCGAAGCCCGAATGTGGTACATGAACGAGGCTGCTGATTCGATTTGGTCAACGCGACAATTGGACAGACAAATCTCGACATTATATTACGACCGGCTTTTGGCAAGCCAAAACAAGCAGGTTGTCATTCAGGAAGCCGATGAGAAGTTGAAGGCCGTTGCGCCTGAAGATTTCATATAGGATCCGTATGTGTTAGAGTTCCTTAATCTGAAAGACTATCCCGACCTGCGCGAAACGGATGTGGAAAAAGGCTTGATATCCAACTTGCAGGACTTTCTTTTGGAACTTGGCAAGGGTTTATGCTTTGTAGCCCGCCAAAAACGAATGCGATACGATGACGAGGATTTCTATGTGGATTTGGTGTTCTACAACAGCATCTTGAAATGTTATGTGCTGATTGACTTGAAGTTGGGTAAACTGACACATCAAGATGTCGGGCAGATGGACAGTTACATTCGCATGTTTGACGACCTGATGAAACAACCCGACGACAACCCCACCATTGGGCTGATACTTTGCTCCGAAAAAAACGAAGCCGTCGCCCGCTATTCCGTCTTAAACGATGCCAAACAAATGTTTGCCTCGAAATACAAACTCACTTTGCCCACCGAGGAGGAACTGCAAGCCGAATTGACTGAAGCCCGAAGAATATTGGAGAAATAGTAGTTATAAATAATTGAATATCAAAGTTGTTAGGCTAAGTAAGCTTCTTTCAACATACTTTTTTGAGGCAAATTGTAACTTTTTTAAGTCAAATCCGTATTACACATATTTAACAGCCTAATCTCTGACGCAATGAAAAAATACAAAACCGCAATTATCCTCTTTTCGGTCTTTGAACTGATTGCTGTTGCTTTGTGGCTTTCGACGGGTAATCTGTTTTTCTTGTTGAACTTCTCCTATATCGGCATTTGCATTGGCCTTGGAATGGCTATGGTGGCGGCAGGGAAGAAATATGCGCGGGAGTTCATCCAGTTTACCGTCGGCAGCTACATGCTCGTTTTCCTTGGGCTGATATGCAAGGAAAACATGCAGATTGAAGGGTTCTGGTTCTATTTGGCTTCAGGAGTCTTTGGAGGTGCGACGCTCCACTATCTCATCGCCAAGATCTTCGGGCCGCTGCTTTTCGGCAGAGGCTGGTGCGGTTATTGCTGCTGGACAGCTATGATTCTTGACTTGCTGCCCTACAAACAGCCGCAAGGTTCAAGAAAAAAGATTGGGTTCATCCGTTACATCGTGTTCGCGCTGTCGCTGGCTCTCGTCGGGGTGTTGTTTTACCTTGGGAAAGCCACTCACGACATGTTTTTCCGTCTGTTCATTATCGGGAACATCGTTTATTATGTGGTGGGCATTGCTTTTGCCATCATTTTCCACGACAATCGTGCCTTTTGCAAGTATTTCTGCCCTATAACTGCGTTCCTGAAACCCATGAGTTATTTCTCGCGGCTGCGCATCCGTTGCGATGAAAGCAAATGCATCCAATGCGGCAAATGTCTGAAAGTCTGCCCGATGGATGTGGAAGTGAACAAAGATTCTCGAAAACGGAAAAATGCCACAGAATGCATTCTATGTCATAAATGCACGAAAGAATGTCCGGTGAAAGCATTGAAGTAACGAAACACAATCTTGTGTCGCGGATTGTTCGTGCGTAAAAGGTAATTTGTGCAAAACAAACCGCAATTCCGGCAAGTTTTAAGTCGCGGATAATATGTGCTAGCATCATCCAAAATCCCGTTAATTCAGTCAGTCAACTGACTCAATTTAGCTAAATTCGGTCAGTCAACTGACTGAATTTTCATTTTTTGCTTGTTCGGAAAGGAAAATGTTGTATTTTTGCGTCATAATTTAGCAAGGATATGGACACGATTCGAAGGATAATGCAAAAACAAATTGAGAGCAGGATGCAAGCCCAAAAAGTGATGCTGCTGTTTGGGGCGCGTCGTGTGGGAAAAACGTTTTTGCTCAAGCAAATAGTAGAGGATTTTTTGGGTAAGTCGCTCGTGCTCAATGGCAAAGATGTCGATTCCGTCGCCATACTTGAGCCTGTGAGCATCGCCAACTACCGCCATGTTTTTCAGGATGTGAAGCTATTGGCCATCGATGAGGCTCAACATATTCCCGATATCGGCAAGAAACTAAAGCTCATTGTGGACGAGGTGCCCGACATTCGCGTCATCGCCAGCGGCTCCTCCTCTTTCGACTTGAAAAACCAAGCGGGCGAACCTTTGGTCGGGCGAAGCACACAATTCATGCTTTTGCCATTTTCCCAGCAAGAAATCTCAACCATTGAGTCACCAATTGAAACCAAAAGAAACTTGGAAATCAAGCTGTTATATGGTTCCTATCCCGAAGTGGTTGCATTCGAGTCGTTCAAGCAGAAAAAAGAGTATCTTTCAGATATTGTCGAGTCGTATCTCTTGAAGGACATTCTCGCCGTTGACGGCATCAAAAACTCGGCCAAGATTCGTGATTTGTTGCGCTTGGTGGCCTATCAGATGGGCGATGAGGTGTCTTACGATGAACTCGGCAAGCAGCTGGGACTCAGTAAGAATACGGTAGAGCGCTATTTAGATTTGCTGCAAAAAGTCTTTGTGTTATACCGTTTAGGTGGATTTTCGAAAAACCTACGGAAAGAAGTCTCGAAGTCCAGCAAGTGGTATTTTGCTGACAATGGCGTGCGCAATGCGGTGATTCGCAATTTCGAGCCGCTATCGCTGCGGACGGATACAGACCGAGGCGCACTTTGGGAGAACTACATCATCACTGAGCGGTTGAAACGCAACCACAATGAGCGTTTGGGGTTGAACTTTTATTTCTGGCGCACCTACGACAAACAGGAAATCGACTTGATTGAGATAGGTTCAGGCACCATGAACGCCTTTGAGATGAAGGCGGGAAAGAAAACGCCGTCTGCTCCGAAAGCCTTTGCCAAAGCCTATCCCGAAGCTCAGTTTACAGCAGTGAACATTAATAATTATTCGGTGTATATTTGACTTTTGTTTACCTTTGCGGCGCATTCCCGCATCAATCTTGAAATTTTAAATTTTAAATCTTAAATCATACAAGTATGAAAATCAAACTTCTATCATTAGTGGCAATCGTAGCCATCGTAGCTACCGCCTGCGACAACAAAAAGCCTGAACAGCCCGTTGAGCCTGTTCAACAAGAAACCAAATTGTCGGACAAGTACGCCGAGTACACCCTGACTACCGACATCAGTCACCTGAGTGACAACGAGAAAGAGATGCTTTCTCTGCTCTTCGAAGCCGCTGACATCATGGACGGCCTCTTCTGGCAAGAGAACTATGGCAACAAAGACGAGCTCATGGCCATGATTGGCGACAACGAGGACCTGAAGAAGATGGCCTCCATCACCTACGGCCCTTGGGACGGCTTGGACGGCAACAAGCCTTTCGTGGAAGGCATCGGCCCGAAACCCGCTGGCGCCCAGTTCTATCCTGCCGACATGACCGAGGATGAATGGAACGCCTTCGATGACCCGAACAAGACCAGCCAGTACACCATGATTGTCCGTGACGAAAACGGTGCTTTGAAGTGCGTATGGTATCACGACTACTTCGAGCAGCAAATCAAGAAAGCCGCTTCGTTGCTTGACGATGCCTCCGAACTCGCTGGTGATGAGGAGTTTGCAGAATACCTCCGCCTCCGCGCCAAAGCCCTTCGCACCGACGATTATTTCGAGAGCGACATGCAATGGATGGACGTGCGCAACAACAACATCGACATGGTGATTGGCCCCATCGAGAACTACACCGATGCCCGTTATGGCATCAAGGCCTCGCACGAAGCTTTCATTCTCATCAAGGACCAAGAATGGACGAAACAATTGGCCCGCTACGCCGCTTTTGTGCCTGAGTTGCAGAAGCAACTGCCTGTGCCAGAGGAATACAAGAAAGAGGTGCCTGGCTCGGATGTCGACCTTGCCGCTTACGATGTAGTTTACTATGCTGGCGACTGCAATGCCAACAGCAAGACCATCGCCATCAACCTGCCCAACGACGAGCGCGTGCAACTGCAACGCGGCACCCGCAAGCTCCAACTCAAGAACGCCATGCAGGCCAAGTTCGACAAGATTCTGGAACCCATCGCCAAGGAGCTGATGACTCCCGAATCGATGGAGCACATCAAGTTTGACGCTTTCTTCGCCAACGTGATGTTCCATGAGACCGCCCACGGCATGGGCATCAAGAACACCATCACGGGCAAGGGCACCGTTCACAGTGCTTTGGGCAACCAATACAACGCCATCGAGGAAGCCAAGGCCGACGTTTTGGGTCTTTATCTCGTCACCAAGCTCGCCGAGATGGGCGAATACACTAACACCACGATGGAAGACAACTACACCACCTTCATGGCAGGCATCTTCCGTTCGGTGCGCTTCGGTGCCGCCAGTGCCCACGGCAAGGCTAACATGCTTACCTTCAACTATTTCCAGAACGAAGGTGCTTTCACTCGCAATGAGGAAGGCCGCTACGCCATCGACTTTGACAAGATGAAGGTGGCTGTCGAGAAACTGGCAGGCGACATCCTCATGCACCAAGGCAATGGAGACTACGAAGCCACCAAGGCTTGGATGGCTGACCAAATCGTCATCAAGCCTGAGCTTCAAGCCGACCTCGACCGCGTGAATGCCGCTGGCATCCCCACGGACATCTATTTCAACATGGGTCCGCAGGTGCTGCTGAAATAAGGATTCACCAAACACAATGAAAAAAGGATGGTCAATCGACCATCCTTTTTTCATGCGTTGTAATCAGTGATTAGTGGCTCACCACCACGCGCTGGTTGCTGAAGGTGCCGTCGCTCTGGCGGATGTTGAAGACATACACGCCGTTGCTGTATTGGCTCATGTTCACGTTGACGGTATTGCCGTTAGCGGGAACAGTCTCCACCAAAGCACCCATCATATTGTAGACCATCACGCTTTCAATGTCGTTGGCCGACTCGATGCGCACTTGGTCGTTGGCAGGATTGGGATAAATCTTGGCCGTCGATGAAAGCTCAGTGACTTTCAACAGTTCGCCGTCAACGGTAACATTAAATACCACTTCTCCACCATCGGATTCCACCTTAACGGTAGTTTCGACAACGCTTCTTCCAACCACAACAGCCGCGCCGATGTTGAAGACGAACTCTTCTCCTTCATTGATGGTATAAGGCAATTCAAACGAAGGTTCAATTATCAGATACTCATCGCCCGTAGGATTGACTTCGGTGATGGCGATAATCTCAATGGGTTCATGTGAGGCATAATTGCCATTGATTACGGAAGCGTCAAATGTAGGCTCATTAACCGTCAAATCAACGTAAGGTGAACCGGGGATAAACAATCCCATATCCTGCAAAGTGCTTGACGCACTGGCCAGCACCTTCACAGAACTCATACCATTTTCATAATTGGCGACCACGCCCACCACATAGAACACATCTGGCTGGCTTTCAAAACTATACGAATTTTCAGTAATATTCTCGGCCACCAGTTCATTGTTGACATAAACATCATATCCGATAGGATTGCCGTTGGCAGGAGCATCCCACACGGCGTACATCGTACCCTTCAACGGGGCATCATTTACCAAGGTGAGGTTCTCCACAGGATAAGGATGCACTTCGGTGTATTCATAGGCAAAATGGCTGTTGAACATCTCTTTGGTGGTGTAGTTCTGCACCCAGATGGAAACTTCAAGGTCGCTCATTTCCTCAACATGGGTTCCCGACATGTCCTGTGAGAATTCAAACCGCTGAAGCTCGGTGGCAACAAAATTGACAGAGGTGCCTTGTGCATCGGGCAACATCTTCATGAAAACGTGGTGGAACGAGGTCTCGCCATTGCTACCCACATTGCCATGAGTTTCCTTTTCGTTCACGGAGACAAACACACGGGCATCGGCATCAATGTAAGGCATGATGTCGGCCTTCACGTTGATGGTGTTGCCTTCCACCGTGAACGAGCCACGGACATCCATGAAAGCGGTTCTTTCGGCATGTTGGTCGAAGACGCTTTGCTGCACGGCGGCATAGCCTTGGTCTTCACCATCGAGGAAGCATTGCGGAACGGCACTGACACCATAATAATTACGACGCGTGCCACCTTCTTCCGTGTAATACGGGTCGCCGTTGCCGGGCCAGTTCATTTGGTACTTGGTGTAGGTGAAGCGGCCGGCATTGTTGTTGCAGAAGTTGAGCATTTGGGTGTTGACGCTCACGCAGGGACCGCAAGTGGATGACGAGAAGTGCTCGATCATCGGGATCTTCTCGGCAGCACCGATGGCCACGGAGACGCCTTTTTCATAAGTATTGTTGTCCATCACATCGTCTTCCTGTCCATTGACCAAGTCGATGCTGTAGGTCACATTGTAGCTGCCGGGAATCAGCAAGGTCGTGGTGGTGAAATTCAAGATTTGGGCACCCAGCGAAGGGATGTTGACGGTAAAAGTTTCGGTGACAGGCTCCATGCCTTCCACAACATAAGTGGCCTGCACGGAAGTCACAACGGTAACGCCATAGTTGAACACGCTGATGCCAAAGGAAGTCTCACCGCTGCCAACGAAATCGTTAAGCGTGACGGATTCGAGGCCGAGGTCAAGGTTTTCGAGGGTGAAGGCTGTGATGTCATCGAAGAACCAGTCGTTGATGTTGTAGCTATTGCCGTTGTAGAAGATACAGAACTGCACATTGGCCTGACCCATGTCGGGCGTGCTGATTTCCTGTGAAACGGAATAACTGTTGCTGGAATTGTAGTTGTGGCTCCAAGCCTCGTTCCAGGTGGTGCCGCCGTCAGAAGTGGTGGCTATGCCGAGGGTGTGGCTACCCGAATAGTTGTCGAGTGCATGCTTGAAAGAGAACACAAGACTGGTAATACCTGTCAGGTCGACGGCGGGAGAGACAAGGCGCGACATACCGTTGAATTGGGGGCTCCATGCGAGATGCATCTCGTTGGCTTGTCCACCGGCATTGTTGGTAGCCGAGACCGACCAGTTGTTTTCATGTGCGTCAATGGACCAGCCAGCGGGCATCGAAGCACCATCAAAGGATTCCTGCAGCAAAACCGCGCGGTTTTGTGCCATCATTGCCGTTGCAAACAGCAAGGCGAATGCAAATAGTAAGGTTTTCTTCATTGTGATAAAAGTTTAAAAATTAGATGATTTGAATTAATTTACGCTGCAAAAATAAGAACATTTTTGGATGTTCAGTCTGTTACGGGAAAAAAAGCCTAATTTTGACGAAAATAAATCACAAAGTGTAGTCTACAATTTGGTTGTGCCTGTGGAGTGTTTGGAGTATTGAACCTCAAAACACCTTAAACCGCGCGGTCAGCATTACACTTCTCGGACGAATGAAATAAGCTGAATAATATCCATATATTCCTGAATAATAGGAGTAAACGAAACTATCAGTATTAAGGATATTGTTCACATCCAAGGTGAACTTGATTTTGCGGAAGGTGTAGCCGAGGCTGCAATCCAACAGCACGAAATTGTCCGTTCGGCCTTCGGAACTGGTGTGATAGAACTCCACCGAGGGCGTGACGGACAAACCAAAAGGCAACACCACACTCAAATTGGCATTGTCGATGAGGCTCACAATCGGCTGACCATCAGCGTTGAAGACGTCTAACGAGGAAGTCATCCAGCTAAAACTGCCTTTGTTGCTGAAAAAGATATAGTCTGTGAAGGCGATGGTGGCGGTCAGATTGGCGTTCCAGCCTTGGTTATAGTATGTGGCCACTTGATTCTGTACCAAATGCGGCGATTGCCCCAATCCGTAGGAGCATTTCGCGTTGATGTTCAGCCGCTTCCAACTGAAGCCCTTGCCCGCATACAGCGAAACGTTCAGGTAATCGCCCCAACTCGGCAGTTCCACGGCATTGATGACCATGGTGTTGCCTTCAAAGGATTGCGCATACATCACCTCGTTGCGGTAGCGGTTGTAGTTCACCGAAAAGTCACCAAAGACATATTTCATCACATTCTTGTACGAAAAAGTCAGCGAACCGTTGGCACCATAAGTATCGGCCAAAGGGCAGTCGTAGTGCGACATGGTTCTGTAATTCTGCAAGATATAACCCGAATATAACGTCCGCAAACTCGGGGTGCTGTTGTAGGTGGCTATCTTGGTACTTACTTTCCAGTTGTGGTTGAAGTCGTAATGGAACGAAAGCGACGGCTGCGTCATTACCTTGAATTGTGGGTCGGAGCTATGGCCGAGGCGGTCGTCCAGATGCAGGTAGCGCAACTGCACGGGCAAAACGAGCGTCACATTCACTCGCCGACGTTCGTAAGTAAAATAGGCACCTGCAGCGGGTTGGTACTTGTGCCAAAGGATGTCGTTGCTGAACTGGTTTTCTTGCTCGTCATTGCGAGGAGAAACGACGAAGCAATCCAGGTTTGAAGTTTCTTGTCTGGATTGCTTCGCTCCGCTCGCAATGACGCAAAGCGCGTCTGAATTGAGCCTCTGCTCCTCCATGTTGAAACTGAAATAAGGCATGATGCGGAGGCGTTTCCAAACCAAACTTGTAAGCATCCGCAGGGAGTTCTCGCTCTTAAAGGATTGATAACCTATGTTTTGCATCGTCAGCGCATAGTCTTCGCCGCCGTTGAGGATTTCGGGGAAACAGCCTGGCGCAACTTGCAGGCCGTAGGGCAAGGTGCCGTAACTCATAGTGGAGTTGATTTCAACGCCACTTTCAGGGTCGCGGCGGTTTTTGCGAATCCAGTGGATGTTGGCCTTGGCGCACAGCGACTGATAGTTTTCTTCTTGCTGAATCAACTCGCCATTGTCCACCAAGCCCTCGCCCCAGTTGCGGTGTCCCGATGCGGTGAGGTTGATTTTCAGATAGTCCAAGTCTTTGTTGAGGTTGTAATTGATGCTGCCTTCAAGCATTCTGGCCGTTTCCAACGACTGCATCTGCTCAACAAGACTGAGCGTATCATCTGGAAGGAGATAGAGCGTGTGCGACTCGCTCGACTTTCTGTTGCGGTCGCCGCCAACAAGGACGTTGAACGAAAGATCCGCATCGTTTTTCAATTTGTGCAGGCTATTGAGAGTGACGCCTTGCGAGCGGTTCAGCGTGTGCCGCACTCCCGAAATGCCTGGTGCGCTCGGCTTGACCATCGAGGCCATCGGATAAACCGTGACATTCTCGTTGTCAACAAGGTTAATGCCTGAATTGTTGGCTTTCAAGGTGCCAAGGAACTGGTTGCGTTTCGCAAAGTACATCCCCGTGAGGCCGCCTTCGTATTGCAGACTGTCGGCCCAACCCGCGCCAAGGTCAGCCATCAAGGCAAAAGTGCCCTTGGCGTTTTCCTTCAATTTGATGTTAAGGGCCACATTGTCCGAAAACTGGATGTTTTGCAATGCCCTTACCTCCTGATGGTTCTCCATCACCTGCACCGAGGCCACATCAGAGGCGGCGATGCTGGTGGTGGCGAGGTTGTAGCGGCCTTGCAGCATGTCCATGTTCTCGATGTAAAACTTGGAGATGGGCTTGCCCTTGTATTCCACCTTGCCGTCGTCCTTCACCTCAATGCCAGGCATCTTTTTCAGCACATCCGCGATGACAATGTCGGTGGTGTCGCGGAAGGCATCCACCACATAGTTCACCGTATCGTTGCCACCCCAAATCTTTTCCGACTTCACGCTCACTTCTTTCAGTTGCAGTGCCTCTTCCACCACGGCGAAATCGACCGTCTGCGTTTTGTTTTCCACCTCTTTGAACTGCCGCTTCAGGTTAAAGCCATATACCGCCAACAACAATTTTGTGTCCTCGCTTTGCATAACCAATTGATAATGACCTTGTTCATCTGTAAAAGTATAGGCCATAGGCAAGCTGTCCGTCACGCGCAAAAGCATCACCGAGGCGTTGAAGACGGGCTGTTTTTTCTCGTTGACCACCTCGCCAGAAATCGTTGTTTGAGCAAAGGCAGGAACGGCAAAAAACAATGCAATTAAAAATAGCGCAAACCGTTTCATATTAACAAGTTATTTGAGTTCCAAGGGATTATACGGCCAAGCCAATTTGTAGGGTCCACCTCGGGTAATCTCCACTTCCATCGTTCGTCCCGATGCATCCACCACATCTGCCAGCAGTTGGGCATTAGGATCAAGGCGCAACGCATAGTCGTACAAATCGGTGTAGCACTCTTGGTCGAAATTCCAAGTCTCTTCCCTTGTCGCCTCCTTGTAATCGTAATTCCACATTACAATCGGCTTGGCCTCATTCCGAATGGCGATACACGAAAAGGCGTAATGCCCTCGGTCGTCTTCCACTTTCAAAATCAGTCCTGGCAACCCCGCAAACTTCCACGGGCCATCGGAAATGGGAATCTCTGGCGCAAACCAGGCCGTCCAAGTTCGGCCTCGAAACGTGCAAACCGCCTTTTGGCAACGGTAGCCCAACATCGTGCAAACCTCGTCAGAAAACGTCCATTCCATAAGCACATCGGACGGCTCTTGATACTTGAAAACCGGCCCAATGTCGTATGTCCGATGCGTAACCGTCATTTCGTGGTTCCTTCGGTCTTTATAAACCTCCATAAAAAACCATGTATCAACACCGCCCAACACATCTCGGTCTTTCCGTGCCCGCTCCGTGCAAATGGAATCGTAGCGGAACAAGGCATAACTATACGATTTTGACCACTTTTCCCCAATGTCAAGACGAAATACATCATGTTCTTTTTCAGCAGATTTCGTTGAATCGGGCACATAAAGCACTTCGTAAGAAACCGAACAAACGCCCTCATCCAAAAGCGTGAAATCATCCGTCCGCATGAACCTTTGCGCCGACAGCGGAAGCACCGCCATAATCGAAATCAAGACAAGCAATTCTCTTTTCATCATTTTATTCAAATTCCACTGGGTTATAAGGCAATACTTTCTTGTAGCCTTCTGGAGCTTCCTCTGAACCAGCATATTTGCCAGAGGCGTCCGTTTTGGCGATATGTATCTGGATACCAGGATGCACCATCCGAATATAGCCAATTAAATCGGCATGATAATCCTCCTCTTGCTTCATGACATCGGCACGAGTGCAACGCTGGTACTTGTGATAGCCTTCCTCATACCAAACGATTGGCTTTCGCTGCATCTCGATGCCGATGCAACGGAAAGCATAATGCCCCCGCGATTCTTCCATTTGCAGAATCAGTCCTGGCAAGCCACAGAACTTCCACGGACCATCTTTCACGGGAATCAGCATCGTGTACCAGGCCGTCCAATGCCGCCCACGAAAATCACACTCTGCCTTGAAGCACGGATAGCCAAGGATTTCCTTCGTCCCCAACGACATCTTCCAGTCTATCAAGTCCAAAGGCTCATCATACAGATAAATGGGCACACGATCCTCCTTTATCCTATGCATGGCCATCATCTGCTTTTTATTGTAATACTTGAACACTTCTGGAACCCACACTCCACCCGAGTCCCCAACGAAATGGCTCATGTTTTGGTAAGCATCCCTTCCCTTGTGCACACACCATTCCGTATAAGCGGAATCATAACGATGTGTATGGTAACTGTAACAGTTTGAAATGGAATCGCCCACCATCAGGACAAGACGGTCGTAGTTGTGTTTTGTGGGTTTTAGCGAGTCATCTGTCATCATCGCTTCGTAGGTGATGATGAAACGGCTGTGGTCAAGGACTTTGAACTCATCAAGGTTGATGGGCGGCTGCGAGAACGCCAAACGCGGAATGGCGAGAAGCAGCAGGAATAAAGGAATGTTTTTGCGCATAGTGATTCATTTTTGAATTGACAATGCAAAACTACCACATTTGTCAAGCCGTCAAAAGGGCAGTCCAAACTTTTTCGGGCTTAAAAAATTGTAATATTTTGATAATAAACTGGTTGAAGGATTGTTTAGTCCAAACTTTTTTGAGAAATAGTCTAAAAACTATCACCTATTTCATCCTATCCAAAAGGTGTTGCGGGAGCATTTTAGTGTTCCAGACATCCACGATGTAGATAATCTGTTGCTCTTCGTCGAAACGATAAATGAGTTTGATTCGTTTTTGAATGTGAACAAATCGGTAAACTAATTCCTCATCTCTTAATAGGGGTTCTCGCGTTCCCGATTCTGGAAACTTGCAAATTCTTTCAATCTTTTCTTCTGCTGTTTTTACGCAATCCAAAGCTGTCTTCACGCCAAAAGTCTCGACGCAATATTCCAATTGCTCATTCCAATGTTCTTGAGCTTTGGTGTACCATTCAACGACCATACTTTTCAAGCAGTTCGTACGAATGTTTCATTACCTCGGCATGAAGCACTACCTCACCGTTGGCAATGCCTTTCTCTGCCTCTTGGATACGATAATGTGCCTCCTCAGAAGTCATTGGAGCAAAATCTATTACTTCCAATCCTTGATCCTCAATATAATCAATCTCTCTCATTACTTTGACTTTGATTACGCTGCAAAAATAATCATTTATTTGAAAAGTCGTAACTTTTCGTGCTTTCGGCCATCTTTTTCCGCACTCGACCTCGCAATTTATCCACCATATTGACGGTAGTTCCAAGATAATCCGCTTCCTCTTGCCGAGAGACCTTGAAATGCGAGAGGATGAAGGATTTCTTCTCGTCCTCGTCCAAGTCGGGGTATTTTTGCCCGAGGGTTTCCCAAAGGCCGGGATATTTTTCCTCCACCACGGCAAGCATTGCTCTCCAATGGTTCTTATCGCCAAAAATAGAACGCTCCAAGTCGCTCAAAAGGTTGGCTTTCTTGCTGTTGTTCAGGTAGATGTCCAATAACATCATGGTTTGTTGTTCCTTGTCCAAAGCCTCCGAAAGACGGTCAGCGTAATCCTGTTGGATTTGCTCATGCTCGGCACTTTTTTGCGCCAAGGCTTGGTTTTGCTGCTTGAAGTGGAACAGTTCGGCGTTGATGTCAGCCTCCCGTTTGCGATTGCGCGCCAAACGGATTTGGGAAATCAAGAAGGCCAACAAAACCAATGCCGCCAACCCGCTAATGAGGATAATAACACGCTGTTTCTGCATGATTTTCCGATTCAACTCGTTCTGCATCACCGCAGTGTCATACTTTTGGCTGATGAGCGCGAGGTTGTTTTTTTGTTGCTCTATTTCGTAATGCGCATTGTGTTTTTCGTACCAATACATGTACTCGCATGCCTTCTCAAAATCGCCGCGCATCTCGGCAAAATTGGCCAGTGCGCCATAATACCATGCGTCTTCATTTTGGGCGGAACAATCTGGTTCTACACGGGTTACAATTTCCTCCAAGCGACCGTAGCAATAAGCCATCGAATCCATGTTACCCATCTCATAATAGACATTCCCCATATTATGGTAATAATACATCAACACACTGTCACTTGGATTAGGAGGGTAGGTCTGAAAGTACTGCTGCAAGTAGTCGCCTGACTTCTCGTATTCCCCTGCGTTGAAACACTTTACATGAAAAGCGGACAAGGCCCAGCGTTTCGTTTCTATCGAACCACTTCGTTCCGCATAGTCCATTGCCCGATTCAAATAAACCTCTGCGCTGTCGAACTGCCTGTGGAATTGGTAATAATCGCCCCAAACTACCAGCACCTTGGCACGCTCGGCGTAATTGTTGCCAAAGCCCTCGTCGGCGGCCTTCAGCAGCGAAACGAACTCTTCTTCATCGGCATAAACGCCCAAGCATCTCGCAATATTGAACCGTGCATGAGCCACTGTCAGCGTGTCGTCAGCCAAAAGGCCATAATGCTCTGCTTCCTTGAACAAACGCATGGCATCCATTTTATTGCCTGAATCCAACTGGATACGAGCGTTTTCCAAAGCGTCGCGAGCGGCTTGTCGCACATCACGAGGCATGGGATGGCAGGCAGACAGCAACACCCCAAAAACCAAAACCACCAAAAAACTATGCTTGACCTGCCGCCCCAAAAACGGGTCAAGCAATTCGGGCTGGGTGGTTTTTATGGCTCTCAAATCCTTGAAAAACAAGGGAAAAAGCATCCAAAACGCATAAGTGTAACAAGGTGCTTTTTTCAAGAAGAGGAACAAGCTCAAGCAGACAAAAGCCCCAATGATGAGCACAACATGATAAACGAAAGCCTTCTTCAACCCAAGTTTCACCACGAGGCTGTTTTTGCCCGAGGCCTTGTCGTTCTCATAGTCGCGCATGTTGTTGATGTTCAGCACGGCATTGGAAAGGAAACCCATCGCGCTTGCGGGAAGCAAAACGCTGAAATCTAAGGATTTGGTGGCCAAATAAAAAGTTCCTGCCACAGCTGCCCAGCCGAAAAAGAGGAAGCAGAACAGGTCGCCGAGGCCGCGATAACCATAAGGGTGTTTTCCCAAGGTGTAAAGCATGGCAGCCAACACCGCACCCAAACCCAAGGCGGCGAAAACGGCCAGTTCCTGCCAGGTCAATCGGGCGAACACAAAGATGAGCAAAGCACCAGAAATCAGGCACAATGTGGCGGTGAAAGCCAAGCCCCGTTTCATTTCCTTTTCGGTGATGGAGCCGCTTTGCATCTCACGCTGCGGACCGACACGTTTGGCGCTGTCGGTGCCTTTCTTGAAGTCGCCGTAGTCGTTGGCGAGGTTGGAGAGGACTTGCAACAACACGGCGGTCAAAACGGCGAAAAACAAAACGAGGAATGGTCGGCCCTTCGACAAGCTCAGGGACCTTAGCTGGTCAAATGCCAAGAAACCGCCCAACAGCACCCCCGAAAAAGAAAGCAGCAGCGTCCGAGGACGCGCTGCTTTCATCCATGTTTTAAGTTTAGCCATAGGTAAGTTTTTTTGACTCCCCCACCCTTCGGGCACCCCCTCAAGAGGGGGGATGCGCAAAGCGACAAAGAATTGCCCGAAAAGCTCCCCCTCTTGAGGGGGCTGGGGGGAGTAAAACTATCTCCTTCTTCCTCCACCACGGCGGCGCGGTGCATAGTAATCATCGTCATAGCGGCTGGCACCACGGCGACCACGGCCTGAGTCTCTCGAAGAAGAACCTCTTGAACCGCCGCCTCTCGATGAGGAACGGTCGCTGCCACGCTTCGCACCGAAACCACGCTCGGCGTTGCGCTGCTTGCGGCTCGGACGGTCATCATCGTCAAGGAAAACGTCGATGTCGTCCATGTGTTCTTTCCAGTCGG
>Ga0265298_10001278_pt1 | contig 37155 bp, 33 predicted proteins | sample AusTroGonzalo_MG_3_FD_193486 | JGI IMG/M metagenome (GOLD analysis project Ga0265298, IMG submission 193486) | Bovine rumen microbial communities from tropical cattle in Woodstock, Queensland, Australia - Gonzalo_01 | ecosystem: Host-associated > Mammals > Digestive system > Stomach > Rumen ...
CTGACGCGACCGGCCGAGTACGACGTGATCGCCACCTTGAACCTCAACGGCGATTACGTGTCGGATGCGTTGGCGGCTACGGTAGGGGGCATCGGGATCGCGCCGGGAGCCAACATCAACTACGAGACGGGCGTGGCGGTGTTCGAGGCCACGCACGGCACCGCGCCCAAGTATGCGGGGCTGGATAAGGTGAACCCCGGTTCGCTCATCCTTTCGGGCGAAATGATGTTCCGTTATCTGGGCTGGACGGAAGCGGCCGACCTCATCATCGCCGCGATGGACCGCGTAATCGCGGCCAAAACCGTCACTTACGACTTTGCGCGCCAGATGGAGGGGGCGAGGGAGGTGACGTGCTCCGGGTTCGCCCGGGCGCTGGCCGAAGCGATGTGATTTGCGCTTGCCCTATTGCAAAATCCGTCAAATTATGATATAATATCTTCTTATGAAGTTCGAAGAAGCTTTAAAGACGCTGGAAACCCTGGTCGACCGGATGGAGGCGGGGGGATTGTCGCTTGACGAGACGATCAAGTGCTACGAGGAGGGGCGGAAACTGGTGGAGACCTGCCAAAAGGAACTGAAGAGCGTCCAGGCGCGCATCGAGAAGGTTACGAAGTCGGGCGAAGTGGAGGAATTTACCGCATGAAGCAGATTTACGTTCAGGCGCAGGCGGACCATATCGAGTCGCTCTTCAAGGCGTCGCCGATGGCGGCCATCGAGGAGCTCATCTGGAACGCGCTCGATGCCGACGCCAAAGAGGTGCAGGTGGATCTCATCCTCAACGAACTGGGGGCGGTGAGCGCGATCCGGGTGTCGGACGACGGCACGGGGATCGACATTCTGAAGGCCGACAGCACGTTCGGGTCGCTCGGGGGCAGCTGGAAGCGGGAGGTGGCGGCCACCACTCCCGGCAAGCGCCGGCTGCACGGACGGCATGGACGGGGACGTTTCAAGGCGTTCGCTTTGGGCTCGCATGTGGAATGGCGCACGACGATGCGGGCGGGGGGCGACCTCGTTTCCTTCACGCTGTCGGGCGATGCGGAGCGGCCCGGGGTGTTCGAGCTCGAAGCGGCCACGCAGGGTCCGGGCACCGGCACCGAAGTGTATATCGAGAACGTCCGCGCCAATTGCGACAGTCTGCTCGCTACGGTCGAGACGGTCGAAACCCTGGCTTCCAAGTTCGCGCTGTACCTGAAGAGCTATCCGTTCGTCCGGATCTACTTCAACGGGCTCCCGGTGACACCGGTCATCGTGCAGCGCGGGGAGACGGAATACACGGTGTCGACCGAGTCCGGCGCGGAGGCGAAACTCCGGATAATCGAGTGGAAGCGGAGATTTTCCGGTTCGGGCCGGCTGGTCTGGTCGGGCCGGGACGGGTTCCAGCTGCACGAGCAGAGCGCGATGGTTCGGTCGGGCGGGGCCGCGTTTACGGCCTATCTCATTTCCGACCGGTTCCTGGAGCTGGCGCGGGAGAACGCGCTCATCATGGACGAGCTCAATCCGGAAGTGAGGATGTATCTGGATGCCGCCAAGCGGAAACTCAAGGAGCATTTCGCCGAGCAGAACGCCAACAAGGCGGAGTCGATGGTGTCGGGGTGGATCGACGACGGCATCTACCCTTATGACGAAGACGACGGCAGCGAAGAGCGCAGGCGGTTCGACAAGCTGGCGGTGCAGACGGCCGCCCGGTTCGAGGATTTCGCTTCGCTGGGCGCGGGCGACAAGAAAGTGGTTTTTTCGCTGATCAAAGCGGCAATGAAGAGGGAGGGCTGAACTTATGGGCGGTTTTTGCGGAGTCGTTTCCAAGACCGATTGCGTGGCCGATCTGTTTTTCGGCACCGATTACCATTCGCATCTGGGCACGCACCGGGGCGGCATGGCCACGTTGGGGGCGGACGGTACGTTCATCCGGGGCATCCACAACATTTCCAACGCGCCGTTCCGGAGCAAGTTCGACAAGGAGCTCAACCGGTTCTCCGGCAAGGTGGGCATCGGCGTCATTTCCGACACCGACCCCCAGCCGCTCGTGATGTGCTCCAAGCTGGGCACCTTCGCGATCGTCACGGTGGGGCTCATCAACAACATCGAGGAAATCAAGAACGAGCTGTTCGAGCGGCACCACGTGCAGCTGCAGTTTTCGACCACGTCCGGCATGGTGGGGCCGACGGAAGTGGTTTCGGCCCTGATCTCCACCCAGCCGTCGATCGTGGAGGGCGTCCGGTACGTGCAGGAGCGGATCAAGGGCAGCTGCTCGATCCTGATCGTGGACGACAAGGGCCGGCTCTACGCCGCGCGCGACAAGTACGGGCGCACGCCGATCGTGCTGGGCAAGAAGGACGGCGCCATGATCGCGTTGCAGGAAAGCTGCGCGCTGGACAACCTGGGCTACGAATACGTGCGCGATCTGGGTCCGGGCGAAATGGTGGAGCTCATCCCGGAGGGCGTGGTGCAGAAGATCGCGCCCGGCGACAAGATGGCGATCTGCTCGTTCCTGTGGGTCTATTACGGCTTTCCGGCCTCGTCCTACGAAGGGCGCAACGTGGAGATGGCGCGGTATCGTTGCGGCGGGGCGCTTGCGAGGCGCTATCCCGCCCCGGCCGACGCGGCTTGCGGCATTCCCGATTCGGGCACTTCGCACGCTCTCGGGTATGCGCACGAGGCGGGCATCAAGTTCGCGCGTCCGTTCGTCAAATACACGCCCACCTGGGCGCGGTCGTTCATGCCGCAGGACCAGCGCACGCGCGAGCATGTGGCGTCGATGAAGCTGATCCCGATTCCGGGGCTCATCAAGGACAAGTCGCTCGTCTTCTGCGACGATTCGATCGTGCGCGGCACTCAGCTCGGCAAGCAGGCGGAGCGGCTCTATCGCGACGGCTGCCGCGAAACCCACATGCGCATCGCCTGTCCGCCTTTGATGTATCCGTGCGAGTTCATCAATTTCTCGCGGTCGAAGTCGGTCTACGACCTCATCACCCGGCGCTACGTGCGGGGGCACGAGGGCGAAAACGCCGATATCGGCAAGTATACCGATCCCGAGAGCGAACCCTACCGCAAGATGGTGGAGTTCATCCGGGAGAAACTCAATCTCACATCGCTGGCGTTCCAGACGGTGGACGATCTCGTCAAGGCGATCGGGCTGCCGAAGGAGAAGCTCTGCACCTATTGCTGGACGGGCAAGGACGTTTCCAAAGAAGGGGAGAATAGATCATGAACATGTTGATGTCGGTGTTGATGCTGGGCGCGGCGTTCACGCGTCTCGTGCCGGAGGACGGCATTTCCAAGGCGTTCACGCTCAGGGGCGAGGGCGGTTACGAAACGCGCGTGAGCTTCTGGCGTCCGGACGTGTTCCGGGTGGAAGTGGGCAAGAAGATCTACGACGCCAAGGAGACCAACGGCGTCTACAAGGTGGCGTATGCCGACCCGCTGAACAACTGTTACCGCGCCCAGATGCTGGTGGCGGACTACAAGGAAGACGCCACTCCGGTGGACTTCGCCGACAACTGCGGCAAGTTCATCTTCAAGACGTCGGAGATCGTGGTGGAGTTCGACAAGGAGACGGGCCTCATGGCGGTTTCCGACTTCCGGGGCCGGCCGATCCTCGAGGAGGCCAAGGCGCTTGATTTCTGCATCGACGAGAAGGTGACCAATACCGTCCAGCGGCTTTGCGTGCAGCGGCTCAAGAGCGGCAAGGACGTGCGCTACTATGGCGGCGGACAGCAGGTGGGGCGGCTCCAGCACAACGGCAAGCGCATCGCCATCGACTGCGACTACAACTGGGCCGACGGCGGCGCGCCCAACCCGGCGCCGTTCATCATGAGTTCGGAAGGTTTCGGCATCCTGCGCCACACCTTCAGCGCGGGCGCGTACGACTTCACGCAGGAGCAGACGGCCGAATTCATCCATGCCGAAGACCGTTTCGACGCCTTCTATTTCATCGGCGATTTCGCGCAGGTGCTCGATCGCTACACCGAGGCCACCGGGCGGCCCAACCTGATTCCGATGTGGGGGCTCGAACTGGGCGACGCCGACGCCTACATGACGCGCGAAAAGGACACCAAGCTCCCGCAGCAGGAGAAGGACGGGTCCTTCACCGAGACGACTCCGGTGGTGGTGGAGCGCGTGGCCATGAAGTACCGCGAGGCCGACATGCCCTGCGGGTGGCTGCTCGTGAACGACGGCTACGGGTGCGGACACATCCAGCTGGCTTCGGTGGCGGAGAAGCTCAAGGGACTCAATTTCCATACGGGACTCTGGACCGATGGCAAACTCGACCGCATCGCCTGGGAGGTGGGCACGGCCGGAACCCGGGTGCAGAAGCTCGACGTGGCCTGGACGAGCCAGGGCGGGCAGTTCAAGATGCAGCACGCCCTCCAGTGCAACGAAGACGCGTACCTCGGGCTCACCACCAACGCCAACGCGCGCGCGTTCGTCTGGACGGTGCTCGGCTGGGCGGGTACGCAGCGCTACGGCATCTGCTGGGCGGGCGACGAATACGGCGGGTGGGACCTGATCCGCTACATGATCCCCACGATAACCGGTTCGGCCATGTCGGGCCAGGCCTACGCCACGACCGACGTGGACGGCATTTTCGGCGGCTCGAACGAAACCTTCCTCCGCGATCTGCAGTGGAAGTGCTGGACGACCGCCATCTACGTGATGAACGGCTGGTCGCACATGAACAAGAGCCCCTGGAGCTATCCGGAGCCTTACCGCAGTCTCTGCCGGGACGCTTTGAACCTCAAGCTCCGGCTGACGCCGTTCTTCTATTCGCTGATGCGCCGCAGCTACGAGACGGGTTGCCCCATCATTGCGCCGATGGTCTACAACTATCCGGAGGATCCGGTCACTTTCGGCGACGAGACGAAATACCAGTTCATGGTGGGCCGCGACGTGATCGTGGCGCCGGTCTACACGGCCGAAAAGGTCAATCGCGGCTGGTGGCGTAAGGGTATCTATCTTCCGGCGGGCGACTGGTACGACTACAACGACGGACGCCGCGTGAAGGGCGGAACGTGGCTCAAGGCCTATCCGATCACGCTCGAGAAGCTGCCGGTGTTCGTGCGCGCGGGGGCGATCCTTCCCATGTATCCGAAGTGCGTCACCACCTCCGGTTCCGACAAGAGTCTCCTTACGCTCGACATCTGGCCGGGAACGGAGGGCGAGGAGAGCTTCACCATCTATGAGGACGACGGCGAAACGCTGGACTACACGAAGGGCGCCTACACCAAGCAGACGGTGAGGGTGGCCGCCACCGCCCGGAATGCGGACGAGATGGGCGACATCACGGTTACGGTGGAGGAGCCGGCGGGAGGGGACTACGCGGGACGGCCCGCCAACCGCGCCTACGAATTCCTGGTGCACACCCAGGTGGAGCCGATGGACATCCCGGGCGTGGTGCAGCTTGTTTCCACCAATTCGGTGGAGATGCTCTACGCCAATTCGCGTCAGGGCTGGTACTACGACGAGAACGAGAAGGGCGGCACTTTGCACGTGAAGGTGATGCGCGCGGGCTCGTACAAGATCCGGATGGCGGAAGCCAAGGTGCAGCGTGCGGAATCGCCCGCCTACCCGGTGCCGTCCGAAGCGGAGGAAGAGGCGGCGCAGGAGGAGGTGAAGACCAACCTTCTCGATCTCATGAAGCCGGAGAACAAGCTCAGGTACCGCGATGGCGACGATACGGTGGTCAATGCCGGCGACGTGCTCAACATCGGACCGATGGACGGCACCTATGCGAGAATCGTGGGCCATGTGGCCTCGCATCAGGACAACCGTCCGGAAGCGCGCTTCACCTTCCGCATTTTCGCCGGCGACAAGGAAATCTTCTCGCGTGCCAACATGAAGGGGTCGGACGTGCCGCAGCTCATCGCGGTTGACATCCCGGCCGACACCCACTGGGTGAAGTTCAGCTTCACCGCCGACGACGAGTCCGAGGCGAGCAAGAGCGCCAAGGGGTTGTGGAAGCAAACGGAGTTCGTGGCCGAGTGACCTTTGCCGCCTCCAAATTCGGCAGGTTCCTGCCTGCGGCGATGTTCGCCATGATCGTGGAGTTCGTCACGGGAGTGGCGAGCAGCGCGGTGTGCGGCAATCTGATCGGCGCGGATGGGCTGTCGGTGGTGAACCTGATGCAACCGGTGATGGGGCTGGTGTCGTTCTTCGCGCTGTTGACGGGTACGGGGACGAGCGTACTGTACTCCACCGAAATGGGACGGTTCGACCGCCGGAGGGCGAGCGAGTTGTTGACCCAGGGTTTGTGGAGCGCGCTGATCCTGGGGGGACTCTTGCTGGCGGGCTTGGCGGCGGCGCGCACTGCGGTGTGCGAGGCGTTCGGCGTTTCCGGGGCGGTGCTGGCGGGAGTCAAGGAATTCTGGCTGTGGTTTCTGCCCTGTGCGGTGCTGGAGCCGGCGATGTTCTTTTTCGCCTCGATGTGCTATGCCGACGGCGACGGCCGGATTTGCGCCTGGGCGTATCTGGTGCAGCTTTTGGGCTGTTGCGTGCTGTCCGTGCCGCTCACCAGGGCGTTCGGTTTTGCCGGTTGCGCGCTGGGGCTTGGGATGTGGCATCTGGCGGCGATCGCGGTACTGTCGATCCATCTGCGCAAAAAGGGCAATTCGCTCAAGTTCGTGCGGTACTTTTCGCTGGCCGATACGCTTCGCATTTGCCGCTGTTCGGCGGGCGACGCGAGCGTCAAGCTGTGCCAGGCGGGGGTGTTCCTGGCGTTGAACCTTTATGTGGTGGCCCGCCACGGCGAAACCTGGCTGCCGGTTCTGGCGGTGGTGGTGGCGATACTTTCCCTGAGCGAGGTGTTCGACGGCATCGGTACGGCCGCTCAGCCGCTGGCGAGCGTCTATATCGGCGAACGGAACGACCGGTTGACCAGGCGCATCATGATGTATGCCGGGTCGATGGCGGTTTGGTCTGGCTTGGCGATCATGGCGGCGCTGTTGGCGTTTCCGCAACTGGTGGTGTGGCTGGTGGGGATGCGCAACGGGGCGCTGGAAAGTTCGGCGTTGGCGGCGGCGAGACTGACCAGTCTCGGTTTGCCGGCCGTGGCGCTGGTGATGCTGCTCAATTCCTATTACACTTTCTGCGCCAAGGAGGGGTTGGCTACGGCGATCACCGTGCTGTCCACGCTGGCGATTCCGATGGCGCTTTTGCCGCTCGCGAATCTGGCGGGCAGTCTCAATTGCCTTTGGCTGGCGCTGGCCGCGAGCCCCTATCTGGCGATTGCGGCCACGGCCTGGTACGTGAGGTCCGTCTACGGCAAGGGCAGCTGGCCGCTTTTCCTTTCGCGTTCGCGCGAGCGCAAGCAGCGGGTCTTCGATCTTGAGCTCGACGAACGGGCGATCTGCTCCACCGCCGCCAGGATCGGGAAGTTTTTGAGGATCCGGCAGGGGATGAGCGAACGGCGCGCGGGATTGTCGTCGCTGCTGGTGGAAGAGACGCTGATGACGGTGAAGGACCGCAACCGGGGCAAAAGGATACTCTCGGAGATAACCATCGACCGCAACGATCCGAAGGTGCTGACCATGACCATCCGCGACGACGGGGAGATTTTCGATTTGACCGATGCCGACGCCGAAGTGAATTCGCTCAGGTCGTATCTGGTGGCCAATATAATGACGGCGTTGCCGGCCAAGCGTAACATGACAACGACGGGATTCAACCGCAACTGTTTTAAAATCTGAAATACGAGGTTGTGAAATCATGAGCGTAATGAGCGACAAAGAATTGGAAGCCGTGAAACGGCTGGAGAAGAGCATTCTGGAAGACGGCAAGGTGGACCGGGCGGAGGCACAGATACTGCTGGCTTTCGTGCGTCCGCTGGCGGCGGACAATGCCGAGATGGCGGATTTCGTCAAGACGTTGGAGGATGTGCTGGAAGACGGCGTGGTGACGGCGGAAGAGTCGATCCGCATCGGCGCGCATCTCAAGTGGCTGTTGCGCGAGAAGGGACCGACCCAGCCGGAAACCACATTTTTGGGGCGGCTTTTCAAACTGAACGGCAACCGCACCACCGTCAGGACGGAAATCATGGCCGGTATCACCACCTTCATGACCATGGCGTACATCCTGGCCGTCAATCCGCATCTCCTGTCGCTGGAGGGCGTGGCCGAACCGCTGGGCATCCCCAAGGGCGGAGTGTTTGTGGCCACTGCGCTGGCGGCGGTGGTGGGCACGCTGCTCATGGCGTTCATGGCCAACTATCCGTTCGTGCTGGCGCCGGGCATGGGTCTCAATGCGTTCATGGCTTTTACTGTGGTGCTGACGATGGGATACAGCTGGCAGTTTGCGCTGTTGGCGGTGTTTGTGGAAGGGATGGTCTTTTTGGCGCTGTCGCTCACGCCGGTCCGCGAAGGCATCTTCAACGCGATTCCGATTTCGCTTAAGCGGGCGGTGGCGGCCGGTATCGGACTTTTCATCTGCCTTATCGCCATGAAGACGGCGGGGATCATCGTGGACAACCCGGCCACGCTCGTTTCGATGGTCCACTTCAAGGATGTGAATCTCCACACCAACGGCATCTGCGCCATTTTGGCCCTGGGCGGCACGCTGATTACGGGAGTTTTGATCGTCAAGCAGGTCAAGGGCGCAATTCTGTTCGGCATTCTCGCCACCTGGATCGCGGGCATGGTTTGCCAGGCGACGGGGGTTTATCTGGTAGACCCGGCCAACGGTTTCTACGACCTCTACCCCAAGTTTACGCTCGGCAATATAGCTGGCACCTTCGCCGCGTTCGGCAAGACGTTCGGCGGGCTCTTCGATCCGTCGGGGTGGACGCACACGGTCAATGGCGAAGTGGTGGGGGCGAGTTGGGATCTCATCAAGTCGCTCGATTTCTTCGTGGTCATATTCGCTTTCTTCTTCGTGGACCTTTTCGATACGCTCGGTACGTTGATCGGCGTTTCGATGAAGGGCGGATTCCTCGACAAGAACGGACGCCTGCCGCGCATTTCCGGCGCGCTCTGCGCCGACTCGATCGCCACCTCGGTGGGCGCGGTCCTCGGTACCTCCACCACCACCACGTTCGTGGAGTCGGCTTCCGGCGTGATGGCCGGCGGCAAGACGGGACTTACCGCGGCCACGGCGGCGGTGCTGTTCTTCTGCGCGCTCGTGTTCGCCCCGATTTTCCTCGCCATCCCCGGCTTCGCCACGGCGCCGGCGCTGATCATCGTGGGTTATATGATGCTTTCGAGTTGCGCCGACGTGGACTGGAAGGACGCGGGCGAGGCAGTCCCCGCGTTTCTTGCGGTGGCCGCGATGCCGTTCTGCTATTCGATTTCCGACGGTATCATGTTCGGCGTCATTTCCTACACGGTGATCAATGCGCTTTGCGGCCGCTTTCGCAAGGTGCACTGGATCATGTACATTCTTACCGCCGTCTTCATCCTCAAATACGCATTGATGTAAAATTATGACTACCGTAATCAACCATCCGCTCGTGGCGCACCGGGTAACCTTGATGCGCGACATCGACACCAAACCCAAGCAATTCCGCGAATTGGTGAACGAGATTACCGAGTTCCTCGCGTTCGAGGCGCTCAAGAATCTGAAAACGGTCGACGTGCCGATCACCACGCCGGTGGCGAAGACCATCGGCAAGAAGATTAAGGACGAGATTGTGATCGTGCCCATCCTGCGGGCTGGCATGGGCATGGTGGACGCCATGCTTCACGTGCTCCCCTACGCCAAAGTGGGGGTGCTTGGCATGCAGCGCAACGAGGAAACGGCCGAGCCCATACCTTATTACTCCAAGGTTCCGCCGGCCACCGGCGAAGAGATCGCCATCTTGATCGATCCCATGCTGGCCACCGGCGGCAGTGCGGCCGATGCCATCGTCCAGCTCAAAAAGCTGGGCTACAAGTACATTGTCTTCCTCAACCTGATCGCCTCGCCCGAAGGTCTGGACCGGCTCGAAAAGGAGCATCCGGACGTACCGGTGTTCACGGCGGCCAAGGACGAGCGGCTCAACAGCCGTTTCTACATCGTCCCGGGGCTGGGCGATGCGGGCGACCGGATTTTCGGAACTTTGTAAGACACGGGGGAGAATCATCATGGCAACGAACAATGGTGCCGAAAACTGGATATTGGCGCAACTGCTGTCGGCGATAGACCGCTTTACGTTTGCCGACGGCAAGGCGGACATTGACGAAATAAAGTCGATCATCGCGCTTGTGCGCTCGGCCAAGAGCGACGATCTGGAGATGGCGGCGTTCGAGCGGCTGTTGGAATCGATAGCCGAAGACGGTATCGTGACGCCGGAAGAATCGGACCAGCTTTCGGAAGCGATCAAGAACCTTCGCGACAAGTTCCGGCTGGGCGATGCCATCTACGATGCGCGCACGCTCGGTCTGCCCAAGATGGGCGTTTTGGGCATCCAGCACATGTTCGCAATGTTCGGCGCCACTATTCTGGTGCCAATCCTGACCGGACTTTCGCCCAGCGCCACGCTGTTGTGGGCGGGCTTGGGGACGCTCCTTTTCCATCTCGTCACCAAGGGCATCGTGCCCGCGTTTCTCGGCTCTTCGTTCGCGTATCTCGCCGGCTACTTTGCGTTGGCCGGAATGGCGGGATCGGCCGGATTCGAGGATTGCTCCAAGAATACGATGCTCCAGTACGCCTGCCTGGGCGTGGCGTCGTCGTCGCTCATCTACTTTGTCGTGGCATGGTTCGTCAAGGTGTGCGGAGTGAAGACGGTGATGAAGTTCTTCCCGCCGGTAGTGACCGGCCCCATAATCATCGGCATCGGTCTGGTGCTGGCCCCCGTGGCCGTCAACAGCTGCACGAGCGACTGGCCGGTGGCGTTGGTGGCGATCGCGGCGGTGATTTTCTTCTCGATTTTCGGACGCGGCATGCTCAAGATCATTCCGATTCTGATGGGGGTGATTCTGTCGTATGCGGCGGCGGTGGTTTTCGGCAAGTTGGGATTGAGCGCTCCGATCGACTATTCCAACGTGGCCGGCGCCGCGTGGATCGGGCTTCCCGTGAAGATGGACAATACGGTATTTCCGATTTTGGCGAGTCCCGATTGGGGCAGGATCGTGAGCGCCATCGCCATTATATTCCCGCTGGCTTTCGCCACCATCATGGAGCATGTGGGTGATGTTTCGGCCATAAGCTCCACCGTGAAGCGCAACTTCTTCGAGGCGCCTGGCTTGCACCGCACGATGCTGGGCGACGGACTTGCCACTTGCCTTGCCTCGCTCTTCGGCGCGCCCGCCAACACGACTTACGGCGAAAACACCGGCGTACTTTCGCTTTCGAAGGTGTACGACCCCAGAGTGATCCGCATTGCCGCGTGTCTGGCGATTCTCGTTTCTTTCTGCCCCAAGTTCTCCGCCTTCATCGGCACTATTCCTGCGGCCACCATCGGAGGAGTCAGTTTCATCCTCTACGGAATGATTTCGGCCGTGGGCGTGAGGAATCTCGTGGAAAGCCAGGTGGACCTCGGCAAGAGCCGCAATATGCTGATCGCCGCGCTAATTCTCGTGCTTACGCTCGGTATTTCGTTCTCCAAGGCTGGGGCTATCGCGTTTACGGTCGGCACGCTCAACATCTCGCTCTCGGGGCTCGCCATCGGCGCGCTTATGGGCATCATTCTCAACGCCGTTCTGCCGGGCAAGGACTTCAATTTCTCGGAAACCGCGCCGTCCATCAAGGATGCGGAGCGTTTCGGGGGCGTAAAGCCGGAGGGTAAGTGATGGCGGAAGAGATCCGCTCGCTCGAATCCTACATCAAGGTCATCCGCGACTTCCCCAAGCCAGGGGTGGTTTTCCGCGATGTGACTGGCATTCTCGACAGCGCCGACGGGTTCCGGCTTTGTCTGGTGCAGATGGAGAAGGCGCTTATCGGCACCGAAGTCGACCTTATCGCGGCTCCGGAATCACGCGGATTCATCTTCGGGGCGGCGCTCGCAGACCGGCTCAACACGGCATTCGTGCCGGTGCGCAAACCCGGCAAGCTCCCGCGCGAAACGATTTCCGAGGTGTACAAGCTCGAATACGGCACGGCGGAAGTGCATATGCACAAAGACGCGGTCAAGCCGGGTCAGAGAGTAGTCATAGTGGACGATCTCCTAGCCACTGGCGGCACTGCGCTCGCGGCCGCGCGGCTTGTTGAACGGTTGGGGGGCAAGGTGGTGAAAATGATCTTCCCCATCGAACTTGCGGGGTTCAACGCTCGCACCACCACGTTAAAGGATTTCCCGGTAGTTTCGCTGGTGTCTTATCCCGGCAAATGATCCGGATTAAAAGGCAAGAAAAGGATACAATCATGAACAAACTGATGATAACTTTGGCGACGGGTGCGCTGCTGTTCAGCGTCAATGCGCAAGAAGCGGCTCCCGCGCCGGAACCTGTCCCCGAACCCGCTCCCGTGACGGAAGAGGCTGCTCCCGTGACGGAAGAGACTGCTCCCGTGGCCGAGGCCCAGCCTCAGGGCGAGATGGAAGACGAAGACGTTCCCAGCATCTTCTGGGGCTTCGCCAACTACGGCGTCTATTCCGGCTATCAGCTGTACGGGTCGCTCGTCAACTCCGAGCCTACCCTGCAGGGCTATGCCGAAATCAACGCTAACCTCGGCGTGTGCGACTGGAACCTGGGCTATCTGGGCCTGGGCATCTGGTCGAACTCCGATCTGACCGCCAAGCGCCAGGACTCGCTGGGGCAGATGTTCAACGAGTGGGACTTCAACGTGCACTGGGGTAAGACCTTCTGGTTCGACGACGATCGCCAGTGGGGCCTCACCTACCGCACGAGCGTCGTGTGGTTCTACTACCCCCGTCAGCACCAGCGCAACGCCAACCATCGCATCTCCACGACGATGGATTGGGACCACTACTTCGAGCTGAACAACCCGTACATCACACCCTTCGTGAACGTGGTGCACGAGTATCGCCACGGCGGCACGCTGCTGGATATGGGCGTCAAGAAAACCATAGCCGTTTGCGAAAACCTTACGCTTACTCCTTCGGCCGCCATCGTCTGGCGCGACCAGAACTACGGCTGGTGCTTCCCGGGCTACGGCCATAAGGTCAACGGGGAGAAGGCCGATAGCGGCTTTGCCACCGTCCGGGTGGGTGTCGACGCCAACTACCAGCTTACCAAGCATATCGGGCTATTCGCCAAGGTGGCTTTCTGTTCGGTCATCGACAGCGATCTGCGATCCACGGCCGAAGCGTCCACCGGCGACACCTACGGCAAGTATAAAGACTTCGTTTGGGGCGGTGTTGGCGTTAACGTCAACTTCTAAACCGAATGCAACGTAAAAACCTGCTCGCATTTGTCGACTGGTTCATCACCGCGCTCATCATCGTGAGCGTGGTGTGCGTGTTCGCCGCCACCTTCGCCTTGCCGGCGGGTGGGCGGCGGTTCATCGCCGGCTTCGAGATGTTTGCGAGCATCGTTTTCACAATCGAGTACCTTATCCGGCTGGTGCGGGCCGAGCACAAGCTCCGCTACGCTTTCAGCTTCATGGCCATCGTTGATCTGGTGGCCGTTTTGCCGTTCTATCTGCCGATGATCCTGCCGAGTTCCATGTTGGGCGTGCGGGCGCTCCGGCTGGTGCGGCTTTTGCGCATTCTGAAACTCAACCGCTATTTCGACGCCATGGCCGCCATCGGCGAGGTGATCCATGACAAGCGGCGCGAGCTTTTGGGATCGATGTTTTTCGTTTCCTTGCTGATGCTGATATCGTCGCTTCTCATGTATTCCGCCGAGCACGATGCCCAGCCCGAGGTGTTCCGCAACGCTTTCAGCGGACTGTGGTGGGCGGTGGCCACCATCACTACCGTCGGCTATGGCGATATTTATCCAGTAACGGTGGCCGGAAAGTTGCTAGGTACGCTGATCGCCCTTAGCGGAGTGGCGGCGGTCGCCATTCCCACCGGTATCGTGTCAAGCGGCATGATGGAGCGCTTTGAAAGCCGCCGCAAACCGGTCAAATGTCCGCATTGCGGGAAGGAGTTGATGCTGCTTTTCCTTTGCGTCTTCCTGCCGTTGGCTTCGGTTGCCGATCTGACGCGCGATATCGATTTTCTTCTCAAGTACGCTCCGCCGCAGGATCTGCCTATTCCCGGCGAGTATGCCACCAACAACTGCGTTCTGGCGGCGCTAGCCCGTGAAACCGCCATCGAAACCTATCCTGACGAGATATACCTTGATTACGTGCTTCCGTATGCCGTGATCCGCGAGGGCCGGGACGAATGGAGAAGCGAGTTCCGTGAACGTTTTCTGCCGCTTGTGGCCGGCTCGACCAACGCCTACGAAGCGGCGGTTACGCTGGACCGCAAGATATGGGATATGATTGGCGTCCATTACAACGTCAATCGCGACAAGGCGCGGCAGTCGCCCCGTCACTCGATGCGTATCGGCATGGCGTCGTGCACCGGCATTTCCATAATTCTGATCGACGCCTGCCGCGCCGTCGGCATTCCCGCCCGGCTCGTCGGGTGCAATTGGACCACGATTCCCGGCAACCATTCCTGGGTGGAAGTGTGGTCGGAGGGGCGCTGGCGGGTGCTGGCGTCCGGCGAGAAGGAACGTGAAGACGATATCTGGTTCCTTGAGTATGCTGCGCAGGCGGATACATCCCGTCCCGACAAGCGTATTTACGCATGCCGCTGGTCGCCTTCGCCCGAAGGGACGCTTTTCTGGCAAACGTGGGAATTTCCGCAAATGGTTTCGGATGTTCCGGCCGACGATGTAACTGAAAACTACAAGCGAGGTGCAAAATGAAGGTGTTCGTGATCTCCATGGAAAACGAGGCGCAGTGCGTAATCGACAATTTGCAGGACGTGTCCGAAGCGCGCGAGTTCGGCCGTCGGGTGGTGCGCGGAACCCTGAATGGAGAGCCGACCGCGGTCTACATTTCAGGCATCGGCAAGGCCAATGCGGCCGCTGCCACTCAAATGGCTATCCAGTCGGGGGCCGATACCATTATTAACCTGGGCGTGGCCGGAGGGCTTGACCCCGAAATCAAGGTAACTGACATTTACGAAGTGGACAGCGCCGTGCAGTACGATTTCGACCTTTCTGCCGTCAACGGCACCATGGTGGGTACGCTGGACGAACGTGAAACCCCGTATATTCCGTTGTTCTGCCCCGGCAAGTTGCCGTCCATGCTGATCGGCACCGGCGACCGGTTCAATGACAGCGACAACGACAACGATCTGCTCTTGAACGTGCTCACCTGCCAGTTGCGCGACATGGAGTGCGCCGCGGTGGCCCAGATCTGCGAAATCGCCGGCGTCAAGTGCGTTGCATTCAAATGCGTGACCGACGTGCGCGGACAGGGACCCATGACCGGGCAGTACGTTGACAATCTCAAGAAGTGTCTCGCCAAGATCAAGGCGGCCGTGCCGGACCTTTTTGCCGCCGTATGATGGTCCGGTTGCTGACGCTGGCCGCCGTCTTGGCGGTTTCCGCGGTCCAGGGCGACTGCCTGGATGAACTCATGCCGCGGCCCCGCACGGTGGTGCGCGGGATTGAAGGATGCGTGAAGGCGCCTTGCGGTCCCGGGGCGTATCAGCTACTTGTGAGAAACGGCAAGCCCAAGATCCAGGGCGATGAGGAAGGGCGGCGCTACGCGATGGCAACCTTCCGCCAGCTCAAGAAGCTGGCCGAGGCCGATGGCACGCCGGTTCCCGACTGCGTCATCAACGACTGGCCGGAATTCAAGTATCGCGGGCTGATGCTCGATTGCGGCCGCAACTACCAGAGCGTGGAGTCCATCAAAGATGTCATCGCCATGCTCGCCGCCTACAAGTACAACGTTTTCCACTGGCATCTTACCGACAACTACGGCTGGCGGCTCGAATCGAAGAAGCATCCCGAGCTCCAGAAAAAGGAGGCTTTTTCGCGCAACACAGGGAAGTTCTACACCCAGGCCGAGTTCAAGGACGTTCTCGCCTTCGCCAGAAAGCTCGGCGTGACCGTGATCCCCGAACTCGACATGCCCGGTCACACGCTCGCCTTCCGCAAGGCCACCGGCATCGACGATCTCGCGGACGAAAGGGCCAAGATCGTTTTGGGCGAACTCATCGACGAACTCTGTTCGCTCGCGTCGCGCCAAGACATGCCCATCGTCCATCTCGGCACCGACGAAGCCCGCGAACGCGGCGAAAAGGTTCCCCAGAGCCATCTGGACTACTGGGCCGGGAAGGTCACGGGTAACGGCCGCATCCTCATGGGGTGGAGCCCGGGATTGCGTCTGCCGGGACAGTCGGTCAAACAGCTTTGGATGGGCGCCAACGATCCGCGCGGCGACCGCACGCCTTATATCGATTCGCAGAACAGTTTCTATATCAACCATGTGGACCCCGAGGAACTGCTTTCCGTGGCGGCCTACCAGCAGCCTTGCCGCTGGGGCGCCAAGGACGAACATCTCGGCGCGATCATCGGCGTCTGGCACGACGACGCCATCGCCGACACCGAAGATGTGGTGCGGATGAACGCCGTCTATCCCGCCATCGTGCTTATTTCCGACAATTTCTGGCGGGGACGCGAACGGGACGAGCCCAAACTGTACGCCCATCTGCCCGCCCCGGACGATCCGCGCTTCGCCTTGGCGGCCGATCTCGAGCGGCGCACGATCGCCCAGCGCGACAAGGTGCTCAAAGGGCTCCGGCATCCGTTCCCCTACGTGGCCCAGACGCATATGCGCTGGCGGCTGACGGACGGCAACGGAGCTGCGATCGCATCGGACATCCCCCAGGCCACCGTATATCCGCGCCATTTCTGGTTCCCGGCCGCCGCCTACATGCCCGGCAACGAAGGCATCGCGGTGCTCGAAACCTGGATCGAAAGTCCGCGCGACATCGAATGCGGTGCGTGGATCGGAATGACCGGCTTTTCGCGTTCGGATGGACGCAGCCGCGATGCTCCAACCCCCGCCCTAGGCCAGTGGAACAAGCATGGTGCCACCATCGAACTGAACGGCAAGCGCATCGAGCCGCCGAAATGGACGCATCCGGGCACCGGCGGCAACCCCAAGGAAATTCCGCTCGTGGACGAGGACTATTGGTATCGGGCTCCGGCTAGGATCCGGCTCAAGGCGGGAAGCAACCACGTCAAGCTTACGCTCCCCAAGCGCGGGGGCTGGAAGTGGATCGGAACGTTCGTTCCTATCTTGGGTACGAGCGATCATCCTAAAGAAGTTCCTGGGCTCAAATATTCCGCCCATCCGTGACCTTGACCGCATTCTTCAGCGGAAAGTGCTTGCTTTTTCGTCCGGAATATGATATAATATAATACATAATCAGAGGATTTTGGTATGACGCTAGCCGAACTTGAAATCGAGAAGGCCAAGAGCCTGGAGGAAATAGCCGCAGCCGCCGACGCTACGGCGGTGGAATCGTTGCGCGTTAAGTACGTGGGGCGCAACGGATCCATACCCGCGCTCATCAAGGGAATGAAGGATGTCCCTCCGGCGGAAAGACCTGCGTTCGGCAAGGCCATTCAGGCATGGAAGGCGGAAGTGGAGGCGGCGCTTTCGGGCAAGGGCGCGGGCGCGAGCGCGGAAAAGGCGGTCGAAGCCGATCTCACCATCCCGGGGCGCTGGTTCCGGCTTGGGGCCAAGCATCCGCTGAGCCGCGTAATCGAGGAAACGGCGCGCATCTTCGGTCGTCTAGGTTTCACGGTGGCGGACGGTCCCGAGCTCGAAACGCGATTCAACAACTTTACGGCTCTCAATACGCCTCCTCACCATCCTTCGCAGGACCGTACCGACACTTTCTGGTTCACCGACGATTGCCTGTTGCGTACGCAAACTTCGCCCGTGCAGATCCGTACGATGATGGCCAACAAACCGCCGATCCGCGTGATTTGCCCCGGCCGAACTTTCCGGCGCGACACTACCGATGCCACCCACAGCGCCAACTTCCACCAGATCGAAGGGCTGTACGTGGACACGAAGCCGGTGTCGCTGGCGGATCTCAAGAGTGTCCTCGCGTATTTCGCCAAGGAGATGATGGGTGAAGGCGTTAAGGTGCGGTTCCGTCCCCATTTCTTCCCGTTCACCGAACCGTCGGTCGAAGTGGATTTCTCCTGTCACGTCTGCAAGGGCAAGGGTTGCCGCGTGTGCAAGGATTCCGGCTGGATCGAAGTGGCCGGGGCGGGAATGGTGGATCCCAGGGTGTTCGGGTTCGTCGGATACGATTCCGCGCAGGTCTCCGGCTATGCGTTCGGCTTCGGCGTTGAGCGCATCGCCATGATCAAGTACGGCATTCCGGATATCCGCTGGCTTTACGAAAACGACGTACGCTTCTTGGACCAGCTGGCATGATGACCATCTACAAGTGGGAAAACGGGGGGCTCAAGGAAAGCCTGGAGTTCGTGCAGAACTGCTGGGTGAATCTCGTGGAACCCACCACCACCGAATTGGAGCGGGTCCTCTCCTACTCCAAGGGCGTCATCCCGCGCGATTTCCTCACCGACCCCCTCGATCGCGACGAACGTCCGCGTTTCGATTACGATGACGGGGTCACGATGCTGCTCATCCACGTGCCCTACGTGGTGGACGACGATGACGTGGTGCCTTACCGCACGGTGCCTATCGGCATCATCCTCCTGTCGGACATGATCGTGACGGTGTGCAACGTGCAGACTCCGGTCACGAGCGCGTTCTTGGATCAGATCCGGCGCGTGTGCCCTCCGTCCGACCGGTACCGTTTCGCGTTCCGGCTCTTGTGGCACGGGGGAGTGCTGTTCCTACGCTATCTCCACGATCTCCACCAGCGCACCGATGCTTTGGAAGACGAGATCCACGAGTCGATCTCCAACGAAATCCTCCTCAAGTTCCTCAATATCGAGAAGGCGCTCGTCTACTTCACCACGTCGCTCAAGGCCGATACCATCGCCCTGGCGCGCGCCAACACTTCGCGGCAGCTCCAGCTTTCGGAGGATGACCGCGACCAGCTCGAGGACGCGATGGTTGAATACGAGCAGGCGCTGGAGACCGCCACCATCCACGCCAACATTCTGAACGGCACTTTGGACGCGTTCGCTTCTATCATCAACAACAACATGAACAACGTGATGAAGTACTTGACGGCGGTGACTATTCTTCTCGCCGTGCCTACGCTCATTGCGTCCATGTACGGCATGAACATCGGGCTGCCGTTTCAGGATTCGGTTCATGCTTTCGGCATCGTGATGGGCTTTTCGCTTGTTTTGGCGCTGGCTATCGGGGCGGTGTTTTACATTCTTTCGCGCAAGAACAAGTTCTGATGGAAGACTATTTCCGCAATCTTCTCGAGAGTATCGGGGATCATCCTGTTTCTTTCGTCCTCTATCAGTTGGGAACGTTCGCCGGCGCGGTTTCCGGCATTCGCCTCGCGAGCGCCAAGAAGTTCGACTGGTTCGGCGCGTTCGTGATCGGGTTCGCGACGGCCTTGGGGGGCGGTACGTTGCGCGACGTGCTGTTGCAGACGCATCCTTTTTGGATGGACGATCCCTCATATATCGCCACCACGTTTCTTGCGCTCATTTTGATGTGGCTTTTCGGCAAGCGCTTCATCAGCGAGAAAGTCACCTGGTTCGTGTTCGATACCATTTCCATTTCCGTATTTATGGTGATCGGGCTCGAAAAGTCGCTTGCGGCCGGTTTCGGAAATCTCGTATCGATCATCATGGGTGTCATTACGGCCGTTTTCGGCGGTGTCATCCGCGATGTCCTTATAAACGAAGTGCCGCTAATCTTCCGCAAGGAGCTATACGGCATGGCCTGCGCGGCTGGCGGCGGACTGTACATAATTCTGGTGGAGTTGGGCGTTGGCACCGACCTCGCCGGTATCATCTGCGTCGTTTTCATTTTCGTTTTGCGCGCCTTGGCCATACGTTTTGGCTGGGGCGTACCGGTTTTAAGAGGAAAGGGATTCGTACATGAAACGCATCATGGCATCGGCTATCGCCACGATCGCGCTAGGCGCGAGCGTGCAAACGATGGGCGGAACCGTAATTTGGGACAATAAGCCCGGCAACAATCTGCCGCTGGTAAGCTGGTATCCGGTGGGCAACGGGAAGCTTGGCGCGCTCGTACAGGGTGGCGTTAACCGCGAGGTGGTCTATTTCAATTGCGATTCGCTCTGGACCGGCGGACCCAACTTGACTGGCGCCGCGGGCGAACTGGAAAGCGTCAAGACCGATTTCTCGGTGGGCGACTACCAAAGTCTCGGATGGATGACGGTCGAATTCGAGAATCTCGACGAAAAGGCGTCGAAGGGCCCTTACGTGCGTATGCTTGATCTGGCGACCGCAGTCTATTCGGAGTCGTTCCCGGGTATGCGGCGCGAAGTTTTCGCCAGCGCTCCCAAGGATGTGATTGCATTCCGGTTCAAGGCGGAAAAACCGTTCAAGGCCAAGATAGTTTTCAACGGCATGCACGGCGAAATTTCCTGGCCGGAAGGGGAGAGTTCCATTGTTTTTGGCGGGAAACTGCCCAATGCGCTTTCCTATACGGCGCGGGCGGACTGGCGTTGGTCCGATGACAATCGGGAGCTTGTCGTCTTCGTCCGGGCGAGAACGAGTTACGATCTGAGCCGGATGGATTTCGGTCTTGGTCGGCGTTGCCCGGAGTACGATCTTCCGTTCGACGGCGATTTCGACGAGATCAAGCGCGAGCACGTGCGCGACTACCGTGAGTATTTCAGCCGGGTGCGCCTCAATCTCACCAAGGGACAGTTGGCGCCCGATGAGGAGGAAACGACGCAGGAGGAAATCCGCGATTCCGACCGCATCTGGTTCACCAAAATGTTCTCCAAGATCCCCAACGAAACGTATTCGCTGGATCTGATTGAGACGCTTTTCAACTACGGGCGCTATCTCCTCATCTCGAGTTCGCGTCCGGGTACATTGCCGGCCAACCTGCAAGGGGTATGGAACATTTCCAACAAGCCGCCTTGGCATTCCGACTACCACACCAACATCAATCTTCAGATGAACTATTGGGCGGTAGAGTGCGCGAACCTGTCGGAACTTTGGCTTCCAGTGACAGACCTTCTCCTCGCGGCCAACCGAACGGCCGTGCTGGAAACGCGTCTCGCCTTCCCGGAGTCGCAGGGAGTGGCGTACCGGACGAGTCTCAATCCTTTTGGGGGCGGCGGATGGAAGTGGAATTTTGCCGGGGCGCCCTGGATGGCCATAATGGCGTTCGACCATTACCGTTACACCCTCGATAAAGAGTATCTGAAAGAGACGGCCTGGCCGCTATTGGAAGATGCCACCAGATTCATGCTTACACACTTGGTGGAGGGGCCGGACGGCAAGCTCCTCGTCAAGGAAGGATGGAGCCCCGAGCACGGTCCGGTGGCGGACGGCGTAATGCACGATCAGCAGATCATGGCCGAGCTGTTGATGTGCGTGATAAAGTCGCAGAATATTCTGGGTCTTGCGGACGAGCTTGATGCCAAGAATACGCTTGAAAAACTGGGCGGCAACAAAATCGGCAAGTGGGGACAGCTTCAGGAATGGCAGGAAGATGTCGACAAGCCTGGTGATGACCATCGTCACACCAGCCATCTTTTTGCCGTCTATCCCGGTACCACCATTTCCCGCACCGCCACGCCCGAGTTCGCGAAAGCGGCGGAAGTTTCCTTGCGCGAGGGCCGCACTACCAACCGCGATTCGCGTCGCAGCTGGACTTGGCCTTGGCGTGCGGCGTTGTGGGCGCGTTTGGGCGATGGCGACAAGGCGGGCGAGATGTTGGAAGGGCTGGTCAAGTACAATACGCTACCCAATCTCTTCGCCAACCATCCTCCGTTCCAGATCGACGGCAATCTGGGCATGGTGGCATCGGTCTGCGAGATGTTGCTTCAGAGCCACGAAACTACGCCTGAGGGCAAGGTGCTTATCCGCATTCTGCCCGCGCTCCCCCAAAACTGGAAACAGGGTTGCGTCAAGGGTCTCCGTGCGCGCGGAGGCTATACGGTGGATATTTCATGGATGGACGGAAAGCTCAAGGACTACAAGATCACGGGGGGCGATCCTGAAGGTTACGAGGTGATCGCCGGATGTTGACGCTGTTCGACACCCACGCGCATTTCCCCAGCGAACTGGGACGGGAATCGTCCGATTTCCCGCCTTTCGAACTTGAATTTATGGCGGTGGGAGGGTCGCAGGAACTGAATGCTTCGGCACTCGCCGCATCCACGCCCTACAAGGCGCTCGGGTACGACCGCGACCAATTTGACTCTGATCGCGCCCCGATCGACTATGCTAACATCAGCGCCGTAGGCGAAATCGGGCTTGACTACCACTACTCGCCCGAAACCCGTACACGCCAGATTGCGCTTTTCGAGGAACAGTTGCAGCTGGCCTGCGATCTCGGCAAGCCGGTGGTCGTCCATACTCGCGAGGCCGATGACGACACTCTCGGGTGCTTGAGGAACGTCCGTGCGCGCGGCATTATCCATTCTTTTACCGGGGGGCCGGATTTCTGCCGTTCGCTCCTCGATCTGGGCTTCATGATCTCCTATTCCGGTATCGTCACTTTTCGCGCGGCCGACAACGTGCGTGAGACGGCTCGCTTCGTGCCGGACGACCGGATATTGACCGAAACCGATTCGCCTTATCTCGCCCCCGTGCCTTTGCGCGGCAAGCCCAATCGACCTGAATACGTCTATCATGTGGCGAAATTCCTGGCCGATTTGCGCGGGACCAGTCTCGAAGCATTCGCCGCGATCACTGTCCGCAACGCCCGTCATACGCTATGTTCCTCCCAGTCTTGATCGCCATGATGTCGCTTTTCGGCACGAATGAAGTTCCGGAAAAAATATATGCCAAACTGGAATATTCCGGTGACGCACCCCATGCCATTTTGAAGACTATGCCGCCGCTCGTGTATATCGATCCGGGGCATGGCGGCGAAAAGGGCCACGGCTGCAAGGGCTTCGACGGGCGCTTCGAGAGCGAGGCCAATCTTCTGTTGGCGCTGGATGTGAAGGCGGCGCTGGAGCGGCAGGGCGTCACGGTGCTGATGACGCGCGAGAGCGATGTGGACATGCCTCTTTATGAGCGTGCCCGTCATGCCCATACCCTCCCGGCGGATTGTTTTGTCTCGATCCATCATAATGCGCCCGCGCCTGGCAAGGATGTGATGACTCGTTACCGGGCGGTCTACAGCTGGAACGATCTTGGGAAAGAATTGGCGGACAGCATCGCCGATGCTCTCGCTCCATGCCAATCGCTTCATGCCAATTTCGCGGTAACCCGCTCTAACGAAATCCCGTCCGTTCTCGTGGAGGCGGATTTTCTCACCCATCCGGAAGGGTGCCGGGATGCGTTCGATCCGCAGATTCGCGCTTCGGTAGCCGAAAAAATCGCGTCCGGCATCATCGCCTGGCGCCAAGCAAAGGAGGAATAGATATGCTCAAAGGAATCTCTCCGGCTATTTCGCCGGAACTTTTGAAGACGCTCGCCGAAATGGGCCATGGCGATGAGATCGTTTTTTCCGACGCGCATTTTCCGGCGCACACTTTCAACAGTCGCGTAATCCGGGCGGACGGGTTGCGCGCCGAGACCCTTCTCGAAGGCATCATGCCGCTTTTCGAGCTGGACGCCTACGCCACCCCCGTAATCATGATGGAGGCGGTTTCCGGCGACAGTCTCGATCCCGAGGTTGAAAAGTCGTACCGTGCGGCGCTTGGCTATGCGGGCAAGGTGGAGCGGGTGGAGCGTTTCGCCTTCTACGAACGAGCCAAAAAAGCCTATGCGGTGGTTATCACCGGACAGACCGCCAAATATGGCAACGTGATCCTCAAAAAGGGTGTCACCCCACTATAAACCGGGGGACCTTCGGGAATGAAAGAGATACGCACAGCAGACGCGCTGAACGAGCGGACGGCGTTCGAAAACCGGTTGAGGCCGAAGGATTTCGAAGGCTTCGTGGGACAGACGAAGATACGCGAGAGATTAATGCTCGCGGTGCACGCCGCCAAGGAGCGCGGGGAGTCGCTTGACCATGTGCTTTTCTCGGGTCCGCCCGGATTGGGCAAGACCACGCTCTCTTTCATCCTGGGCGAGGCGATGGGAGTCAATGTAAAGACCACTTCTGGCCCGGTAATATCCAAACCGGGGGACTTGGCGGGACTCTTGACTTCGCTCGAACCGGGCGATATCGTGTTCATCGACGAGATCCATCGTATGGCCAAGACGGTGGAGGAATACCTCTATTCGGCGATGGAGGACTATACGATCGACATCATGATCGACCAAGGGCCGAATGCCAGGTCGGTCCGGTTGGAGCTGCCGCGTTTTACTTTGGTGGGGGCCACTACGCGGATTGGACTTATTGCCGCGCCGTTGCGGGCGAGGTTCGGTTTGGTTAACCGCCTATCCTACTACGAAGCACCGGATTTGGCGGAGATCGTGAAGCGATCGGCCGTACGGCTGGGAGTGGATGTGGACCCGGACGGAGCGATGGAGATAGCTTCCAGGTCGCGCGGAACGCCGCGCATTGCCAACAACCTCTTGCGGCGCGTACGCGACTACGCTCAGGTGAAGGCGGGAAATTTTGTTACGGGGCAGGTGGCGCGCGAAGCCTTGTCGATGTTGGAGATCGATCCGCATGGTCTAGACGAGATGGACCGCAACATTCTGGAGACGATCTGTGTGAAGTTTGGTGGAGGGCCGGTGGGACTTTCCACGATCGCGGTGTCGGTGGGCGAGGAACCCGACACCATCGAAGAAGCTTACGAACCCTTCCTCATCATGGAAGGATATCTTGAAAGAACACCAAAAGGCCGGGTGGCCACGCCGCTCGCCTACGAAAGGATGGGAATAATCAAATGAGCGACAAGTGGGAATATCTTGACGAGGCGATGACGGCGTCGAGCCGCAAGACCATCAAGGAGCTTTTTGCGGAGGATCCGGACCGGGCCAGGAAGTTTTCGCTCGCGGCGGCCGGTTGGTTCCTCGACTATTCCAAGAACCGCATCGACCGCAAGGCGATGAACGCGTTGGTGAAGCTGGCGGAGACGTCCAACCTCCGGGACGAGATCGAGAAGATGTTCACCGGCGAGAAGATCAACGTCACCGAGAACCGCGCGGTGCTGCATACGGCGCTCCGGAATTGCGATCCCGACTCGAAGGTGATGGTGGACGGCAAAGACGTGATGCCGGACGTGCGCGCGGTGCTGGAGCAGATGGGAGACTTCGCCGACAAGGTGCGCAAGGGCGGATGGCGCGGATACACTGGCAAGAAAATTCGCTATGTGGTGAATATCGGTATCGGCGGATCGGACCTGGGCCCCGTAATGGCCAACATTGCGCTTACGCCTTATTCGAAGCGCAGTCTCAAGTTCTTCTTCGTCTCCAACGTGGATTCCACGCATCTTGCCGAAACCTTGCGGAGCGTGAAGGCGGCCGAGACTTTGTTTATCGTGGCTTCCAAGACGTTCACCACGCAGGAGACGATGTCCAACGCGGAAGTGGCCAAGGCGTGGCTCGTGGAGAAGTTGGGGAGCAAGGACGCAGTGGCCAAACACTTTGTGGCGGTTTCCACCGCGGCCAAGGAAGTTTCAGAGTTCGGCATTGACACCGCCAACATGTTCGGCTTCTGGGACTGGGTGGGCGGACGCTATTCGCTTCCTTCGGCCATCGGCCTTTCGCTCATGATCGCGATCGGGCCGGCCAATTACCGGAAGTTCCTGCGCGGCTACTGGAAGATGGACTGCCATTTCCGCACCGCGCCTCTCAACCGGAACATGCCGGTGGTGCTGGCCTTGCTGGGCATCCTTTACTCGAATGGTTACGGGGCGGAGTCGTACTGCGTGTTGCCGTACGACCAGTATCTTTCGCGCTTCCCGGCCTATCTGCAGCAGATGGATATGGAGTCGAACGGCAAGAGCGTGGACAAGGACGGCAAGCCCGTAGAGTGTGTCACCGGCCCCATCGAATGGGGCGAACCCGGTACGAACGGGCAACACTCTTTCTATCAGCTCATCCACCAGGGTACGCATCTCATCCCGTGCGATTTCATCGGTTGCTGCCAAACGCACAATCCGATCGCCGACCTGCACGACAAGCTGATGGCCAACCTGTTTGCCCAGACCGAGGCGCTGGCGTTCGGCAAGTCGGAGGAAGAGTGCCGCGCGGAAGGGGTGCCGGAGGATCTGGTTCCGTTCAAGACGTTCGAGGGCAACAAGCCCACGAACACGCTGTTGTGCGACAAGCTTACGCCGGAAACATTGGGCGCGCTCATCGCGCTCTACGAGCACAAGGTCTTCGTGCAGGGCGTTATCTTCAACGTCTACAGCTACGACCAGTGGGGCGTACAGTTGGGTAAGGTGTTGGCTAAGGGAGTTTTAAAGGATCTGACAGCCGAAAAGCCGTCCGGCAAACATGACGCTTCCACCAACCAGCTCATCGCGCGCTACCGCAAGGTGCTGGGCCGGTAAGCATGAAGTTGGGGATTTTCGGCGGCAGTTTCAATCCTGTCCATCGCGGTCACGTTGGGCTGGTGGAGAGGGCCATCGCCGAACTGTCGCTCGATCTGGTGTTGGTGATGCCTGCCGCCTGCAATCCTTTCAAGGCGGGCGAGCCCGGGTTTTTGGACGATCGGACCCGGCTCGAACTAGTGCGCAAGGCGTTTGCCGGGAATCCTAAGGTGCAGGTGGACGATCGCGAAATTCAAAAGGGCGGCATTTCCTATGCCATCGACACTGTGCGCGAGGTGAAGGCGGAGCATCCCGACGCGGAACTTTTTTTCATTGTGGGGGAAGATTCGGTGGAGGGGCTCCCCAGATGGAAGAACTACAGGGAACTTGCCGAGCTCTGCCGGTTCGTCTCCTATCCGCGCACGCGCGAATCATCCACCGAAATCAGGCGCAGGCTGAAGTCGGGCGAGAGCGTGGCCGATATGATGCCGGACAATCTCAAGGAGTGAAGAAATGGGTCTTAATAGCGTAAACTGGCCGATGGCGATAGGTGCGAGCGTATTGGTGCATGCGATCATATTGGGTTTGATGTGCATGTCTTCAAGTCCGGGAGAGGAATTGCCGACCGGCGACGATCCGGCGGCTCCTGTCGTCGAAACTCCCGCACCAGCGGCTTCCGCTCCTGCCGCGCCGCCCGCCGCAACGACAACACCTTCTGTTTCGGCTCCGGCTCCTGCCTCTGCACCGTCTCCTGCACCAACGGCGCCCAAGCCGACGGTGACGTCGGCCCCAGCGCTACCCCCCGCGGTTCCGATTCCATCCCCGGCGTCTCCGGCGTTGGCCGACTATGATGAATACACGGTAAAAAGCGGAGACAATCTCACCGCCATCGCCAAGAAGTTCAATACCAATTTTACGGAACTTGCCGCCCTCAACAAGAAGAGCGTGAAGCAGCTTTCGGCGTTGCGGATAGGGCAGATCATAAAAGTTCCGAGATCAACCGAAGGCCGATAATATGAACATGACGATAGTCTCGCGGATGGCGCCGGAAGTTGGCGCCACCGTCAAGCAGGTTTCCGCTGTGGTCAAATTGCTGGAAGAGGGCAGTACCATTCCTTTCATCGCGCGCTACCGCAAGGAGGCGCACGGCAATTTGGACGAGGTGGCAATCGGGAAGATACAGGAGCGGCTTGCTTACCACACCGAACTCGAAGAGCGCAAGGCGTCCATTTTGGAGTCGATCGAAAACCAGGGGAAATTGACCGACGAACTGAAGTCGAAGATCGAGTCGTGCGTGCAGAAGTCGGCGCTGGAGGATCTTTACCAGCCATACAAGCCCAAGCGCCGCACGCGCGCCCAGGTGGCCAGGGAAGCGGGGCTTGAGCCGCTTGCGGACGATATCTGGAACGGCAAGCAGGTGGAGGCGGGGGAGGACGATCTGCAGGGCGCTCGCGACATTCTGGCCGAGCGCATCGCCGATATGGCGGAGGTTCGCGGATTTGTGCGGGGAGTCTACGCCAAGAAGAGCATCGTGAAAAGCGAGGTGGTAAGCCCCAAGCCGGCCGAACCCACCAAGTTCGAACAGTACTACGAATTTTCCGAGTCCATCGCCACGATCCCTTCGCACCGGTATCTGGCAATACGCCGGGGACAGAAGGAAGGGGTGCTGTGGGTCAAGTACGTGGTCGACCGCGAATACGTGATGGACGGCATCATGGGTCTCCTGAAGCGCAAGGGCGAACAGATCGAACTTGCGGCCGAAGATGCGTACAAACGGCTTTTGGCGCCGGCTTGCGAATTGGACGCTACGGTCGAGAAGAAAATGGAGGCAGACCGTCAGGCGGTGGAGGTGTTCGCGGAGAATCTGCGCCATCTCCTGCTGGCTTCGCCGTTGGGCGAGAAGGCGGTGCTGGCCATCGATCCCGGCATCCGGACGGGATGCAAACTCGCGATGCTCGATTCCACCGGCAAGTATCTGGGCAATACCGTAATCTATCCGGCACAGAAGCCGGCCGAGGCGGAAAAGGCCATCGCGATCATAGTCCACAAATACAAGGCGGAGGCGATCGCGGTGGGGAACGGCACCGCCGGACGCGAGACGGAAAGTTTCGTCAAATCGACGCTCAAGAAACTGCATGCGCAGCATCCGGAGGTGAAAATTCCGATCGTGGTGTCGGTTTCGGAGTCGGGCGCATCGGTTTATTCGGCGTCGGAGATCGCGCGCAAGGAGTTTCCCGCGCTCGATCTTACGGTGCGCGGTGCGATCTCGATTGGTCGGAGATTGCAGGATCCACTGGCGGAACTGGTGAAGATCGATCCCAAGGCGATTGGAGTAGGTCAATATCAGCATGACGTGCACCAGCCGCTCCTCTCCGCCAAACTGGACGAGGTGGTGGTTAGTTGCGTGAACGGAGTGGGAGTGGAGCTCAACACCGCGAGCGCACCGCTGCTGGAGCGGGTTTCGGGCGTGGGTGCCAATCTTGCGAAAGCGATAGTGGCCTGGCGCGACGAGCATGGCAAGTTCAAGTCGCGCGAGGAGCTTAAGTCGGTCAAGGGGCTGGGCGCCAAGGCGTTCGAGCAGTGCGCGGGGTTCCTGCGCATCCGCGACGCCGCCAATCCGCTGGACGCTTCGGCCGTGCATCCGGAACGGTATGCGCTGGTGGAGAAGATGGCATCCGATCTGGGAGTTTCGATCCGCGATCTCGTGGGGAACAAGACGGAGGCGGGGCGCATCGACATCCGCAAGTACGTCACTCCGGAAGTTGGCGAACCTACGCTCAAGGATATCTTAGCGGAACTCGTGCGGCCCGGTCGCGACCCTCGCGCGGAATTCGAACCGCCCAAGTTCCGCGACGACGTGACCAAGATCGAAGACGTGCGCGAGGGAATGAAACTGGAAGGGGTGGTTACCAACGTAACCAAGTTCGGCGCGTTCGTGGATATAGGCGTACACCAGGACGGACTCGTGCATCTTTCGGAACTGAGCGACAATTTTGTGACGGATCCTGCGAGCGTGGTCAAGGCTGGCGACAGGCTCCAGCTTACGGTGATCGGCGTGGATCTGGCGCGCGGACGCATTTCCTTGAGCGCCAAACAGAAGCCTGCGGTCGGCGGTTCGCGCGGAACCGGCGCGCCTCCAGCCAAAGCGCAGCGCCGCGATTATTCCACTTCGGGTTTCGCCATCAATCCGTTTGCGGGGCTATAGTCCGTTCGGGGTTGCCGGCAAAGAAAAAGCGCACCGTCTCTTGGGGACGATGCGCTTTTCCGTTATTTGCGAAAGAAGCGTGTGCTTACTTCTTGGCGGGCTTTTTGGCGGGAGCCTTTTTAGCCGGAGCCTTCTTGGCGGGCGCAGGCTTCTTCGCAGGCGCAGCAACCTTCACCGCCTTCTTGGCCGGCGCGGGCTTCTTGGCAGGTGCAGGCTTCTTGGCGGGCGCGGGCTTCTTGGCGGGGGCCTTCTTGGCGGGCGCGGGCTTCTTGGCGGGAGCCTTCTTGGCAGGGGCTTTCTTGGTCGTAGCCATTTTGTTTGATCTCCATTTGGTTAAGAGCTCGGCCGCACACTCGCGCAACTTTCGCCCTTTACATCGTATATTATATCATAAATTCACCCTTCATTGCAAGAAGAATTTTCGTCGCATCGAAAATTTTTTCTTTTTCGCACCGAAGGATTTCTCGTTTTTCCACTGGACTTGCGGCGTAAAATATGATATAATACTAGTCAATGAATCTGAAAGGAGCAAAACATGGCTGAAGAAATCGAGCAGGAAGTCGAGGCGCCGGAGGCGGAAATTCGCGACACCGACATCGTATTCGATTGCCCGCAGTGCGGCAAGAGTCTGGTAATAGACTATCGCGGAGCTGGGCTCACCATCAATTGCAGCGATTGCGGCACTCCGGTGCTGGTGCCGATTCCAGACGGGATGGATATCAAGGATCTTGATCTCGATTCCGGCGAAATCCTCAAGCAGCTTTTCGCCACGCGCAAGAACTATCAGAAGGTGGAGGTGCAGCTGCAGCAGCTCAAGGTCCGCCTGGAGCAGTTGCAGGAGGCGCTGGGCGTGATGCAGGACGTGGTGGCGGAAGGGCTCAAGGTTTGATCGCCAAACGCATCTTCGTCAACGCGCTGACGTTCGCGCGTCTGCCGCTCATCTTCGCCTGGATGGTTTTGGCGGTGGTGGCGGAGGTGAACGGTTCGTTGCCGCTTGCGGTGACGGGCGGAGTGTTGATGGGATTGAGCGGCATTACCGATCTTTTCGACGGCTACCTTGCACGGAAGTGGGGAGTGGTGAGCGAGCTCGGCAAGATGGCCGACCCCTTGATGGACAAGGTCTTCTACCTCTGCGCATTCCCCACTCTCGTCTGGCTCGTCGCGCGTCAGGCGGAGAGTCCGCTGCATGCGATCGTGATGTTGGCCTTCACGGTGCTCTATCTCCTGCGCGACACGTGGGTCACGTTCCTGCGGACGGTCGGAGCGGTGCACGGGGCGGACGTTGGCGCGATGTGGCTCGGAAAGGTGCGCACGGCCTTGAGCTTCCCGGGCGCGGGGTTCGTCTACGCCTATCTGGTGTTGCATTCTTTGTGCAGCCCCGGTTGGAGCCGGATTTGGCTTTTCGGGTGCTATGTTGCGGAGGCGGTGCTTATCGTGCTTACGCTTTGGAGCCTCGTCTCCTACACGCGCGCATATTCGCCTTATTTGAAAAAGGCCCTTGACATTTGACTCAAAATATGAGATAATATTCTCAAACCAAAAGGAAAACAACCACATGAAAAAACTAACCAAAGGATTCACGCTCGTCGAGCTCCTCGTCGTTATCGGCATTCTCGGTATTCTGATGGGCGCTCTCTTCCCGGCAATTTCTTCGGCCATGCTTTCGGCCAACACCTCGGCCATGTCGATGCGCGGCCATCGTCTGCACGAGGCCATCACCCAGGTGAACATCGACCGCGAGAGCAAGGGCCTCGCCAGCATCTGGCCCCACATCAACGAAGCGGACGGAAAGAGCGACGACTCCGACGATATCGCCGGCAAGACGTTCGGAACCGCCACCGACTACTTCAAGGAACTCTTCGATATGCAGAACTACGGCAGCGAGAATCACGAGCCGTACGTGACGAGCTGCGATCTGAGCGTGCTTTCTGGTTCGGGCGTTCCTGCTTGCACCGGCACCCTCACCATGAACAACGTGGGCTGGACGATCGCCGCCGGCGTGACCTCGGAAATGGAGGATCTGGTGCCGATCATCGTTTCGCGCAATGTGGACACCTCCGTATTCCCCACCAGCTCCGGTTCCCATGACATGTCGACCGTAAAGGACAAGCTTTCGCTCGGCAAGACTTACGCCGCGCCTTTCGGCAACAAAGCCTGCATCATCATCCACAAGGGTGGCGCGGCCGAAGTTTACAAGTCCAAGGACGCCAAGGTGTATCTCGTCTACAAGCAGGGCAGCTTCAACGTTCCTGCCGGCGTGACGATGCAGTATCTAGTTCCGTAAGGAATGGTCTGCAAGGTCGCCATCGACCTGGCGCTGGACAAGCTTTTCGCTTATTCGGTTCCGGGCGACATGGAAAAGAAGTTGGCCATCGGCCAACTTCTTTCTGTTCCGTTCGGGCGCAGGATGGCGCAAGGCTTCGTGCTGGAGTTGGGTGGCGATGAGGAGGCCGGGGGTTTCACCGGCAAGTTGAAGTCGGTAGACCGGATTTTGGACGAAGTGCCGTTTTTCAGTCCGGCGCTTTTGGAACTCGTCCGCCGGCTTTCCGCCTATATCGCCGCCCCGATCGAGAGCGTGCTTAAAGCCGCAGTTCCCGCCGCCGTGCTTAAGCCTGGCGCCAAGCCCAAGGAGCTAATGTTCATAGCACCTTCGCTTCCGGCCAAGGAGGTGGAGATCACAAAACGCCAGCAGTGGATCTACGACCAGATCGTGCGGTTGGGAGGCGGTTGGATGAACCAGTTGTGCGTGGAGTTGGACACTACTCCAGCCACATTGAAACTGATGGGGCAAAAGGGTCTCATTCAGATCGCGCCCAGACGGAAGTTCCGTTCGCCACTCATGAACAGGCGCATTCTTCCGTCGAAGCCGATGAGGCTCAATCCGGGACAGCAACGTGCGCTTGATCGCGTTTTCGTATCTTCCACGAAGCCTTTGCTCGTGAACGGCATCACCGGGAGCGGCAAGACGGAGATATACCTTCAGGCGATCGCGCGGGTGTTGGAAGAAGGCAAAGGCGCCATTGTGATGGTGCCGGAAATAGCGCTCACGCCCCAGACGGTGCAACGCTTTGCCGCCAGATTCGGCGACCGGGTGGCGGTGCTGCATTCGGCGCTGTCGGACGGCGAACGCTACGACGAATGGCACCGGATCCGTTCGGGCAAGGCACGGGTGGTGGTGGGCCCCCGGAGCGCGGTATTTGCACCGGTGAATAATCTGGGGCTTATAGTGGTGGACGAGGAGCACGAGCATAGCTACAAGCAGGAAGACAATCCCCGGTACCATGCGCGCGACGTGGCGGTGCTGCGCGGAACGATCGAAAACGCCAAGGTGGTTCTGGGCAGTGCCACGCCGAGTCTCGAAAGCTATCGCAATGCCATAACCGGCAAGTACGACTACGTGGAACTTTCCGAGCGTGCGGGGCCGGGTACGCTACCGCAGACGATGCTGGTTGATTTGAACGCGCGTGATGGCGATGATAACCGGGGCGGCAGCATTTATTCGCGTGAACTACTGGAAGCGGTGCGCGATCGTCTTGCCCGGAGCGAACAGACTATTCTTTTCCTCAACCGTCGTGGGTATTCCCGCAGTGTTACGTGCGAGGATTGCGGTGGCACGGTCGACTGCGACCGGTGCGATTTCCCCTATACCTATCATCGCGCCGACCAGTGCCTCAGGTGTCATCTTTGCGGCGGGTGGATTCCCGTACCAAGGAACTGTCCGCATTGCGGCTCCTCCAAAATCTCCTACAGGGGTATCGGCACCCAGCGCGCGGAAGCAGCGCTGTCCAAGTGCTTTCCCAAGGCGCGCATTCTCCGGATGGATGCCGACTCCACCAGTCGCAAGCACTCGCACGACGACATTTTAGGTGCATTCCGCCGTCACGAGGCGGATATCCTACTTGGTACCCAGATGATCGCCAAGGGGCTAGATTTTCCGAACGTAACTTTGGTGGGCGTGCTCAACGCCGACCAATCGCTCAACATGCCCGACTTCCGGGCGGCCGAGCGTACTTTCCAGCTTATCGCGCAGGTTTCCGGCCGTGCGGGCAGGGCGGAATTGCCGGGCGAAGTGATCATTCAGACTCGCAACTCCGCCCACCCGGCCATCAAGGCGGCGGCGGCCTGCGACTTCAAAACGTTCGCCCGGCAGGAACTTGCAGTTCGCGAGGAAGAGAATCTTCCGCCCTATACGCATCTTTCGGTCGTCCATGTCAAATCGCAAGACCGCGAGCTTGCGCAGGCTTGGGCGGAAATGTGGGCGGATGCGCTCAAAAAAGCGCTTAAGACCTTTTCGGTTTCGGACGCGATGCCCAGCGCCATCGAGCGTGCGGACGGATGGTACCGCTACCAAATCGTGGTTTCGGGGCTGTCCGTTTCGCCGGTGATCGCGGCTTGGAAGTGGCTGTTGGGCGCCAAGCGCGTGCCCCAATCGCTTAACGTGGCCATCGACGTTGATGCCTACAACCTAATTTAGACTTGCTTTTTCCGTCAAAATATGATATACTATTACCCAACTTTCAAAAAAGGACTCCTATGACCGAATACAGCACCGACGATCTGATGATTTTCTCCGGCACCGCCAATCCGCAGTTGGCCGAGAAGGTGGCCGAATACCTGGGCAAACCGCTAAATGCCATCGACATCCGCCATTTCCCCGACGGCGAAACATTCTGCATCGTGGGCGAGACGGTGCGCGGGCGCGACGTGTTCGTGATCCAGTCCGGTTCTCCCAAGCCGAACGACGCCTACATGGAGCTTTTCATCATGATCGACGCCTTGAAGCGCGGCTCGGCCGCCCGCATCACGGCAGTTCTTCCCTATTATGGCTATGCCCGCCAGGACCGCAAGGACCAGCCGCGCGTGCCGATCACCGCCCGTTTGATCGCCAATCTGCTGGAGGCGGCCGGAGCCGACCGCGTGCTTACGATGGACCTCCACGCCAACCAGATCCAGGGATTTTTCGACATTCCGCTCGATCACCTCAAGGCCGAACCGGTCATTCTCGATTACATCCGCGAACAGCATTTCGCCAAGCCCATCATCGTGGCGCCCGACACCGGCAGCGCCAAGTCGGCTTTCGGCTATTCGCGCAAACTGGGGACTGGTCTCGCCATCGTGGCCAAGCAGCGCACGGGCGATTCGACGGTCGATGCCTTCAGCGTGGTGGGCGACGTGCGCGGTTGCGACGTCATCATGATCGACGATATGACCGCCACGGGCGGAACGCTTTCGGCCGCCGCCAAGATGTGCCTTGAACACGGCGCCAAGAGCGTGCATGCGTTCGTCAGCCATTTCCCGCTCACCGAAAAGGGCATGGAGCGGCTTATGACCGAAAACCAGCTGTCCGAACTCGTGGTCACGGACACCATCCCTCTGCGCCCCGATTTCGACACTTCCAAACTGCCGTTCAAGCTTACCCGGCTTTCCATCGCTCCGCTCATCGGCGAAGCCATCAAGCGCATCCATTCCAACGACAGCGTGAACGATCTGTTCAATCACGAATAAGGTGAAGATCGTAGTCGGTTTGGGCAATCCGGGTGCGCAGTACGCCAGTACTCCGCACTCGGTCGGTTTCGAGGCGGTGGACCGGCTTGCTTCGGAACTGGGTGCCGGCTGGGAGGAGAAGCGGGCATTCAAGTGCCTGTGGGCGCGCGGGAGTCTGGACGGAATCCCGGTGCTGCTGGTCAAACCCCAAACTTTCATGAACCTTTCGGGCGATTCGGTCGCTCCGATCGTCAAGTACCACAACGCCGGAGCGGACGATCTGCTCGTAATTCAGGATGATATCGATCTTCCGCTCGGACGCGTAAGGATCCGCAAGTCCGGGAGTTGCGGTGGGCATAACGGCATCCGGAACATCATCGAACGGATCGGAACCGAGAACTTCAAGCGCATCAAGATCGGCGTAGGGAAGGAGAAGTCGGACGTGATCGGACATGTCCTCGGAAAATTCGATCCCAAGTCGCGCGAACTGATGGACCTTGTGGTCGCCGATATCCCCAAGATGGTGGCGACGATTCTCAAGCACGGTCCCGACAAGGCGATGAACGATTTCAACGGCTATGGGCGCACTATCCAGTCTTGATGCGACCCCGCGCGGGAATCGCATCAATATCGTCTTTTGCGGACTTCGCAACGCCGGCAAATCGACGCTGGTCAACGCCTTTACGAATTCCGATCTCGCGATCGTCTCCGACGTTCCCGGCACCACCACCGATCCGGTGAGCAAGGCGATGGAGATATTGCCTTTGGGGCCCTGCGTCGTTACCGACACCGCCGGACTTGACGACGAAGGCGAACTCGGAGGGATGCGCGTCCGGAAAACGCTCGATGCCATCAAGACGGCCGACCTCGCCGTGTGGGTGGGCGAGGGACTGGATGCCTGGCGCGACCGGATCAAGGTGCCGATATTCGAATATCGCCGCGGCGACAGCGTGGACGAACTCAAGTCTCGCATTGCCGCATTCAAGCTCGATAGTGGCACGCCTGGACTTTTGGACGGACTGGTCGAGGCCGGCGATACCGTCCTCTGCGTCTGCCCCATCGATGAATCCGCGCCCAAGAGCCGTCTTATCCTGCCCCAGCAGCAGGTGATCCGCGAGTGTCTGGACCGTCATGCTTCGGCGCTCGTGTGTCAGCCGGAAGAGGTGGCGCCGATCTGCGCCAAGACCGCCTTTACGCTCGCGATAACCGACTCACAGGCTTTCGGCAAGGTCCGCGCGGCATTGCCGCCGGGGGTGAAGCTCACTTCGTTCTCCATACTTTTCGCGCGGCAGAAGGGCGATCTCGAAACGTACCGGCGGGGACTCGTCGCCATCCGCAATCTGCGCGAAGGCGATCTCGTGCTGGTGGCGGAGGGTTGTACCCATCGCCGCGAGTGCAACGATATCGGTACCGTCAAAATCCCCAGGGCGTTGGAGCGTCTCGCGGGAAAGAAACTCGATTTCAAGTTCGTTTCCGGCGCGCGGTTCAAGTTGGAGGGCGATCCCAAACTGGTGGTGCAGTGCGGAGGCTGCATGCTCACCCGTCGTGAAGTGCTCGCGCGTCTCGACGCGGCCGGGGTCCTTGGAATCCCCACCGTCAATTACGGAATGCTCCTCGCTTTGGCTCAGGGCGTGGACGTGGAAAGTGCGATGGTATGAAAGAACTCGAACAGGTGGAAGAAGTCATCGGTGCGGCGTGCGCCAAAAGCGGACGCGACCGTTCGGAAGTGCGCATCGTGGCCGTCACCAAGACGCACGGACCCGAAGTGGTGGAGGAAGCCAGATCGGCCGGACTTCTGACGGTGGGCGAAAACAAGGTGCAGGAGGCGATGTGGAAGAAGCCTTTGTGCGATTCGCGGCTTTCGTGGCATTTGATCGGTCACCTGCAAACGAACAAGGTGCGTCATGCGCTTGCCACGTTCGACTATTTCCACTCCATCGATTCCGCGAAACTCCTGGACAAGATCGAGGCAGTGTCGGAGGAGATGGGGCTTCATCCCCGGATCTTGCTGGAAGTTAACGTGTCGGGCGAAAAGTCCAAGTCGGGCATGAAGCCGGAAGAGGTTCCTTTCGTTCTCGAACATGCCATGGCGCAATGTCCG
>Ga0265298_10001280_pt1 | contig 37119 bp, 47 predicted proteins | sample AusTroGonzalo_MG_3_FD_193486 | JGI IMG/M metagenome (GOLD analysis project Ga0265298, IMG submission 193486) | Bovine rumen microbial communities from tropical cattle in Woodstock, Queensland, Australia - Gonzalo_01 | ecosystem: Host-associated > Mammals > Digestive system > Stomach > Rumen ...
AAGTTCTTGTCATCCGGGATAAGTTGTTCAATATTCGTTTCAATAATCTTTGCCATAATCAAATTGTGTTGGGGATTGCAACGTCTTGTTCCTCTCCATCTTCAATGACTTTGATGTCATGGATTGTTTCGTCAAAATCATCAAGGATATTATCACCAAGCCTTGCGACCTTGCGGATGATGTTCTTCTTTGTCAATCTTGTGTCGGGAAACTCGCCGACATAAACTTTGAATCTTACTTCGATTTCTTTCATACGTCAGAAAATTAAATTGTGAATAATGAATGCCAACGGGAATGCGACAAGTGTTCCAAGGTCTGTGAAGATGATGTCGTACAACTCAACCGTTCCATGACCCTTTGAATCCCACCATTCTTTGAGGAATGCGGCAACAAGTCCGGCGATGACACCAACAAGGGGAATGAAGATGCCAACAACCAAGGCGATAATGAATCCGGCCAAGAAGTGCTTGCGTTTGTCTGCTTCATGGGACATTGAAACGATGCTTTTGAACATCGCAACAAGGTTTTCCCATAAGTCGGTGAACCACTCCTTGATTCTGTCTTTTGCCGGGGCTTTCTCAAAAACGGGTTCGGCGGCAATGAACACGGGCGGTTGTGTTTTGCCGGAACAAACGCCAAGCCATAAATTTTGCCCGAAAAGAATCTTTATTCTCTCCCATGCGGACGGCTTCCAACACGAAATACATTGTTTGCCATCATTCCAAACATGAAGCGATGTGCATTCCGCATCGGTCATCGTTTCGGGTCTTTGCAATACCTTTGTGGATTGCGGAAAATCAATTGGTTTCATAATCTCGAAATTAAAAATTGCAATTTTTGGGGGCAAAGTTAAGGGATGTATTACAATAATACACCCCTTTCACTTCAAAAGTTATGCTTGACTTTTCAACATCAACGGCCAACTTTCACCCGGATTGGTAGCCCTGCAAAGTTCCACGCAAGCAAAATCGCGTCCCGTTCATCTTGGTTTGTCCGCTTCGTGATTCCCGTGAAATATGCAAGTTCTGCGTGTGTTATCTTGCCGTCTTTTCCTTTCCAATGCTTGACCAATGGCAAATGTTCAACGACACGAACGCCCATGTGCTTGCAGCATTCAACGATTTTGTGTCCCGTTTCATGGTTTCGGCCTACATCGTAACCCTTGGCGGCTGCTTGTGCCTTTGAATCGGCGCGTGACAAGTGCCAATTGCTTTGATTCATCCATCCGGCTTCAACGACAACGACAATCTTTGACTTGTCATCAACCGCCTTGATGATGTCGGCGACCCATTCAAGCAATGTCGGAAAGTCGATTTTCCCGGATGACAATTCTTTCGTGCTTGGGTTCAGCAAGCACACGCCGGACTTGGTGACATCCGGGTCAACGGCGACAATCGCGTCCGGCTTCTTGAACGATGGAAATTCAATCATTGTCCTTGTGCCTTAAAAAGTGCAACAACCTTGCAGCCGGGCGAATCTTCTTGAACACCTTGACCGTGTGCCACCAAAGAAAACCGCGAACTTGCACCAAGTAACGTGTCACATACAATGGTTCGTGATATGGATTCGGGTTGTCTATTGTCCCGGCATCATTCGCATCGAACACAATCTTTCGGATTCTGTAATTTTCACACATACGCAAAGGAATTAGAACGGTCTGTCATCATCTTCTTTCTTTCCGCCGCAAAGTTGGATTTCGCGGACACGAACGTCACACCCGGCAACAAGACGGTGTTCTTTATCTTCGTATTGCTTCAACTTGCCGTCACCCCGGACAAAGACTTGCTTTCCGGCTTTGAGGTGTTGCAGCAATCCGCCGCCATCGCCGTTCATCGTACAACTGAACCATGTCGTTTCTTTGTGTTCGACATTCTGATTGTCAACCCATTTGTCCGAATGGGCAACGGTGAAAGACACGAACTTGTTTCCGTTGGTGTCATAAACGCGGGCATCTTGCCCGATGTTTCCAATGATTTCAATTTTGAACATGATGTTTGATTTTTAGGGGTTATTATTATTCGATTACTTCATGCCACGTCTTGACCGCTTCGTCACCCGTCAAGGTTCGGACATGCTGTTTGTTCTCATATACGGCCAAGGTTTTTTCCTTGCCGTTGTAGTGATATTCGGTCAATACACCATCGACCATTGCTTCACATTTCGCATTCATAGATGATAAATCGCTTTGTTTTTGATGCAAGTGCATTGCAAATGGATTGCAAATGCAATGCAAGTGCATCGTTTTTCATCAATATTTCTTTCCGTGCTTCGCCGGGCGGCTTTCGTTGTACTTCATCTTGTGCCGGACATGCCATTCAAAGTTGATGTTCTGCGATTTCGCCCAATTGGTGATGTAGTCAAGACCAAATTGAATGCGCTTGCAAATGCTGATTTGCCCCTTTGACAATCCCTTGATTAGTCCAAAGGCGTTTTCGGTCATGGTGAATCGGTCGAACGCACGGTGATAGTTGCACGGGTTCAACTTGTCAAAGTCGATTTCAAGTTCCCCGGCAAGGTCGCAAAGGCGAATGAATGTGTCGGCAAATTCATCTTCGATGGTGTCCTTGATGTATTCTTCAAATATGGCTTCATAGGATTCACCGTCTTTCAAGGCGTGTTCAAACATGCCAATCCTTGCATGGCGGTTCTTTCGGTCTGCTTCGATGATTTCCGCTATCTCTGTACATGTGAGCATCAAGCAATGTTCGTTTGATACCCTTGCATCCCAAAAGCCGTGATTCACGGCGATTCGATGGGCTTTCTTGGAATATTCGTTGTAATTCATCATTGTCATTTGCTGTTTGTAGGTTCAAAAATGTTGTAATCAGAATCGACACACCCGTCATATTTCGCAATGAATGCCGACTTCGACCATGACAAGTGCTTGAAGATGCTTTCCTTGAAATAGACCTTGGCGCGATAGTTGTTGACCATGCCAATGACTTCATACACGAACTTTTCAAGGTCGAACGGGTTGACGTTCTGTTTTTTCCCGGACATCAAGCCGATTTTGTAAAGGTCGCAACGTCCCCGCGTTTCCCAAATCATTTTCCATGATGCTTCAAGGTCAACGATTGGTTCAACGGATGCGAACGTCTTGATGCCGCGAACTTTCAATTGTCCCATCGCATCAATGCGTTCTTGGTTCTTGGCCGCGTTAGGTTCAAGTTCATCATGCCCGGTCAAGGTGAATCCGACCGCAAGAAGTTGGCGACCCTTTCCATGACAAAGGTCGTGCGCTTCTTTGGTGTATGCCCACGCCGTGCATTTCGTCAAGATAGACACCGGGACATCAAGGGACATGGCGAACTTGGCACATTCATACGTTGCACCCCACGTTTCCGGCAAACAAGGGTCGGTCGAAAACGAAAAGAACACGCCGCCATTGTCACGGACTGCATCAAGATTGCCAATCAATTCATGCTTGAATGTGTTGATGGCATCTTCCACGTCTTTCAACCCGGCTTTCAGTTGGGGCGTGTCTTGCCCCATCGCTTTTGCAAGGATGCCTTTCTTGCAATAGCAATATTCACACATGTTGGAACATCCAACAAACAGATTTGCCGCCCATGCCGCATATTCCCCGGCCTTTCCTTTGGGCTGATATAAAACTAAACCTTTCATGTCTTTGTTGTTTTATAGTGATACACTTTGAAATCAAAAAAATATTATTTACTCGTTTTATTCAATATATCTTGTACTTTATCAGCAAGTCCCCGGAAATATGGATTGAATTTCACTTCGTCATCGTACTTGTTCAACAAGTGAAGCATTGATGAATGGTCACGGTGAACGAACTTTGCAATCTGCATCAACTTCATCTTGCACTTTCGGCAATGATAGACAAACAGCATTCGGGCAAAGAACCCGTCACGCTTTCTTGACTTGGTGATGTATTGGTCAAACCGCATCCCGGTTGCTTCTTGGATGGCCGCTTGTATCTGCATGACATCTTGATTGGTTCGGATGACATCGGCTTCAAACATGACAACCTTTCGTTCCCGGTTTGCATAGTCAAATTCATGTCCCGCGCCGCGTGACTGCTTCCAATCCCGCAACATGAAGATACCATCGCAACCGTCAAGGATTTCAATATCTCTGCAAAGATGCTGAATCCAAGGCGCGTTTCTTGGCAATCCGTTATTCAACGGGTTTTCTGATTCAAGACCCAACGATTCAAGCAAGTCTTGCGCATTGGCAAACTTTTCAACGACTTCTTTTTCAACGGCGGGGTCTGAAATATCGCCGATTTTCCCGGATATATATATCTTCATGGCTTCACGTTTTGTTGTTCATAAAGAAATTTGTTCACGAAATAGACTTGACCTTTGCCCGTCACCTTTGTTGTCGTGCGAACCTTTGTTGCCGAACCGACTTGGATTGTGACCTTGCGCATTTCAAACAATCCCATTTCCGTTGCGCGTTGTGTCGGTTGGTTGTACCTTTCGCCGAATGAACAAAGGTATTCATTTTCACGCATCCATTGGAAAAGGCGTTTTTCTCCGATGGCAATGCCGTTTTGACAAAGAATCTTGGCAAGTTCGCCAATCAAGATTGATGATTCCGCGCTTTCGACCGCTTGCGAGAAAAGGACACGCGGGGCGGATTCTTCAATCTGCTTTTCCTTGGCTTCGATAAGCCTTTGTTGTTCCTCGATTTGTTCTTGCTGTGATGCCGCAAGGCGCAATGCTTCTGCGAACGTCTTTGGAATGGCGGGTGTCGTTGTCTGCACCCCGGCGATAGTCTTTTCCATCTTGTCGAACAAGTCAATGAATGCAACCTTGAATTGAAGTGCCTTTTCGCCCGTCAAGGACATCGCAAGAAGCGAAAATCCATCCCGGTTCATAACGAAAAGGGGTTGTTGCTTGCCTTGGGCATCAAGATAGGTCGATTTGTAGAACCAATTCTTGTGTGCTGAATTTTCAGCCGACCCCAAAAGGTTGCGCACTTGCTGCATGACGTTCTTGTGCTGTTTGCCGAACACCCTTGCGACTTTCAAGGAATCAGTCACGGGCGTTCCTTTTTCGGTCTTATAAACCATTGTAGATTGAATAATATCGTTCATTTGTCTTAGAATTTTTGTTTTACGCTTGATAATATTCTTTCAAAGTTTCCGGCGGTCAATGCCCCGGATTTCGTAATAGTTGCACATTTCGGACAATCTGCTTGCCACACGGTCGTTGTATTGCTCAATCAACAACTTGTGGTTGATGGGAATGTTCGATGTGATGAATGTGAGGGTGTTTGAAAGGTCGCCCCGTGCTTCGATTAGGTTGCGCATGACATTCAAGCGGTTTCCCATGTAGCACGATTCGGACGGTTCACTTCCAAGGTCTTGAATGCCGATGACGTTGACTTTCTTCAACCCGTCAATCGACCCGGTTTCCGCGAATCTTGAACAAATGTCATCCGCCCGGTGGTTGACCCATGAAAGGCGCGTTTCTTCATCATCGAACTTGATGCGGAATCCGTATGCCTTTGCATAGGCAAGAATGATTTCCAATGCCCACGACTTGCCCGTCCCGGTGTTCCCTGCGATGTAGATGCCGCGTTTCAACTTGGCCGGGATTGGCTGTCTTGTTTCCGGGTCAAGGCATTGCGCCGTTGTGTCGCAATGAATCCACTTGACAAGGTTCGTGTATGTGAAGCGGTTTTCATCATCAATGACGAATTTCGGGTCACGGGACTTTCCAATCGCATCAATCAGTTGCAACGATTCTTCGACATCATATTGCAAATACTGATAACGGGTGATTGAGTTTGTCAAGATGTTGCGTTTCCGCATTTCTTCAATCAACCGGGAAATGTGATTGGTGTGAACAACTTGTCCTTTCTCGTTCTTTATTTCCATAAGTCGTTGACGTTGTTAGTTGGCGAACCGCCGCGTCTTGCCGTTGCTGTTTCACCGTTGTTGTCATAATTACCATCTTCGACCTTTCGCCAATTGGTCGCGTTCTTGAACACCCATCGGAATGAACACCACTTGCCGGACTTGCAGAAATCGGAAACACCGATTTTCTTGAAGATGGCTTCGATTCTCTGATAAGCCGTTTCCGGTTCATCCCCGGCGACCATTTCATTGAATCGTTGGCGAACTTTCGTCTTGTCATCATCCGCAAGGGTTCGCGGTTGAGGAAAGCCGGGGCAATTTTCTTTCCATAACGCCATGATTCTTGAATAATCAATGACGAATTTCTTTTCTTGCGATGCCGGGTCAACGAAAGTTGACGAATCTTCGTTAGAAGATGATATATTATTATCTTCGTTAGAAGATATATTTTCTTTTCTTTCCTTTTCTTTGGATTGCAAGTGCATTGCATTTGCATTGCTTTTGCATTTTGAACCCCACCGATGTTGTGCCGCTTCTTTGCGTTTGGCCTTGATTTCGACACGCTTTTGCAAGCGTTTGTTCACAGATTCCGACCAAAAGTTTTCATCGTCTGTCTCAAACAAGCCGAAATCCCGGATGATGCTTTCAACGACCTTGGCATCCACATGAAGCGCAAAGGCGATTCCCTTGATTCCTGCAAGGGGCAAGATGCCGTCTTGTTCGTGAAGTTGTTCAACCACACACCAAAACACGCCAATTCCCGCGCATCCGTGTTCCATCAACACATTTTGCAACTTTGGGTCGTTGCGGGCGTTGAAGTCGTGTTGAAAATAGAATGTTTCTTTCATGTCTTTGGTGTTTAGACCGCCCGGACAAGCGTTGAACCCATCCGGGCGGGTGATTGTTAAACTTCGATGATAGCGATTTCCGGGGCGATTTCCTTGATTTTGACAAGTTCTTCGTCAATGACCTTGTTTCGCAAATCTTCCAAGGTCTGATTCGCACCGGGCGAAAGAAGAACGAAAGCCACTTCACGACCGTCAATCTTGGCGAATGTCTCGACTTCAAGGTTTTCGGCGGGCATTCCCTTGAAGATGGCAATTTTCAAGTTGAACTTGCCGGGCAAGTTGGAATTGACCACTTGGGCGAAATTGTCCGTTCTGTTGCCGTTCTCTGCAAGTGACCTTTCCATCTTGACGTTGACATCGGCCTTGAAGTTCATCAAGGTTGTCACCAAGGTCATGTTCTCCTTGGGGTCTGCAAAGAACGCACGGTTCATCTTGCAGAACAAGCCAAGTTCGGCGGGTTGCCACGTTGTACTTGGGTCGTTGATGCCGAACTTCAAGAACGATGGGTTGAACGCCAATTCACCCTTGATGTTGCCGCGCTTGTATTCATCGGCTTCGTTGATGACAAGTTCGATTGACACCTTTTCGCGGTCAACGATGATGTGGCAATCCTTTTGCAAGAATTGTTCGGCGTTGATTCGCTTTGTCAGATACTCGACAACCGTTCCGATTGTGCCGGACAAGTTGGTCTTGACGGGTGCTTTCGGTTCAAGAACCGGGGCGGCTTTGCCCTCGCGCAAGATTACTTCAACGGGCTTGCCGTTGTTCTCTGTTGCATTGATGTTGATGTTCTCAATTTCCATGATTTTGATTTTTTGAATGTGAAACAATTAGTTGTCTGTTCCCGTCTTGGCGGGGTCTTGGTTGCGGATGACACCGAACAAGGTTGTTTGAAGTTCATCGGCGGTCGCCGGGCGTGATTCAATCAAATCGCCCTCTTTGTTGTAGTAACCCGTTTCGCGGGCTTCTTGGTCAACGAACTTGTAACAAAGTTCCTTGACATACTCCGACTTTGATTTGATGTCGCCGACCATTCTTGCACGGGTTTCTTTCAATGGCTTCAACTTGCCCTTGTAATGGGCGGCGGCTTCCTTGGCTTCCTGCTCGATTTCGGCGATTTCGATTGACGCATTGGCCAATTCTTCCTTGCGTTGCTGCAATTGTTCCGGGGAGTAGGGTTTCATGTAGCCCTTTTCCTCAACCTTGTCGCAATTGTCTTTCAAGAATGCTTCACGGGCAACAAGGTTTTCAATGTCTTTTCCTAAATGCTTATCCATTTTGATAATTTTTTGATGGTGAATAATTATTTGTTGAACAAAAGAAAGTCGTTGAACAAGTCGGTGAACATTTCGCCGAATTGACGCGCTCGATTTGACGATTTGAAGCAAAGCCGAGACCCGACATTCGCATCCGCATTCGATGCCGTCCTATACGCATGCGCATAGACGAACCCCGCATGTTCCTTGTAAACAAACCAAGGATAATATTTCCATTGGTTGCCGTCCGACCAATCCGGAACAAAGCCGTCAATCTTGTTCCATGCTTGCGCAATGACACAAAGCATGTAAAGGGACTGCATGGCCTTGATATGGTCATCGCCGCAATCAAACACAAATTCATCGTTGATGCCAAGATACTTGCATGATGCCGCAAAGTCCGGGCATAGTTCCGATGGTTCTTTTTCCTCAACTTCTTTGCAATCGAAGTCAAAGACGGTCAAGTCCGTATCTTCGCACTCGCTGATAATGGCTTCACTTGCTTCGCCTTTGGTGTCGTACTTGCCAAGAACATCTTGGTTTTCCTTATTGGTCACAATGTACTTTTTCATTGTCTGAACTTGTTAAAATGGTGTTTTGTTAAATAGAATTTGCATTCCCGGTTCTGCAACAAATACCGTCTTGTGTGTCGCTTTCTGTATGCCGTCACGGAATGCGGCGGCATCGGAATTGCCGGATGAAAGGTGAATCAAGACGATGTTGTTCACTTTCGACAAATCGTTGCAAAGCAATGTTTCCTTGCATGTGTCGAACGACATGTGCGATTTTACCGTCCTATTGCGCAAGGCCGGGTTCAACTTGCCGGATGCAATGTTCGCATCAAGGATGTCTTGGCGATAGTTGCATTCAATCAAGATGTTGTTCAACCCTGCAAAGGTGTATTCCAAATAATAGGTGTCGGTCGCAAACAACGTCATGCCGCATTCCGGGTGATAAATCAAGAACCCGAAAGGGTCGGCGGCATCATGCCGGGTTTCAAATCCTTGCACCAAGAACTTGCCGACATGGTAAGGGTTGCCGCCGGGCTTCATGCCACAGACAAGGCGGTTTTCGCCAAGGTGCAACGCATCGCGTGTTCCCTCTGACATATAGCAAGGAATCCTTGCTTCAAGGAACTTGGCAACGTGCTTGGCATGGTCGCCGTGTTCGTGCGATACCAATGCCCCGGCAATGCGTGAAATGTCGAAATCCATTGCCTTTTGAACTTGCTTGAAAGCGATGCCGCATTCAATGACAAGTGCTTCTTTTCCGTTGTCAAGGACATAGCAATTGCCGCTTGACGATGAACCGATGACATGTAGTTTCATATTCCTTTCGGGTTGTTAGATGTTAGAATCCGGGTTGACGGCCATTCGGGGCTTGTGACGCGCTTTCCGGGGCTGTTCCGGCGTTGTCGCCACCGTCAACATTCATCTTGATTTCGGTCTTGTTGGCCTTTTCCGCCTTTTCTGCTTCCACTTGGGCGGTTACGTCAACGGCTGTGTCTGTGATGTCGATGATGTCTTGTTCTTCTTCAACCGTGCGCATACCCATTGAAATTTCGGGTGCATAAGCCGATGACCACCAAGACGCGGCGCGATACATGAGCATTTGACGCGGCATTGTCTGCCACTTTGACCCGGACTTCGTAAACCATCCCTCTTGAATGGCAAGGCGGATGGAAACCGGGGATGATTCCAAAACACTTGTCCCACCCTTTGCGGTCGTGTAGGCAACGCATTCAATATCCATCATCTTCTTGCCGTCAAACTGCTTGTTGACTGCATCCTTGCGGCGGGTTTGTGGGTTGTACACATAATCGACATAATCAACCATGCCAAGGTTGCCTTTCTCCGTGAATCGGAATTGAAGCGGTTCAAAACGTCCGCAAGTGTTCACGGTTGCGATTAGGAACTTGGCCGACCATGACGGGCGACCGTAGATTGGAACAAGGTTTTGCATTACCATCAAGGGCGATGCGCCGATTCTCGATGATAGTTCAAGGGCAATGATGCAATTCGACATTGCTTTCATTTCGGCGGCTGCAATGGTCTTTTCGTCTGCACCTTGTGGAACATTCACACGGTAGATTTCCGGGACAAGTTCGGAATGTGCGAACATCTTTGAAACCCGTTGAATCGTTGCGAATTGTTCCGGGTCGAAGAAATTGAACGCAACGGGCATTGCCGCGCCGTTCTGCTTGGTTGTTGTTAAATCATTCATTGTTGCGATTGTTTATTTGATTACTAATTCCTTGTCGGTTGTGACAACAAGGTTGATAATTTGACTTTCTGTTTCAATCAAGGTGTTCACCGATTCACGGTTGTCAATGAATATTGGGGCGCATACACCATTGAACTTGCAAAGGGCGTTGATGATGTCAAGTCCGGCGTTCACCTGCTTTGCGGTGTTGGCGGCTTGGTATGGCACACCGTCAATCAATGGGACACACACTTCAAATTCGTTGCCGTCAACGGTATGGTCGAACAAGCGGAACTTGACCATCTTGAACATGCCGTTGATGCGGCGTTCGCATTCGTCAATCTTGGCCTTGGTGAACTGCGTGATGGTGTATTCCTCTTTTTCCGCGTCTGCAATCTGTTGTGCCAAGTCCTTGCCGGATGCTTCAAGGCGGGCAATTTCATCATCGCACTTCTTGATTTGGTCACGGGCGGAAAGTTGAAGTTGTGCTTGGCTTCGCTCTGACTGCACTTGACGCAACTTTTCGGAAAGTTCGTCATTCACGTTGTCACCCTGCTTGTCGGTCGAAAGGGTTGATTTGATGTCGGCAATCTGCTTGTCGATGGCAATGACTGATTCAAGGGTGTCGCCGTCAACCTTTGCGGGTTCTGATTCAGGGTGTTCTGCAAGCCATGTGTCGATGTCTTGGATGAACTTTGTTTGTTCAACTTCTTGCGCTTCGATTTCGGCGGTTGCCTTTCTTATCTTGGCAAGAACCTTTTCAAGTTCCTCGATTTCCTTGCCCATCTTTTGACCCTTTGCGGTCATTTCATCAAGTTTCTTGTCCTTGGCATCGTTGAAGTGCTTGCGCGATTCCTCAACACGGTCGGCGGGCAATGGTTGGCCGCAATAAGGACAAACGGTTGCCGTTTCATCAAAGGCACGGGCGTTTTCTTCTTTCCATGCTTCACGCAACTTGTCTTGTTCACCCTTGATGCGGTCGATTTCAGATTCAAGACGGGCGATTTCTTTCTTGTTCCCGGCAATCTCGTTCCTTGTCAAGTCAAGCAAACGTGACTTGCTTGAACGCGATGCCATCTTTTCGCGGCGTTCCGCATTGGCTGTGAATGCTGAATCCTTGGCGGCTTGTTCGGCCTTGCGGATTTCTTCTTGTCGCTGCATCTGCAACTTGGAAATCTGCGATTGCTTTTCCTGCTCTGCTTCATAGAAAGCACGGTTGGCGGCTGCACGGTCTGCAAGTTGGTTGTTGATGTCACGTTCTGTTTGGTTGCATCGCTCGATGGTTGCTTCCAAAGATGCCCAATCCCCGGTTTCCGGCTTCATCTTATTGGTTTGGTCAATACGGGGTTGGATGTTGTCAAGTTCGATGCGCAAACGCTTCTTGCGGGCTGCAAGTTCCGTTTTGAAGTCTGTCAATGACTTTCCGGATATACGGTCAAGCAATGCGGCGAAATCCGGGTTCTTGGATGCGATTTCATCATCTGTGATTGTCCCGGCCAAAAGGAACAATTGTTCGCGCTGATTCTTCCAAGGCATACCGATGAAGAAAGCCGGGTTCGTTATCATCTTGAACACCGTTTCATCAATGATTTCACGGATGCGGTTTTGGTAGTCACCGACACGAACCGGGGTTTCATTGTACCAACATTCGGTGTGATTTCCCTTGAACACTTGTTCGGTCTGTCCCTTGGGTTTGACCCAATCTTCAACGAATGCGCGTTTCAAGGTGATGGTTTCGCCGTCAACGGATAGAACACCCGTGACCGAACATTCGCATTTCTGCAAGGGTTTTCCCTCTGCATCATTGGATTTGATTTCAAAGTCCTTGCGGTCTTTGGAATCCTTGCCGAACAACAACCAAATGAACGCATCAAAATGTCTTGACTTGCCAAGACCGTTCGCACCCATGATGGTTGTGACATCGGCGTTGAAATTGGTCGTGACATCCTTTGCGCCGCGCCAATTAACCATTGTTAGACTTTTAAGAATTACTTGTTTCATATAGAACTAAAATTTAGAAGTGATTAGAACTTTTCTTTCAGTTGCAAAGCCCGGTCAACGTCAATGACAATGATTCGCCCGGTTTGGGTGATGGCCTTGTCTATCTTGCCGGATGCTTTGATTCTGTTGGCGGTCGCCATGCTGCAATTGAAAATCCGGGCGATTCCCGCAATACCATATTCAAGGTTTTTGGGCTTCTGTTCCGGCTGACTTGCAGTTGCGGCGGCGGTTGTTTCCCGGATAAGGTCAACAAGTTCGCCAACGGTCAAGTCAATTATTCGTGTATTCGGGTCGATGTTCATTAGCGAATATTCCTTTCACAAACGCCTTGACGCAATCCATGCCACCCCACACAAAGAAGATGGCCATCAATGCGGCGAATGCAACCAACTTTGACACGATGAAAGCCAAAAGCCATGTGCCGATTGGTTGTTGCTCGTTTGGTTCTCCAAACAAACCGATGACGAACACGATGCCAAGCAAGAAGATTGCGGCAATTCTGATAATAAATACTACATTTTTCATTGTTGCGAAATTTAGAAGTTAAAGAAATCAATTGTTGTTGCATCATCCGCGTTGCGTCTTGAAGAACGGACGCGGGTTGTAGTAGTCTTTGCAGACGTTCGACTTGTCCGAACGATGAATTGGCATTGTGCAATCTGATACACCACCAAAAACAGCAAGAAAGTTGCAATTACATTGCGTTTCAATGGTGAAAGACTTGATGATATATTGAAGTGCTTACAAAACCACCACGCGGACAACTCGTTGACCTTTGTCACACCAATCTTTTCAAAGATGTTCCGGGTGTGATTCTCAACGGTTCGTTCTGAAACGAAAAGACGGTTGGCAACATCTTTCTTTGTTGCGCCCCATGCCAATAGTTCGGCAATTTCCGCTTCGCGTTTGGTTAGTGTTGCGCCCTCAATCATACTTCGCCCCAAACATCAGTTACACCGTACTTGGCGAAAATCGCTTCGATTTTCTCCGCTTCACTCACTTTTGGTTCGACTTCGCCGTGCAATCTTGAAAGGAACGCCGGGCGTGTCGTTACGTTCAAGGCATCCATGATTTCGTGTCGGACTGCTTGAACATCCTTGTTCATTACTTGGGAAAAACCCTTTTCAAATGCGTAATTTCTCATTTTTTGTTAAATTTTCGTTGTTATTGAATCGTATTTCATAAAAATGACGTATTTTTGCTATTTCAAAACCGAAAGAAATGCTTTACCTTTGCATCGTCTTAGGTTTACGGGTGCAAAGATACGCAATATTGCGCATACTACAATGGTTTAGCACGGAAAATTTCGTGTTTTCGATAGTTAAAAATTATTAAACAAAATAGCAAAACAACGTAACTATATGAATGACAACGAGTTAAGCGATGTTCGGGAAATACGCAAAAAATGGGGCTTGACGCAAAAACAACTTGCGAAAGCCATTGGCGTTGACACAAAGACCGTGCAAAATTGGGAATATGGCACACAGATTCCAAAAAGCAAACGCGCAATATTGCGTCAGATTGAGGAAAACGGAATTTCACCAACCGCCATCAAGCCGCAAAAGTATTACGGCGATTCATTGCAAAGTGAAGATTACAAAACCGTTACTTTGCCATTGATTCCGCTTGAAGCGGTTGCCGGATTCCCCGGATGTGATGTTGACGGTGTGTTCCTTGAAAACTGCGAAAAGTATGCCGTCCCGGAATTTTCGGCAAAGGGGGCGCAATATCTGATTCGTGTTTCCGGGACATCCATGTTGCCAAAGTACAACAACGGCGACTTGTTGGCATGTCGCAAGATTGACGAAATCACATTCTTTCAATGGGGCAAGGTTTATGTCATCGACACCCGGCAAGGAATCCTTGTCAAGAAGTTGTTCCCGGACAAGGACAACCCGGACAACATCTTGTGCGTATCTGAAAACAAAGATGATTTCCCGCCGTTCACCTTGCCGATGGATGAAATACGTTCAATCTCGATTGTCGTTGGTGTGATAGGCGTTGAATGATGTTATATTAAATATAATAATGTGCATTTGCATTGCACTTGTTATGCAATTGCATTGCAAGATACTATATAAAAGGAAAGAAAAGAAAAAAATAATATAATATCCTTTTTCACTTCGTTCAAAAGAATATTCGTGTACTTCAAATCAAAATATCTGTTTTATGGGAAAGATTGAAATCAATGTTTCGGAATTTTACGGCATCCCGGCGTTTTATTCGGTCATGCCGCGTGACATCTTTGATGCGCTTGAATCGGCGGCGTTGAAAGGCGACAAGACGGCGACCGTTGACAAGGAACAATTCGACAAGATGATGTTGGACTTTAACGGAAAGGTTGCATGATGGATTGGTTCTTTTATGGCTTCTTGCCGATAGTCGGCGGCATCCTGCTTTATTTCTTCATCAAAGGATTGGTGAATCAAGACAACGACAAAAAGGACAAAGAATGAAAGGATTGAAGATTTTCTTTGTGATGATGGTTGCATCATTGGCCGCATGTTCGACCGATGATTCCGGGATAATAGAACCGCAAGAAGTTGTTGTCCCGGAAAATACCCCGGTGGCAATGATTGGCCGATGGGATGAAGTCGGCGGCGATGAATGGTTCATCTTCACGAAAGATGATGAAAGGGAATCCGGCGCATTCGTTCACTATAACGGGCAAACAGAATCCGGGACGTTCTTGTTCACGGAATCCGACAACACCATCCATTGCAAGATTGATGGCCGGGATGAATCAAGGTACAATTTCCGAATCTCTGTTTCATTTGACAATACAGACAAGAACCTTGCAACATTCACAATGGGTTCACACACTATCAACGTAAAAAGAACGCAACAATGAAAAAGGCAATCAATGCCCAAGCAATCGAAATCACCCGGCGATTCTTCCAAGGGCTGCAAATGGCCATCGACAACGGCCTTTGCCAAGGGTTGAAGAACTTTTGTGACGAACACGACTTGAACCGTGTCAAATACCAACGTATCAAGGGCGACTTGAACAAGCCCGTCAACGAATGGAAATACAAGGTCGTTGACCTTGACGCGCTTCAATACCTCTGCGATGACTTCATGTTTTCGGCGGAATGGTTGCTTTTAGGACGCGGCAAAATGATGAAACGCAATGATAATTGACAAGACAATAAAATTCCTATTACACAAGCGGAATCCGGGCGACACAAAGAACCTTGGAATCCGAATGCGTGTGACCATCAAGGGACAAACGCCGATGGACTTTCCGTTTCCAAAGACGTTGAAGATTGATTCGGATGATTGGGACTTCGACACCATGCGGCCAAAGTCCGGCGTGACAACCGCCGTTGCATCTGACATCAACCGAACAATCGGTGATTGGGTCGGCAAGATGAATGACGTGTTCGCCCGGTATGAAATCATCGAAATGCGGATTCCGGCCAACAATGAAGTCAAGCAATTGTTCAATGACTACATCGGCAAGAAATCCATCCTTGATGCGAACGACATGCCGGGGTTCTTTGATGTGTTCGACATGTTCACACAGACGATGGGCGACAAAAACGAATGGACGGCGGGGACACATGAAAAGTTCCATGCCTTGCGAAACCATCTTGAAGCGTTCGACAAGAAACTTGACCTTGCCACGTTCGATGAAGCCAAGGCGCAATTGTTCGTTTCCTATCTTCACGGGTTGAATTTCAGAAACACAACCGTCAAAAGCAAGGTTTCATTCCTCAAATGGTTCTTGCGATGGGCGGCGGAAAACGGATATTACAACGGGAACGCGCACCAATCATTCAAACCAAGGTTGAAAGGGACATCCGTTGAATCAAAGGAAATCATCTATCTTGAAAAGGATGAAGTCAAGCGGTTGGAAGATATGACGTTCAACGAAAGCCAAGCCGCCCTTGAACGTGTCCGGGATGTGTTCTTGTTCTGTTGTTTCACCGGGCTTCGATATTCGGACGTTAAGAAGTTGACCCGGTACGACATCCGGGATGGTGTGATTGTGTTCGTCACCAAAAAGACCGTTGACGGCATCCGGGTTGAACTGAACAAACATTCACAAGCCATCCTTGACAAATACAAGGATGTTCCGTTTCCCGGTCATGCGGCCTTGCCCGTCATCAGCAACGAAAAGATGAACGCCCATTTGAAAGACCTTGGCAAACTTGCCGGGCTTGACACGCCAACCCGTGTTGTGTGGTTCGTCAAGAACGTAAGACATGAAGAATTGTTCCCAAAATGGCAATTGATGACAACACACGTTGCCCGCCGGACATTCGTTGTGAACGCCTTGCGCCTTGGCATCCCGCCGGAAGTCATCATGCGATGGACGGGTCATTCGTCTTTTGAAAGCATGAAACCATACATGAAGATAATTGATGAAGTCAAGCGAACGGCGATGTCAAAGTTCGATGATTTTTGAATTTGTACACAGACGAAAAATGAAAAAACAGACGTACACGAATTTGTACACGAAAATGCGGGGAAAGATGATGTTTCGTGATTTTGTACAATATCAGCAATATTGCGTGAATGCCCTTTTTTCTTGGGTTTGCGGCTTCGTGACACTTAACGAAATAATGGGTCTTAGTTCCTCTCTCTCCGCAATATCGCTTGAAAATCAAGCATTTACGCACAATGTACACGAATTTGTACACGAAAACGCCCGATTTTAACACTTTCGGGCGTTTTTTATGCGCATTTTTCGCCGGATTTTATTCTTCGATGTACACGGATGTACAAAACCCCGTCTTTTTCAATGGTTCACCATGTTTTCGGTGTACAATCATGTACATTTCCCCGGTCGGCTGAATTTTCAGCACACGAAAAAAGCCGGGGTGCAACTCCCCGGCCAACTATCATCGTTCGGGGTGCAACTCCCCGTTTCGCAACAATGACGGTGCAAAGGTACAATTTTTATTTCAGAAACCCGCGAATCCGGGTGATGAAATTTTTGATTGTACGCACGAACGGTTGTCTTTTCATATAAAGAAGCACGATGGCGGCAAGGATGACCGCAACGATGAAAGCGATGTAACGCCAACGGTACGGGTCGGGAACGGGCGTTGAATCCTTGTGTTCCTCTTTTCCCGTGCGCACCAAGTTCGCGTTGTCCTGCTTTTCATCCTTTTTCTTCGTTTCCTTGCTTTCGCCCTTTCGTTCGTCTGTTTTCTTGATTTGGGTCTGCTTGACCGACTTCACCGACCCTTTGACCTTTCCGATGCCGGGCAAGTCAAGTTCGGTGTCCGCATCCGGGTTGCCGCCGGATGAATCGGTTTTCACGTCACCATTGTTGAAGAACTCAATTTCGGTGATGATGATTTCCCCGGTCTGTGTCCGGGTCGTGTCAATCACCTTGTCCGTTGTCTCTGTTTTGGTGACATGGTTTTCCGTACTATCAAGGGCGTATTCCACAACGTCCTTGGTTACTTTGCGCGATGTCCCGCAAGATGCAAGGACAAAGGCCGCAATCAATAAAAACAATACTTTCTTCATACTTCAAAGGTTTTTGATGTCGTTCAATCTTCGCAACCATCCCTTGATGAAGCGTTTGTTCGTGTGCTTCAACTTCTCTTGTTCGGTCGCCCGCCGTCCGATTTTGCGTTCATACGCTGCAACGGACTTTGATACGATGTCATTCAAGAAGTTCACACGCGCCTTGTATAAGGCATCGAACAATTCATCCGGGTCGGCAAAGTTCACGGCGTTCAAGGTCTTTTGGCCGACAATGCCGTCAACCTTGACACCAAGGATTCTTTGCGGAATCTTGATGCCATGCGCACCCGAACCCCAAACCCAATCGACAAGGATGTTGGCGACTTTCTGCGATTGGATGTTGTCGGCTTTCCAACGATTCCAAAAATACGGGATGAACACGCGGTCGCGCACATCCTGCCTTGAAATCTGCTTCAAGTCCTGCACGTCAATGTCACCGTCCACGTCCTTGTCATAGCCGCATTGTTTCCATGTGCCGATTGTCACGCCCATGTTGGTTGCGCCGCCGGAATCGGCGGGGTCATTTGCAAAACCGCCCTCCCATTTAAGGATGAACGGGAAAAGTTTGTCGCAATTAGCCATCTTCTTTGCTGTTTAAGGGTTGTTCACTTGTCCCTTTGTCGCCCGGCATGAGTATGTCGGACAATGGGACGTTCAAATGTCGTTCCGCTTTGTTGACCATGATTCTTTGCATTGCCTTGGCAATGGGCTTGTCGTTTTCCGATGACCAATTTTCAAGGCATGACCAAAGTTCATAAAACAAGAACACGGCAACCGCAAAACGGACGGCCAAGCCATCATCCGAATGCCGGACGTTGATGTCAACGTAACTTGCAAGGATAATGCAAAGCCAAGCAATAATCATTGTGGCAAGTATTCGCCATTTGTATTCTGACTTAAACTTGCCGTCCGACTTGTCCGGGTATTTTGCATGTACGCGCCGACCAAGGAAAAAGGCCGATATGACATCAAGGATGACGGCGATGAAGCACGGGACAAAGAAGTCAACCGATGTTTCAACAGCCAACAACAACCCCGCAATGATACTTGACAACCATTGCATCAACTTTTGCGCGATATAATATTTCAAGTCGTTCATTTCATTTTAAGTGAATTGAAAACACTTTCCGACTTTGACGATGGTTGTGTCCATTGGAAACAAGTTCAACGGTTTTTCGCCGTTGGCCTTGCGCTTCTCGTTGATGGTTGGCAATTGCGTTTGGGCTTTCTGAATGTAGCCAATCAGAATGTCCGACCCGGTGAAACACGACCGCCGTTCACCAACTGCGTTGCCGCTTGCGTCCTTGGTGAAGAAATCACCGTCCGCGTCTGCTTGCTCGTTGAAAGTAGCAAGGACAACTTGCATCTGCATTCTCAACCCGGATTGATTCTTTCCCGGAAACTTTGTCGGCTGTATCAAGACCTTTTCAATCAAGATTCGCTTGTCGAATATATCTTCAAGGTCGATTCCCTTGCCGATAATCACATCCGATTCAAGACCAAGTTCACTAAATCTTGCCATTGTCGAAAACGGTGTTTTGGTTAAACTTCGTCAAGGATTTCAACGGCCAATGCGTCAACGTCTGCACGGAACTGCAAATATTCCTTGTATTCGTCAACGGCATCGGGGTTGATTTCAATGCCAAGGGCGTGTGAGTTGTAGGCGTTCACAAGCGCAAATTCGGCGGATTCGTCAATAACGTCACGGATGACCGCTTTCTTGATTGAAGCCTTTGTCGGCTTGTCCCAAATGCGGACTTCGTGACACATCCAACCGATTTGTGTTTCCTCGCTCTCGCCCTCTTTGACACCCATTTCGGGTTCGATGTTGTAACGGATGATGGATGAACCGTCATTGTCATGTTCCAACGCGGCGGGTTTGCCGTGTTCCATGTCGTAATGCGCGTTTGGCGCGATTGAATCTAATCTCATAAGGCAAAATCTTTTGAATTTTTGAAATTAAGTTTATTGAATCACAATACTTGCACCAACCCCACCAAGATGCGATTGCCTGCTTGTACTGCATTTTGGTTGGCAAGACCTTTCTTTTGTTAAACAATGCCACCCGGCGGCAAAGATGTTGTTTTATTCCCTTGCGCAACCTTGTATGTGTGTGGAAAAACACATAACCAAGAAAATCAATTCCCCGTGAATCTACCGGGAACACTTGCCAATTCTTCTTGACTTTCAACTTCAAGTTGTCGTGAAGATACTTTCGCATATCAACAAGAAGATTGTGCAACCATTCCTTGTTGTCCGATAGAATCACAATGTCATCGGCATATCTGAAATAATACTTCACGCCCTTTTCTTCTTTCAACCAATGGTCGAAATATGTCAAGAACAAGTTCGCAAAGTATTGTGACAAGTAATTCCCGATTGGAACGCCATATTCAACCGAATCAATGATTTCGTCAAGTAGCCAAAGCAACCGCGAATCCTTGATTTTTCGGCGGACAATCTGTTTCAATATTTCATGGTCAATACTTGGGTAGAAATGCCGGATGTCGATTTTCAAGCAATACTTTGTCCCGGCGGGGTCGTTTTTCAACGTGTAACGCATATCTTCCGCGCACTTGTGGATTCCCCGGTTCTTGATGCAAGAATAGGTGTTCGGCGTGAACACGGAAACCCATATCGGTTCAAGAATGTTCATAACTGCATGATGAACGATTCTATCCGGGTAATACGGCAAACGCGAAATCAAGCGTTCTTTCGGTTCAAAGATTGTGAATTGATGGTATTCGGACGTTTTGAACGTCTGATTCTTCAACGCTTCGTGCAATGCAAGAAGATTGGCTTCACGGTTCTTGTCATGTACACGCACACCATACGAACGCAACTTTCCCTTGCGGGCTTTCTCGTCCGCAAGACGCAAGTTGTCGATGCTGATTACTTGTTCATATAAGTTGCCGATTCGCTTCATGTTCTTACTTTGCTTGAATAGTTGGGCTTTTCGGCTTTCGCCTACCAAGTCCGTTTTTCGGATGAAATTTTTTGCCCTTGGATTTCTCCAAGTCATGCCGCCGGGATGTCCGGGGCTTTTGTGGCAAGGTTTCCTTTGATGCAACATTGGGTTTGTATATTTTTCAAGCAACGCTGAGACCCGATATTCGCATTCGCATTCGATGCCGTATTATTCGTATTCGCATAGACGAACCCCGCATTCGCGTCATTATTCGCATTACCGCTGAACAGAACGCCACGACAAAGGACAACCCTTGAATATTTCTTTTTGAAAGGCGGGGCGGCTTTGTTGCCGCCCTACCTTTGAAGTTCCAACCAATCACCCCGTCATGCGGCAAAGGGTGAACGATTTTCGATTTTCCGCTTCGCGGCGATTAGGCTTCCGGGATGAAGCAAAGCCGAGACCCGATAAACGCATACGCATTCGATGCCGCATTAGTCGTACTCGCATAGACGAACCCCGCATTCGCGCCAGCATTCGCATAACCGCCGAACAGAACGCCACGTTCCGATGTCCCGGAATCCGGGATTGATGTATAGAAGTAATCACAGAAATATGTCGATGAACCACCGCCGACCTTTAACGGCATGATTTCGCCATATTCGCCAAGGACAACTTCTTTCACATAACCCTCTGAACGTGCAAGGTCGCCGCGATAGTCATAGTTGGTCACGCCGCTTGACGTGAACTTGGTCGGGTCATCGCAAGTGTAGAACTTGGAAAGACCGCCCGCCGCTTCTGACTGAATCATAACCTTGCAACCGTCAGTCCATTTCCAAACATGACCGAACGGGTTTTCAACACCGCGATATGATGGAACGGAAACAACCGTTGCGTTGGTGTCATATCCGCCCGCTTCAAGCGTATAGTCAACGCAACCCGTGTGGTTGCCAAGGCTGTTTGTTGTTCCGCAAGGAACGAACGGGTTGCGACCATTCCATGTGTTCCACTTCGTGCTATCCAATGTTGTCACGCCCGCGCCAAGACCGCCTTGATGGTAGCCGTTGGCATCCAATGCGGCGTTGAACGATGCTTGCGAATTGAAATTGCAATACTCGATTGCAAACAGCCACCAAAGTTCCTTGTACAAGCGATAGACGTTGCAGTTCCATTCCGATGAACCGCGATTGCGGGCATACGCACGGAAATTGGTCAAGGAAATGTTGGTTGCGGGACGGCCAAGCAATGTTTTGTTGGTTTCATCCCATCCGCTTGTGTTGTTGCCACCGCGAAAATCGGCGGTGTCGTTGACAACCGATGAAAGTTTGTTCCCGGTGTGCTGCAAGGCTGCTTCGTATGCCGAAATATAAGCCTTGTCCCACTTGCGGAAACCGGGCAATGCTTCGGTCGAAATCAATGCACGGCGTTTCAGACCGTCCATTTCAAAGCGATAGTAACAATCGGGCAATTCAACCATGACTTGACCGTCAGTTCCCGAAAGGTCTGCCGCCGCGCCGTTGTCACGCTTGGTTGAATCGTTCGCATGAAGATAATAGTTCACTTCGCCGTCATCTGACAAGACGCAACGGCGCATCAATGACTGCACGGGCAACGATGCGTGAAGTTCGGCCTTTCCGATTCGCGTTGGTACGGGATTGGAAACGCTTGTGTCCCATTCGATGCCATAATAGTAGTCATACGCAAATTGCGGGCGTGTGCCGCCCATTCCGATGATAAGTCCCATATTAGTAACCAAATTTGAGATTGTTTGACAATGATGTCGTTTTGATGACTTTCACAATTTCGGGATTCCAACCGCAATCAAACTTCGTTGTCACGGTTTCCCCGTCCGGCATCCCCGCAAGTTGAACTTCAAGTTCGACCGGGGCAATGCCATCGTTCTTGATGTTGAACGGTTGACCGTCCGCAAGGCTGAAATCCTTGGTGTCAAGGTCTGTCACCGTTCCCATGATTCCGACTTGTGCGGAAACCATTTCACCGCTTCTTGTTATCATACTTGTTCAATTTTTGAAAATTCAATGTGCAAAGATAATGCTTTTATGTGTTACAATAATACATTGTTGAATAACGCAAGCATAACTTTTGCGGTTAAACACTCTCCGGCGGGGTTGGTTCGTCTTGGATTGACCAAGACTGAACCACCTTGCCACCGATTATTTCAAGCGATTCGACAACGACCTTTCCCGGTTCGGGCGTTGGCCTTTCGCTTGCAACGAAATCAAGAAACCCGGATTCCCTCAACTTCGTTAGGTATGCCCCGACCTTTGAATCCACGCAACGCAAGTCAAGCGGTTCGCCGGGGATGTACTTTGCCAATAGTATTTTTGCCATAAGCGTTCAATTTATATTCCACTTGTTTCGATTTCCTTGTTCAAAATGAAATACTTGTTGTTGTAATAACGCAAGTGCAACACGTCACTTGATGCCATGACCCATGAATCAACATTCCTTGCAGCGACACGCGAAATGGTGGTTCTATATCCGCCTTGTTGCCAATCATACGTTTGTGTTATCTTTATATGTGACGGCCAAACAATAATTGTATCACTACCGTCTTGCGCTTTCACTTGAATGCTGTTAGGCATCAAATTGTCACAGACGATTTCCAAGTCAAACATGATGACTTCTTGCGTGACTTGCGACATGATTTCCGTCTTGGATGGCAACCACAAGACAATATTTGAACCGCAAGCCGTGAAATGATAACGGTGAACGACATGAAAGTCTTGCGTGATGATGTCCGAATACGCTTGTCCGATGTAGCCACGTTCAAACAAAGCACGTTTTCCAATGCCCCAAATGTTGCCGTCATACTCAAATGCCCGTTGTATATAATAATGGTCATTATCATAGTTTCCGGGCTTGCACTTGGCAATCAAGGTCGAACCGTTGATGTCATAAGGTGACGTTGATGTTACTTCAAAATCAGCCACATTATCAACGACAAACAAGTCACCGACACCGCCGATGGCCGACCAATGTTCCTTGTAGCCGTCTTTGTGTCTCAAAGAAATGCAACCGCCCTTGATGGAAAGGCCGTTTTGTGAACTTCTGTTGTACTCAACGCCGATGCGACCGTTAGCAATGGCAAAACCACCGATTGACCCGGATGTCGCTTTCACTTCACCCTCGATGTGTGCCTTGGTCATGTAGCATTCGCCATCTTGCCGGACGCGATAAGGTGCTGTCCCTCTGTTTTCATAGGACGCGCCCGCCCAAAAGCGGATTGCCGATGCCGCCGTTCCTTGCCCGGTTATTCCTGCAAGGATGCTTTGGTTGTCGCCCGCAACTTGAATTGTCCCGGATGTAACGATGCCGCCGTCAATGGTTGTCTTGGTGTTGTCGTATGCAACGGCAACAACCCAATCGTTCACATTGTACGCTTGCCCCTCTGCTTTGTCTGCAATAGAACGGCGCAAATCCGTTCCATCAACCCACAAATCGCCGATGTCATAAGGCGGATAAGGTGTCGCAACGAACACGCGGCGTTTGCCGTCCGCCGTGTCTTTTGCTTGGCTTGCGGTTTCCATCGCATCCAATGCGTCTTGGTTTTTGATTTCGTCCCAATAGAAATCATCGCCGCCGCTTCCAAGCATCCAACGATAAAGACGTTTGGTTGATGTGTTGTACCACAAATCGCCAAGGTGTTTCGACATCGTATCAACAACGGGAATCCATGCCGTTGCCGGGTCGGACGCTTGAAACCACGTTTCAATTTTGCCGTCAATCTGTGCAACCATCGTATTGATTTGCACGTTGTAGGTGTTATTGATGAAGTTCGTCAACGCCGTGTTGTCGGTGTACTTCGATGCCTTTTCCCAATCGCTTGATGAATAACTACCCGTCAAACGGGTTGTCTTGCATCGCATGATGTCCCCGGATGCGCCTTGAACCCACAAATCGCCCACTTCATAAGGCGGGTACGGTGTAGTTGTGAAGATGCGGCGTTTATCTTTTGCCAAATCCAAGGCATCGTTTGCAATGGCCAACGCTTCCGCAACCTCTGCATCCGATAGTTCTTGCCATTGATACACCCATCTTCGACCGGGAACAGCACCGGGGAATGGCGGCGGAACGGTGACTTGCACCTTGACATATCGGAACACCTTGCCCGTGTCTGTATTGTAGAACAAATCGCCAAGGTGTGCTTCTTTCTCGTTGTTGTTTCCCGCCGCCGTGTCGGTTGCAATCCATGTTGCGGTTGGTTCGGACGTGTCATCCGGGTCGTAATCATAGAAGAATTGTTCAATCTGACCGTCAAGTTGCGCTTGGATGTCATCAAGGATGCCGGGCAACACGTTGTTGATGTAGTCTTTCGATTCCTTGGATTCCGCGCCAAGTTCCGCAAGGGTCTTTTCCGAACCGTTTTGCGTGAATACGATGCGACCGCCGATTTCGCCGTTGTCAAGGTCGAAATATGTGTTGCCGTCCGCCGACTGAATCATGCCCGTCTTGATGAACCGCCCGTTGATGGTAGTGAAACCGTATGTCAAGGCCAATGAACGCACGTTCAAGGTCGAATCAACACTTGACAACGTACCAATCAAGAAGTGATAATAATTCGCGTCTTGTTCAACCTTGATTTGGTCGGTTGACCAAAGGAAAGTTGCAGCCGTCCCGGTTCGCTGACATTTCGCATACAGATAACGGGCGTTGTTGTCAAGCAACGTCAAAGAACCATCGGCGATTATCCACGAAACGGCGGAATCTTCGTTGATGGTGTAATGCGTCAAGACACCGCCTTTCCATGAAAGTTTGTTCGGGTCGCCCTCAAAGTTCGGTTGGATGACGGTGTTCGTCAATCCGAATTGCATTGACTTTGCGCCGACCGACAACATGGATGTGTCAATCGAAAGGGGCTTGATGCGGTCGGTGTAATAATCGCCGTCCGGGTCGAACACCATGTCAAGGACTTCGCGGGATGTCCGCCAATTCTGCCTTGCCCTTGCCGGGTCTTTTAGGTTGTTGATGGCAATGATTTTGTCGATTTCCGTCAATTCCTGCAAGACGCGGGTCTGTGTGCTTGTTGTCACCGTGTCCGAAATGGTCAAGGTGTACTTGTATTCGTCAAGGATGTCACGGGTGAACCCTTTGATGCGGATTGACTTGTCAACGTCAATGTCCGGGTCAACGATGTGCAAGTAGTCACCGGGGACAAAGGCATTGACAATGACGTTCGACACGTCACCGCCGACAAGTTTCTTCAAGAAGTTCTTTTCAAGGTTCAACGAATATTGCACCTTTGGTTGCGACACTTGCGGGAAATACGCTGCACCCTCGTTCGACAACTCTGTTTCCGCCGCGTCTGTGATGGTGTTCGGATAGATGACACCAAGAATCTTGTATTTGTCGCCGGGGATGCTACCATTGCGCCCGTGAAATTGGAATGCTTCACTTGACGAATTGGGGAATATGTCGCCGCGTTCGTCTTGAAACTTCTTGATGGTGAACTTGTGCGTTGCATGGTCGTATGCCGTCACTTCAAACTCATATCCGGCAAGGTTGCCCGTGTTGAAGTGAATCTTGGCCGTTTCCCCGGCAACAAGGTAAATCGTTTCACCATCGTTGTTCTTGGCCATCAAGTCGAACGGGAATCCCGTGTCGATGAATTGAAGTACATTCCCGGAAACAACGCTTGTGACTTCACCGTCATAATGCGGTTTTACCTTGTCGAACACCTTGCGACCCTCGATGATGCCATACTTGGCAATCAACGTGTCATCCTTGATGAATGACGTGTGCTTTGTCTTTCCCGGCAAACAAAGGCGGTCGGCGCGATACTTCAAGGAAATGTTTTCGGTCGAACCATAGACATACAACTTCGTCACAATGTCGGTTGATGTAACATTTTGGCGGGTTAATTCATACATGCCGCCGCCGCGTCCGAACTTGAACGTGTAGGGCAAGGTTGAACCGACTTTCTTCAAGTTTATCACATAGACATCGTTTGACTTGACAATCTCAAATTCAACCGTTGTCGAACACTCTGTGAATTGGGTGCAAAGGTTCTGCAAGACCGCAAGGCAATTTTCGCCGTCAAATGTCAATGTCTTGTAGTCTGTTTCGGGACATGTGCCAAGCGACCATTTGCCGGGGAATACGCGGTTCGCGTTCGCAACCAACACTTGCATGAAGCGTTGCAACGTCCCGGTCAAGGAATCGCCCTGCACGTCTTGAAGCGTGTTGCCGGATGTCTCGACCGAAAGTTCATATTGCGCCCGGATAAGGTCGTATTGCACACCCTCAAAGACAAGGGTGTAAACAAATTCTTGCATCCCCGTTTTCTTCACTTGCGGCAAGCGGTTCAACGTGTAGTCACGCCCGAACACGGTGATTTTGTCGCCAATCTCGTATTGTTGCGGGAAAGGCGATTGAACGGTGATGTTGACCGTTTCATCGGCATTCAAGTTCCATGTCTGTGATGCCGATGTGATAACGGTTGCCGTGCGCCTTGATGAAAGGGGCGCACGGTTTCCGTTCGGTCTTGTCATTATAATTTGTTCCATACAATGATTGCGTTGGTTTCAAAATCTGTGATTTCGTCAATACAACCCGTTATGATTGGGAAATAGTCGCCGTTTTCTGCGTAAACGTGCGAAATGGTGTGTGATAGGCTGTCACCCGCAACGTCAAAGTCCGCCGTGCCGTCACCCCAATAGATGTTGACGTACTTCATGGACTTGAACGTCATTGTGCAAGTCTTGGTTGCTTCTGAAACGCGAATGTGCTTCAACACGCGCTTCACGGGTTCGGGTTCTGTCAACTTCACCTTGAAAGTGCCAACCATCAATTGATTGTTCCACACCTTTGACACGTTCACAACGTCCTTGCAATATACTTCGTACACCAAGGGTTTCACCGGGTGAACATTGATGGTCAAACGCTGTGTTCCCACCTTGTCGAATTGCTGCATGAAGTTCGACAATTGGATGACGAAATCATTCTTCGTTGCCGCCTTGATGAAGCAATCAAGGGTGATTTCACGGGGTTCAAAGAACTTGTGATTCAAGTCAACGATTTCGCCGTGATAGTTGTCGAAACTCACCGAATACGGGTTCTTCAACTTTGGTCGGTCAACTACACCGTCAGACCCGGCCACGAACACGCCATATTCCTTGAAGTCCACGCCGTCAAGAAGATAAGTCATGCTAACCGATGACGATGTTTCGTTGATGATTTCTTCTTGTGTCAAGGCAACCTTGCAGACTTTCACATCGTCAAGAAGTCCAAGACCGTAACATCCGGGCGTTTCGCCGCCCTCACCGTAAAAGTCTTGATTCAACGAAATGCCCGTTGGCGTTCCGCCGTGTGTCACGGTCTGCACCAATTGCGCGTTGACATAGAAACGATATGTCGTTCCCTGCTTGGTCATCGCAATGTTGTACCATGAACCGGGGTTCACGTTGATGGGAACTTCAAAATAATTCTTCACGCCGGAAAAGTTCACAACCCAAATCAGTTGTTTCGGTGTCCCGGCTGCAAGTTCCACAATCTGCACATAACCCATGATGGTTAAATTTCCGGCAAGGGTTTCGATGATGTCATGTTCAAGTTCGCAATACTCGTTGCCGCCTTGGAACTTGATTGCGTTGCCATTGTTGCCGGGAACGAATGATGCGCCGATGACATCGCCGTCCGAACGGCTTTGACTATAATCAAACGCCTTTTCCGAACCGTTTGATTCATCAAAAGGCAAATTTAGGATGATGTCGTTTGCATTCATATTCTTATAGTTTTATTTGCTGTTTAACTGCTTTTCAACAACTTTGACAACCGCTTTCCCGTCATAGGCGGTGATTGTCTTGCCGCCATATCGGTTGACATGCACCTTTGCCCGGTCGTGTGCATTGACGGTGACTTTTGCGTCATCATAGACATACACCATGACAAATGCGTTGTCCGATGCTTCGATGACCAAATCCGATGTGTGCTTTGCATACACTTGGCACACGCCATAAGACGTGATAACGACTTTCCCGGTTGTCTTGCCAAGCGCAACGCATTTGCGATAGTTCGTCAAGTTGATGTTGTCATCAAGGAACAATCCGAAACTTTCCATTGTACCCTTTCCATGTTCCCGGATGAAGTCGTTTGACGGGAAATCATGTTCAAGGCAAAATTCAAGTTTCGACAAGTATAGTTGAACCAATGCGGCCTTGTTGTCGCCGACATTCTTCAATTCATCCAAGCCGGGTGAACACGCGCCCAAGGCTTGCGCTTCTTTCTGAATCTGTTTTGCGAATTTTTTCATGTCGTTTCGTTTTTATATGCCGTTCGCCCGGTTCGTGTCACCGTTGTTGGATTCAAGGATTTCAAGAATCCGGGTCAACTTGCCAAGATGGATGTTATATGATGTATTCTGTTGAATCTTGTTCAAGACCGTCAGTTGTTGGCGCAAGATGGTTGCCGTCTCGACTTGGTTCAATCGGATTGCGTTCATCTGTCCGCCAATCAATGACGCGGTTTCCTCTGAAACGCCCTTGACCGCGCCCGTCAATGATTCATCATCCTTGTCGCCCAAATCCAAGTCCTTGAAGATTTCGGAATATTCGCCCATCGCTTGATTGAACGTGTTGGCGATACCTTGAACCCTTGCTTTGAATTGGTTGATTTCATAGTCTGTCAGACCATCGAAGATGAAGTCATCGCCGTTCCAATAGCCCATTGACTTTTCAAGTTGGTCAAGCGCACCTTGCAATTGCTTTTCCAAGAAGTTTTTCTTCAACTGATTCAAGACGGCATTCTTCAAGACTTCGTTGACGGTCTTGTCAAATGCTTCGGCGGCATCTTCACCCTTGCCGAACGCTTCAACCAAGGCATCGCCAAGTTCATTCGCCATGTCCTTTGCCGTTGTCTGCAAGATGTCCTTGGAAATTTCATCAAGCATGTCTTGGATGTCACGGTCAAGTTGTGCGATTTGTTCTTGATACTTTTCAATGTCGCCCCAATCGGTGTGTTTCTTCGACTTTTCATCCTCAATCATGCCGCGCAAGTGTGCTTGCTGTTGTTCCATGTTGCGGATGGCCGCTTTCTGATTGGCATAGACTTCACCGCCCAACGCCCGGTTGATTTGCCATTCAAGTTGCTTGTATGTGCGTTCAAGGCGTTCGATGTCCTCTTTGTGCTTCTTGATGGACTTTTGCGCCTTGCGGTCACGCGAATTGAACAAGTCGTAAGCCGATGACAAAAGGCCGATTGAACCTTGAATGACCGAAAGGGGATTTCCCGTTGCGATACCCTGCGAAAGTTGGCTTGCGCCCTCTATCATGCCGCCGATGTCGCCAAGAATCTGTTGCGTTTCTTCATCCATCTTGACACCGAACTTTTCCAAAGACCCGGTGACGGCATCGAACGAACCCTTGACGAAATCCAACGTCCCGGAAACAGACGAAAAGGTTTCTTTCAACGATTCACGCATCAAGTCGGATGATGACTTGCCGGATTCCGCCTTTTGGATGGCCGCATCAAGGATGGCCATTGAATTGCCCGTGTCAATGCCCATGTCGATTTTGCCCTGCAACTCATTCTTCTTGCGCTTCAAATATTCAAGATATGTCGAACCATTCTTCAACAAGTCGGCAAAGGCTTTGTCCGCGCCCTTGACAAGTGTTTCATCCCCGGATTCGATGTACTTGACATAATTTTGGTATTCCTTTTCCTTATCTTTCAGTTCAAGGACAAAGGGGTCGTTGCTGTCAAGCAACTTGTTATTGCGCAATTGCTGCTTCAAGCGTTCAAAGGCGTTGCCAAGTGCCTTGAACGGGTTGCGGGATTCGACTTCTTGACGTGCCTTTTCCAATTGTTCGTTGATGGCCTGCAAGTCCGCCGGGTTGAATTGTCCGCCAAACTCAATCTTCTTTGCGTTGATTTTCGCAATTAGTTCATTGATGGTCTTTGTTGACATTTCATCAAGATTTCCGAACAGACGTTGCCAATCAATCGAACTTGTCAATTGCTCGTTGGCCAAATGGGAAAGTTCATCGGATTCGGCCTTGGCAAGTTTCGCAAGCATTTCTTGGTCGCCGTGAAGCGTTGCAACGCGGCGTTTTTCCTCATAGTCTTGGCGAATCTTCGACACCTTTTCTTGGTATGTCTGATATTGTTGACGCAATTCGTCATAATCATTATCACCCGAACTTTGCATGTCACGGTTGAATTGCGCCGTTCTGTTGGAAATGGCCTTGTCAATGGATGCGCGTTCGGTGTCTGTCGTTGCTTGCGCCCGGCGTTGCTGCAACATCCTCAAATCATCGTTGTACTTCAATTCCAACTTGATTTTGCGGTCAAGATACCCGGCATATTGTTCAAGAAGTTCGTCCGTTTCCTGCTTTTGGCGGGCAAGGGCTTCACGTTCCGCCTTGTCAAGCGCATTGGCCTTTTCTTGGCCAAGGCCGGACGTGTCGTTTTCCAACTCCTTGCGGCGTTTCTCGATGATGGCAAGGGCTTCAAGAACAGAACGGGCGTTCGTCAACTGCATGGAAAGTTCTTCATTGAACGCATCCATGACGGTTCGTTTCGTCTCTGCTGCAAGTGCATCGTTCAACTTGCGCAAGTTCTCGTTTTGTTCCTTGGTTCGCTTGTCAACGCCGATTTCAAGAATCTTGTCGCGTTGGTTCTTCAAGTAGTCAATATATGTCGCGCCCTCTTTTAGTAGGGCTTTGAACTCCGTTTGCGCCGCTTCGACAAGAACTTGGTCGCCGGAATTGACCCAACTTTTGAAACGCTCATACTCGACTTTGCGTTTCTTCAAGTTCTCAACGAACGGGTCTTTCTTGCTTGAACCGTCACCATCGCCCAATTTCTTGAACTTCGACATGATTTTGTCGATTTGTTCTTCAACATCGGCCAACTCCTTTGACAAGTTCATCGCCGCGCCATATCCGATTTTGTATTTGCCGGTTGGCAATTCATCTTCACCCTGCGAATCAATGTTGAACGCACCATCTTCAAGCGACTTTTCAATCTGCTTCATCAGAACAGCCGCCCGCGCCCTCAACATGATTGATTCGACAATCGCCCCGGTGTTGTCGTTCAAGAATTGTTCCGCCTTGTTGACCGAATCAATGGCCGCGCCAAAGTCCCGGAAATCCTGCGCACGTTTCTTGATGAAGTCGGCCTTTTCCGCTTCGCTTTTCAGACGTGACCATTGTTCACGCAATAAAAGGAACTTGGAAACAAGGTTGCGTTGAACGCTGTTGCCCGTTTCCCGGATGGTCTTTTGATATTCTTCATGTCTGCGTTTGGCTTCTTCTGCCGCTTCTGCCGCTTTCCGTTCGGCTTCTTCTTGTTCCTTGGTCTTGCCCGTAAGTGCTGACACAAGGGCAATCAAGCCACCGACACCCGCAAGAACCCATCCGATGACGGGAATTGACTTGATGGCGACACTAACGGCATGGATTGCACCCGCAAGACTGAAACTTGCGGTCGTTGCCGCCCCTGCTGCTGCTGCACCCGCCGTTGTTGCGGCGGTGTTTGCCACTTGCGCCGTTGTATTCGCGGCGGCGGCGGCTGCATTCGTTCCTTGCGCACCTGCGTTCGTCTGCTTTGCAACGGTGTTTGCGGTCGTTGCGGTTGTGTTCGCCGTTTCTGCAACTGCATTTGCTTCGACCGCCGCCGTGTCTGTGACCGTTGCCGCCGTGTGTCCGGCGGTTGCGGCGGTGTCTGCATCCTTGGCAACCGTATTTTCAACCGTTGCGGCTGTGTCGGCCAACTTCGCCCCGGTCGATTCAACCGTTGCGGCTGTGTCGGCGGCTTTTGCAACGGTGCTTGCCCCGGTTGCGGCGGCATTCGTACCCTTTGCGGCGGTGTCGGCGGCGGTTGCAGTCGCATTGCTGACAACGGCGGCATCATTGGCCGTCAATGCGGCTGTTTCGGCTGTTTCGGCGGTCGTTGCCGCGTTGACAACCTTTGCCCACCATTCTTTGAGACCTCGCAAGGTGACAAGGGAAAAGGCCGAATCCTTGTTCAAGGTTTCGGACACTTGTTGCAAACCGATGGTGATTGCCATGACCGATTGCAACCGGGTCATTATCTTTTGCAAATCTTCGTTTTCACCCGCAAACAAGGATATTGCACCCGTTGCAGCCGAAAACGCGCCGGACAAGCCGGACAAGCCGGAAAGAATACCTTTGAACCCGGCTTGGTCATGGGCAAGGATGCGTCCTTGCTGTGCAACATCGGATTGTATGTCTTGCAGTCGGCCAAGTTCATCTTCAAGTTGTTGGTATGCTTCACTTTGCTTGTCGATGCCTTGGTCAACCAAGTTCATCATTTCTTCTTTCAGTTCCTTAATACGGGAACGCATGGATTGGGCGACATCGGCATTTTCCTTGACCTTTTGGGCGTTGGTTTCTGCCTTGGCCGCTTGTTCTTCAAGGGCATCGGAACATTCGTGCAATTCCTGCAACAACTGCTTGCGGACGTTGATTTCACCCTCGACCGCCGCTTTCTGTTGCTCGATGCTTCGATATTCTTCATCGCGCCCGGCTGCAAATGCTTCGCCCGCTTGACGGCCAAGTTCTTGATACTTGGATTCAAGTTGGCCAATGGCCGCTTCGTGCATTTCACACGCCGCGCCGATTTCGCTTATCTTTTCCCGGATGGTCTGTGCTGTCAGATTGAACGCTTCATCCATCCGTTCGCCGCCGGAAACGGTCGCATCGGTCAAGCCCTGCACACGCCGCAAGGTTTCTTCGATTGCCCCATCTAATTGCGAATTGTCAAGTTCTGATTTGAACGACAATGCGCCGTTGTCAATATCTGCCATATCTTTACATCATGCTATTTACATAGTTCAAAATCTGTTGTTCGTTGCTTTCGGTCAAGGCAATGACTTCGTGACCCTTTTCATCGTCAATGTCGAATGACGGGGCATCAATCATCATCTTTTGCACCGTTGGCCATCCGATGCCGTGCAATAGGTAGTCATAAGTCCAACCGAAATGTTCACAGATTGCACCCCGGCGACCGTGTGGACTTTTTAGACCCCGTTGTTTTCCTCTATCCGAATCGGCATGGATGTTCGGTCGGTTGACATCAATCGAATAGAGTTCAAAAAATCCCCAAGATTGCACATTAGGTTCACCAACGTATATAATTGGTTCAACTTGGATGGCTTGATTGACCGGGCAAACAACTTTGTCAGTTCTTCAAGACGTTCGACATCTTCAACGAACTTGACTTTGCCGTTCCGCCCTGCTTCCGGGACAAGGTAATCTTCACCAAGAACCGCAAGGGCAATGACCTTGGCGCAACGAATCGAATGACGTGATGCCATCGAACGGGCTTCTTTCATGCCGTCATCGGACTTCAAGCGTTCTTCGTCAATGGCAAATTCAATCCATTCACGCGATAGGCGGTCAAGTGTTCCAAGGGTCGGTTCGTCAATCTTGAACTTTCGGACAACCGGGACAAGGACACGTTTCTTGAATAGGCCAAAGAACACGGGTTTCGTCTCGACATCGAAGTCTTGCACTTCAAACCCGATTCCCTTGTTCACAAGTTCGTTCAATTGCTCACGTTCTTGTTCAAGTCTTGTGATATTGTCTTTTTCTTCGTTCATGCTTCATGCCTTTTACGAAAGAAAGCCCCGCAAGAATCGCGGGATGCGGTCTTTGGGGCTTTCTCTGATTATACAATACCGCCAATTATGTTGGTGATTGGCTGTTGTTGTTGCTTGGTGCAACCTTTGGAATCGCACGAATGGCCTTGCCGGATGTCACGGCCAATGGTGTGATTGTGAAGTCCACAAGGACAATGCCGGATGCCGACAACGCGCCGTTGACAACGGCTTCGATGTCACCGTTAGGAATGGCAAAGTCAAGTCCTTGTTCGGTCTCGATGTAGATTGCTTTGTTGGCAACTACTTCATCGCCGTCAAACTTCCATTCGCCCGTTGTGTTGTCAACGTCACCGCCGATGTAGGCGGCAAGCATTGCGGGGTCGGGGTTCATCAGCGAGAAAGTGACCTTTGGAATCTTCTTTGACTTCTTGCGAACCTCCGGGGCGGATTTGCCCTCCTCAAAGTGTTCGGTCACATCGGCGGCATCTTGGTTGATGTTCGCCGTGTCCTTGTAAGTCTTGCCGATTTTTGTCATGTTCGACTTGGTGGGCATTGTTCCGGCCTCACTTGCGGCGGCGACAAGAATCTGACAAAGACCAAGGGTAATTGTTGTTGATGCTGACATAATTATTGAAATTTAGTCGTTTATTACTCTGATTGAATGTTCCACGAAATGCGGATGTTCACGAAATGTTGCTTCACGCTTGTTTCCGCCAAAGTTGATTGTGCTTCGATGGTGAACAGCAATCCCGGAACTTTTGCAGCCCGCAAGACCGAAAGAACAATGTCCGTGATGGCTTTCAAACGGGTGTCATCCGCTTTCAACATTGACTTGCCTTTGATGGTCTTTGGCTTGTCGGCGACATACACGTTCACATTGCTTGTCGCAATTTGCGGCAAGAAGTCTTGCGTCAACGAAATGGTATTGATGACAATATCTTCATCCGTTGAATCATCCGGGCGGTCATCCCCTTTGTAGATGTCACCCGAAATGGCCGACTTGACCGTCTGCACGTTCAAGATGCGGAACACAATCGTATTTATGTCGAACGATGTTTTCATTCTGCGGCGCGTTTGATGTTCTGTTTCAGTCTTTCAAGCATTTTCGGCAATTCCCTTTTCGCCAATTGTTCGGCGGATGTGATAACGTCACGGCCTTTTGATTCAACATGAACGGCGTAATTCATTCCGGCGGTTACGACAAGGCAAATGCCCGTTGTGTCGCTTCCAACCTTTTTCGCAAGGGCTTGTCCGGCTTTTATCCCGGTTGCCCCGTTCAACGTCTGTTCGTATGCCGAATGAACGGCAACGCCATCGACAAAGACCGCATATCCGATAGATGAACGCAAATTGCCCGTTTGGTCGTGAAAACCGATTTCCGGCGGGACTTCACGCGCATGGGTCACACACATTTCACCAAGCATCATCAAGCGTTTCACTTGTGCTTTCTTGACGGCATCAAGAAAGGCATCGCAACGCTTCTTGACATCATCGCGGGTGAAGTTCGGTTTTATAGCCATAATCGCGCATGAAGTTGGTCACGCTTGAAGTTCAAGCAAACCCCGGTGATTCTGACATCTGAACAATTCGCATCGTTGGCGACAATGACCTTTGCGCCAAGTGCAACATCCGGGCATGTTTTCGGCAACTGAATCAACGATGTCACCTTGTGGGCAACGCCGCCGACTTGGATTTCAGAACCGCGCCCGTCTGTTTCTTCCCTGCATGATGAAAGAAAGGTGTTGGTCGGTGTCCCGGCCACAAAGTCGCCATCATCATTGCGCACGGTCTCGCCGGGCGTTGCAAGGAATAGGAAATGCGGGTATTGCTTCACGAATGCCATTGTATGAATCACCAAATGTTTGACTTGTTACGGATTTTCGGACGGGAAAACAACACATTTTCCTTGCCAAGTTCGTTGCATAACGCATTGTAGAACAATTTGACCGCATCCATGTTCCATGAAACGGAATATCCGCCCTCTGTCACATTCTGCGTTGTCCCTTTCAACACAACCGACATGCGATTGTAAACCGCATTGTCACATTGGTTTATCTGAACTTCGGTGTCGGCGGAAAGTCCGGCTTTCAACAAGATTATGTCGATGTCGGAATCCGAAACATTCAAGCCGTTCAAGGTGGTTGTCAAGTATTGTTTATTCGTCATATCGTTATCGGGAAAAGGGGCGGGGCGGCATTGCATGGGCGTTCAACTCCACGCGCCGCCCGCCGATTAGTTCTTGTTCCAAGATGTCGCGTTGGTCTGCATAAGAACGGAACGTCCTGCGAGATTCCAAGCGGGGAATGCGTTTGCAATGCCCTGCGTAACCTCTTGGACGGGTTCTTCATTGCTGAACTTCTTGACAAGCGTATGTCCGTGCATGACCTTTTCAGCCACCGAACCGGGCATCTTCTTGGCATCAATGGGTTTCTTCCACCATGTGTTGCCAAGGACTTTCGATTCGCTGAACAGAATCACATCATCCTCGAATGGGTTGCCCGTCTGACGTGAACCGTCAGCAAGTTCGATGGTGATGTCTTGGTCGATGATGACAATCTGCAAGCCCTTGAACGTCTCTTTCTTCTTGGTAAGATAAGCGTTCACGGCTTCAAGGCTTGGGACATCCTGCGCACTTGTGATGTTCTCCACAACGGTTGCACAACGCTTGACAACTTCTTCCTGCATGGCAAGTTTGCCGAATGTGTCAAGGTTCATAAACGCGAACTTGTACTTCGCGCCGTACAACTGCTTTCCTTTCTTCAAGGCGGCGGGGAAATCAACCGACAACGGCTTGCCGGATGTGCCGGATGAATACGATGTTGCAACGCCGATTTTGTTATCCGATGGAATCAGATAATCGACATTGTACTCACTCACGATTGCCGCATTGTTGGATGTGGTGAAAGTCACCTTGCCAAGTGAAATTTCTTTCAAGGCAATCCATTCAAGACGGGCGGCAACGCCATCCCAACAGAACTTGGTGTCCTCTGCCCAAAACTCGACAAGCG
>Ga0265298_10001281_pt1 | contig 37116 bp, 14 predicted proteins | sample AusTroGonzalo_MG_3_FD_193486 | JGI IMG/M metagenome (GOLD analysis project Ga0265298, IMG submission 193486) | Bovine rumen microbial communities from tropical cattle in Woodstock, Queensland, Australia - Gonzalo_01 | ecosystem: Host-associated > Mammals > Digestive system > Stomach > Rumen ...
GGTGGCGGTGTTTCCGCCGTTTCCGCCTTGCTTGACACCGCCGTTCAACGCGGTATTGCCGCCTTCGCCACGCGCGCCAACCGTCACCGTATATGTGCCAGGCGCAAGTTCAACATCCGACGCTTCGACAAAGCCACCGCCACCGCCACCGCCACCGCATTCCGCGCCGCCGCCACCGCCACCGCCCACGAGGAGCAGACGTGCCGTTACGCCGTCACTCACCATGAATGTGCCGTTCGCGAGAAACTTCACGACCGTGGAACTATCGGCGAGGACCGTCGTCGTGACGGAATCGCCTGTCGTGGTCACGGTCGCTGGCGTTACTTCCGCCATAGCATAGCGCATAGAAGCCGCGCCGAGCGTAGCGAGTGCAAACAGTGTTGATCTAACGATACATTTCATCGTGTAGATTCCCCTTTCATTACACAATCCGCATGCTGATATTCAACCAGCTACGATTGTGTTGTATGATACCATTTTCAGCGCAATAAAGTCAAGTGCACGTACAACCCGGTCTATCGAATGGTGAGTGTCAATTTTCCGCGGTTTACTACAATCTTGCCGCTTTTCTCTGGTGAAGAATCCTCCACTCTGGAAATGCCAAGTTCAGAAAGCCGCGCTGCAGAATACTTACCGCTACGAAGATGGTTTGTTGTAGTCCCGGCACCGGCTCCTGACACCCAGTAAAATTCCTTAACAGTAAGTTCATGTCCCTCGAGATCAAGCGCCGCCGTGTTGTCGGAAAGCAGCACAGAGCAAACCTTGACGTCGGCATTCACGGCAGCACGGCCGTAGTCGGCGATTACATAGCGCACGTGTTTGTAATCCCTGGGGTCGTCGCCGCCGTAACCGAGCGAGACCATCTCGGTCGTGTTCGTGTTGTCGTGCAGCGTCTTTTTGTCCTGGTTGCCCAGGATGTAGTCGATGTTGAGCGGGTCCATCGCGATGCGGATGATGCCGCACTTGTCGCCGTCGGCCGCAGGCTCAAGGTAGACGGTACCGGCGGAAGCGTCGTGGAGGACGTTCGTTCCGCCCTTCCACCAACTTCCGCCGCCCGCCTCGATGCTCCCGGTGAAGGCCGAGAAGTCCGCGCCCGGCGCAGAGAGGCGGATCGCGATGCGGCCGCCCGGACCGTCGTATTCGTCGCGGTTTCCACCATTCGCCTGGATCGTTCCGGCGCCGGCGAAGCGCCCGGCCGCAAGACTCATGGCACCGCCCGCACCGCCCGCGACCGGTTTACTGCTACTGGCCCGTTTCTCTGGGCCACCGCTCACGGTCGCGGTGCCGTCTATCGTCAGGGTGCCGTCCACGGCGAGGCGGATGACGCCGCCGCACCGCTGCCCGGAGATCGAGACCACGGAGCAACCGGGGAGGCACGGATCGAATACAGAATCATAGGCCTGCGAGACCATCCTTCCGTCGGGATCCCGCCCAAGGTAGACCGAGCGGCCGCCGTGGGAATGGGAGCCGAACAGGGGCGAGGCGAAGCCGTCTTCGTCGGTCGCGGACTCCTTCACGACGCCGCAGTCCGTAGCGCACAGGTACCCATCTGTAGCGATGGTCAGGTCGCCGCGGATCTCCGCGGAGCAGATCGGGAAGACAGCCGGACCTGCGCCAGTGTCGCGATTGTCCGTCAGCGGATGGAAGCCAATCGCGGCACCGTTCGTGACGACAACGCTCGCCTGAAAGACAAAGTTGGTCCACGGGACGAACATCCAGTTGCCGGTGATCGTCTGGTCGCCGTCGCCGATGTCGAGCGTCCCGCCCTCGTAGCGGAGCCCTCCGATGGCATCGACGGAGGTCTCGGTGCCATAGCAGCTCGCAAGGCCGCCAGGGAGAGTCAGCCGCATCCCCTCCGGCACGCGCAGGAAGCCGCGGTGGCCGAACTCGATGGCGTCGAACGTCCAGTCGCCCTCGTCCGTGACGGAGGGGCAGCGCCAGAAGGTGGGGTAGCTCGAATCGAGGCTCGGGGCGATGGCCCTGTTCTGCTGCGCGACCACGAGCAGGCCGTTCGTCCGGCTTTCGTCGATGAAGACGACCGTGCCCGATCCGCCGCCGAAGCGCGCGGCCCACGAGGAGGTGGGCGTCCCCATCCAGGAGCCCTCGGCGGAGATGGCGCCGAAGGTCGAGCGGTCGACGGGCTCGCGCGTGACGATTGCGATGCGGCCGCCGGTTCCCTTGTAGTTGTTCTCGGAATTGATACTGAAGCCGGAGCTTTCGTAGGTGATGCCTTCCTCCCCGGGGCCGGTTCCCTTGGCGGTAATGCGGCCTGTTCCGGACAGCGTATCGGCGCGGAGGAAGACGGAGCCCGCGGCGCCCATAGCGCCGCCGAAGTCACCGTCCTTATCGAAGCCCGAGCTCGCGTCCCAGGCGTCGACGCGGATCGTCCCGTCCACCACGGCGGCGCCGGCGACCGTCAGGTAAATCGCGCCCCCGCCCTTGCCGTTGGTCTTGTTGCTGCCGGCATGGAACGGCAGGCCGATGTGTATGGGCTCGCATGGATCGCCGTAGCAGGGCGGCGAGACCGAGTTGAGCCGTCCGCCGTGGGAGCACCCTCTCATGCGGGAGCCGCCGTCCGTAACATAGTAACCCTTTCCGCGCGCGTCGATCATGCCATCCGCGCCGACGTGCAGCGAGCCGGCCGAGACACAGAGACGGTAGGTCTCATTGGCCTTGAGGTCACCGAGCCAGTCCCAGTCCTCGCGGTGGTAGCCGGTCATCGTGCGCGACTGCGGGTGCGTGACGGAGCCAGCGTCGATCGTCATCGCGCCCGCCACGACGAGGTTCGTGAAGTCGCCCTTCCCGGGGAAGACCGTGCAGACCGTGACGGTTCCGGTGTAGCCGTGGTTCTGCGTCCAGGAGGCGACCTCGTGCGTCGCGGCCTCGTCCCACTCGCAGTCGGCGTTCGAGAAGCGGCCGTCGAAGAGGACGTGCTCCCCGGCGAGCGGCGCGTGGCCGAACGACCAGTTCGTCGCGGCGGAGGCGAGGCCGGCGTCCGCCGCGATCCACGTGTTACGATCGGCGGAGAGCGTGAGGTTCGTGATCGTGAGCGACGCAGAGCCGGCCGAGGCCGAGATGCCATAGAGCCCCGGCGAAAGCGCGAGCTCAACCGTCGTCGACTGGCCCAGCGGGTCGATGAGCGAACAGATAGCAACGTCAACGGCGTTCGTGCCGGCGGGAATCGTCGCTGTGTGCGACATCGTTTGATAGGAGTGGCCTTCGACCGCCGTCCCGCCCATCTCAAAATCGACGACGAGGTCGTTCGCCGCATCGGCGCGCGAAATGCGGAAGACACCTGGGACGAGACCATCCTCGTCGCCGTCCGCGATCTTCTCGACGGAGAGGTTGCCCGTGTAGAAGGCGAGCGGGCCGGACAGAACGTTCGTTCCTCCGAGCGCCGAGTCCGCGACGACCTGAACGGAATAGGCGAAGGTCGTGTTCGGTGCGAGACCGGAAAGCGTGACGGCGTAGGTCTTCGGGAGCGACGCATCTGCAGTCGTCATCGGGAACATGCCACCATCGTCTAAGACACAGGACACCGAGGCCGCGTCGTTGGACGAGACGACGACCGACACCATGAACGTCCCGTCGGCGTTGCGGACGATCGCCGGGTTCGAGACCATCGGCGCGCCGGCGTCGATGGGCCGGCTTTCGCCGACCGTCAGGAACGCGGGGTCGCTCTGCGTCGCGTAGGACGCGGCGATCCAGTTGGTGGAGCGCAGCCCGGCCGAGAGGCGCAGTTCGTCGAGGTCCCCCTTGAAGGCCTGGTTCCACTGGTTGTTGCCGAGGAACAGTTCCGTGGCGGTCAGCTTGTTGGTGGCGTCATAGGCCCTCTGCGTGTCCGCGAGCTGGCCGTTGACGTAGAAATGGAGGCCGTCGGGGTCCGTGTTGACCTTGAACGTCGCGGCGAAGTGCCACCAGATGCCCGCGCCGGGAATGCCGTCCAACGATTCCATCTTGTGGTCTTTTTTCCCGGGAGTCGTCAGAATGACGGTCGTGGCGTCCTTGACGCGAAGAGAGACGAATCCGTCCTTCCCGAACATGGCGGCGCCGTCGCCCAGGCCGCTATATTGGGTCGGCCGGCACCAGCCCTCGATCGTGAAGCCTCCGGTGAGCTCGGAGTTCGGAAGCACGTTTCCGCAGGAGATGCCGTCGCTGCCGCTCGTGCGCGGAACGTTCACGGCGTCGCCGATCCGTCCGGCCACGACGGAGAGGTTGTCCGTCCGACGCGTTCCGTCGTAGCCGCTCGGCGACGAATCGGCGGGGTCCGTCGAATTCATGTGCCAGACGCCCTTGTAGCCGGCGAACGGGTTGCCGGCGCAAACGGACTTCCCGCTCGTCATGGAACCCCAGCACATAACGAACTGCGTACCGTTCGTCATAATCGGGAGCGTCACCCAGACGAGCGATGTGCCCTGCTGGTCCCACGTGTCGATTTCGAACGGGAGTCCTGTGCCGTCCATGCCGACAAAACACAGATCGTCGCCATCCCACAGCTGCATCTGCGAGTATGAAAATCCGGACGGCGAATCGTTCGCGATCCTGACGAGAACCGGGAAGTTCGTGAGTGCGGGCTTGGCCGCGTCGTAGCCGACGACCTCGAACTGCGCACCCCAGACGAACGAAGCCGTCGACGAATGCTGCAGCAATGGCGAAGCCGGCAACGCGAAAGCGAGCGATGCGAAAAGAAGCGAGACCAATGCCCGGCAAATATGGAATTTGCGAATCCTCACTGCAGAAATTACACGCTGTTTCATTGTACAATTATACACTCATTCGCAGGGCAAAGTCAACCGCGACCAAACCGTAAAAATTGCCTTGCCAGAAAGTCCAGGCACAATCGCCTACCTACTCAATGATGACTCTCGTGCGGACCGCGGCAGATTTGCCGGCACCCGCCACCGTGCCGTAGGGATGGCATTCGCAAATGGAGATGATTTTCTTCCCCCACAGCTCTACGCCAACGAAATCCTGGACGCGGATGCGGAGCGTTGACAGGGAGACACCACGAAGCTCGACCCGTTTGCGCTGATAGTCAAGAGCGTCCGCCGCGGTGTCCTTCTCGAACGCCACTTCACCGACAAGGACTTCTTCTCCGCCTTCGACGGAATAGAACTCGACAACCTGGTCATGGTTGTGGACGGAAATGTCGACGGCCGTAAGGTCAATCGCGTTTTTGAAAGCAAATTGGGCAAACTCGGCATCATGGCTCAAAGAACCCGCCATCCATCCGGCATTGTAGCCAGTCTGCCATTTTCCGTCAACGAGGTGCCCAGCTCCGCCGGCTCCATCTTGCGGACGCCAGATAGAGGAAACTGTAACATCTGTAAACTGGACAAGGCCTTCATTGTAAGCTCCACCCAATGTCGCCAAATCGATCGGATTGTCGAACACGATGGCGTCGCCACACCGCTTGCAGACATTCGTCCCGTTTCCGTACTCGAGACTCGTCCCATGTTTCACCAAAACGGTTTCGTATTCGTGCCCCAGCGGAAGTGCACTGAGCGATTCACGATAAAAGAACTCGCCGCACTTCGTGCACTGCCGTTGGTCGATGCCATATTCGGTACAGTTGGCCGAAGCTGGAATGGCTTCCCATTCCGTCACGTATTCTTCAGGATGTACGCATCCGAGTTCGGAGGGATCAACGCCCCAGACTTCTATTTCCGCCAAGGTCTGCTGGGACCAATCCGCCTGATCCCACACAACCTTCACTTTTTTGACGATCTTCTCAATGGTAAACGTCCTCTCCCCAGCCGCCGTAATTTGTTCGGCAATCGTATCCCATTTACTGCCATCGACCGAGGAGTAGAGAGAATACGCCTTACCGCCTTTGTGGCCTGTCTTGACCTCCGTTACATAGCACCCGTTTGGAAACGTGTCGTCGAGATCGACGACAAGGTAGGCACCGGACGTGTTCTGCCATCGGTAATCTGTAAAAGTGCCATTGAAAAGACTGTCCGAATAGTCTCCGCCGTTCAGGCCAGCCTTTCCCTTTGTCGAACTACCGCTGCGGTAGAACGTGGAGTGTTCGACGGATGACACCTTAACCGCTTCCCAGGCGAGAGCAGGACCAACAGCAAGTACTGTAGTCGCGAGGAGAAGAAATGTAATGTGGTTTTTCATAACGCCCATGATTATCATTCGCCGTCAAGAAGGTCCGAGAGCGGAGTGCCGGCGTCTATTTCCCCAGAAACACGAAAGAGCATGAAGAACTGCGTGGGTCGGTCCTCGGTGGAGACAGGCAGGTCCACCGCACTTCCATCGGCCTGCCTGCACGAGACGCAGAACCAGTCGTCGTGGTTGCCGCTCAAGGTCGTGCAGCCAAACGCGGCATACCAGCCGCCCGCCTCGGCGTCCGTTAGCCCAATGACGAAATTCTCGATGTCCGTTCCGACATTGGAAAACGTGAGGCCCGTGCCGTCCGACCGCACGGCGACAGCGTCCGAAACAACAGTCTGCGAAGCATTCGTCTCGATGTAGTAGACTCCCTTGAAGTCGTCGATCGCACCGCTTCCAATGTAAGTCACGCGAGAGACCTGCCGCGCCGTTCCCGCAATCGGCAGCGCGTTGGTGCCATCGGACACAAGCACGGAAAGCGGATCGCCCGCGCTGTAGGTCACGGTCTTTGCGTCGAAGTCAAGGTCCGCCGCCCAGTCAATCCAGCCGTCGGACGGAACGCGGAACGCAGGGAACGGCACCCATCCCGAGGCCGCATAGCCATAGAGCGTCTGGACGGTTCCTTCCCTGCCAAGCGCAAGCGCAGCAAGCGGAGCAGGATCGAGCGCCGCGGGCTCGCCATATTCGACGGCGAACTGCGTGCGTCCCTCGATGCGAACCTTCTTGCCCTCGAGCGACGGCGTCTTCGTTACATAGCGTACGAAACCGTCCTCCTCCGTCGCCAGCGCGATGCGCTTGTTCCCGCCCTCTGACGTCCAGGTAGAGATGTTGTTTTCGCCGGACTTGGTCCATGTACCGCCGTCGACCGGATCGACGCCAGAGGCGGACGCAAAAGGCCATGCCGTATAGTTCGACTTGTCGAGTTGGATGTCGAGCCATCCAATCGTCTTGCGGCCCATGACGCGACCAGGTGCTTCGGTCTCGTAACTGCCGCTCGGATCAACGACGAAGCGGTAGCGCGTCGCCCTGCCGAGACTGATCCCAAACGATCCAGTGTAGACGATGTCGGCGGCAATGGAGTTCCAGGTCTTCACGAGGGTGTCGCCAACGAAGAGACACAGAGTTCCCGCGAAGTCGGCGCGAGAGAGCTTTACGCTGACGGTTGCATTGGTGCCGTCGGAATCGGTGACCGCAATCGGATCCTGGAACACATATGGCCAGAGGGCGGTCCTGAACGTAAAGTCCATTGTCGCCGCCCTTCCGGCGGAGTTTGTCGCAAGAAGCGAGACGACATATTCCGTCTCGGGCTCGAGGCCCGTCAGCCGAACGGTCTGGGTGCCATGCGTAGTGTAGGCAGGGAACATGCCGGAAGATTCTGCAGCGGAACCGCCGGAGAGCGACCAGGCGACCGCCGCAGAAGTCGCGCCGTAGCCGAGCTCGGAAAGCGTGACGGAGAGCGTCGCGGCCTTGGCCTCGATATCCTCTGCAAACGCATAGCGGAAGACGGGAGAGTCAACACGTTCCGGTTCGACGTCCTTGAAGCAGACCATCTGGAACGGCTCGAGATGAAGTGCCGCCTTGCCGCCAGAAAGCGCCACGCGCTGGCCGGAGACGGTGTACCATATCTCGGTTTTGTCGGTCTTGAAATCAACCGTACCCGACCACTCGCGGACATCACAGTTGATGACGGCCCAGTAGGTGCCCTTGCTCGTGACATACCGACGGACAGTGAATGTCTCGGACCAGCATCCGCCGCGGATGGCCTCGCCCTTTAACGCCGGCAGCGAAAGGTAATTGAGGTTGAACTCGCGCACATATGTCGAGTCGTTGCGGACGAGATTCGCGGTAAAGAGATACGCGAGCATCGTCGGGTCGTTGTAAGCCATCGCGTATAGCTCGGCGAGCATAACGGCGCGGCCGGCATGGTCCCAGTCGCACGTATAGTAGCCGCATATCTCGTTGCCAGACGCATCCTTGAAGTCGTTCTCGTTTAGCGAGTAGTGGCGGACAAACGGCAAGTCCCCGCTCGCGTTGCGGTAGCGCTGGTCGCCGATACCGGCGGCGACGGTCCATACGCAGTTGAACGGATAGCAGAGCGCGACGTTGCTCAAGTTCGTATAGTTGTGCGGGTCGTCCGCCGGGGCAGAGTGGTGGACTTCGTAGTTGCCCCAGGTCGGACAGTCGGCGTTGAGCGCCTGCGACCAGTAGTCGCTTGCCGTCCAGCCGACGTTCGCGCGCCAGTTTTTGCCCGTGTACTCGTTGAAATCCTTGCCCTGGTACTTCTGGTCCGCGGCGGTGCCGAGCAAGACCGTCTTCGGGTTGCTCCAGTTGGCCCAGAACTCTCCGGGTTCCTCGAGCGTGTTGGAGTAGTAGACCTTGGCATCGGAACCGAGGTCGTTCTTTATGTAGGACTGGAGCGCCTTGAAGGCGTTGCATCGCTTTCCGTACCACCATGCACGGTAGGCCTTGTAGAGATCGGTATTTCCGTAGTTGCCGTTGTTGTAGATGTCGGCGCGAGTGACGCTACGGCCCGTCTCCGAGTTGAAGCGATTGATCGCGCCCTGGCTAAAGCCCATCGGCATCGCGCCGCGGTTGCGAATCCACATGCCGCGGAAATTGGCCTTGCCGAGATAGGGCTTGATCGTGGTGTCATAGAGGTTCTCGAGGTCCCAGATCGCCTCGTTGCTCGTCATGTCCATCATGCAGTTGTAGACGTAGCTCTGGTTGGAGAAAAGATACTTCCAGCTCGCGTCCTTTGCGGAATTGAGCGTCCAGGGCTTGTTCGCCTCAACATACCCCCATCCGGCCGAACCGCGAGAGCCGTGGTATTCGTAGAACGGGAAGATGTCGACGTCCTCGGCTGCAAGGTTATCGACGATCTCGTCCCAGTAGTTCGCCGCCTGTCCCCAACGGGTGGAGCTGCGGAAGTTCTGCATATAGCCGAACTCGAGAAGGTCCTTCGAGCATGTGTTCATGCCGAGTAGTCTAATCATCTTCGCGCGGCCCTTGTAGAAGTCCTGCGGATGGGCAAAGCCGGCGAAGTCGTCGCCGTCGCCCATCTCCTCGCGCGAGGTGACGATGCGGCGCGGCAGCCCTTCCGCGGGATACGGAATCGACGGACGTGCGACGTCGTAGCTGTCGATCTTGTAGAGCCGTATCGCGCTGATCGCAAGCCCCACCGAATCGGGCGCCTCGGCCGCCTTGATGAGGCCGAAGTTAAGGTCAAAGCCGTCGGTGTCCATCGGAATACGGGTGCTACTTCCATTGTACTGCTTAGACTTTTCGAACGGCACCATTACCTGGACGAGCTGCTTCGTCTCGCCGGAATACGGAACCGGCCAGGACTCGAGCGACTGCGTGACATACGGGGGCGCCCACGAATCGCCCGCAGTCCAACCCGTATGGTAGCCATGTCGCGTTGCGTTGCCGAAGTTGAAGACAGTGACCGAGCGCGGCGCGTCGTCCGGATAGTCCACAACGAGGACATACGGATCGTTCGGGACGATGCCCTTCCCCTCGCCCACGCGCCACGAAACATAGCAGCACGTGTTCGCCTGATGGGACATCACGCGAGTGTCGACATCGAGAATCGTCTGCACCGAGGACACTCCGGCGGGATATTCGCGGAATCTGTGTTCCGTGTCGTTCGCGCAATCGATCTCGTCTACGAGGGTAAGCGCACCATAGTCTTCAAGGCCGGGGATGATCTTGTCTGTCGAACTGGACGGCGCCTTCTTTGTCCTGAACGAGACGGGGCCGGCCGTGGTCGACTCGCCCTTGTTGTTCTCCACGATAGCACGCGCATAATAGGTCGTAGCTGGATCGAGCCCCGCGGCGGAAACGCCGCGCTCGTCCTCGCCCGTAACGCGATATGTTTCCGTCCAAGTCGTCGAGAAGAAATCGGACGATGTGGACACCGCGACCGTCACGTCTGCGTATGACGCGTCTGCGCCGAGCCGCGAAACAGACACTGTCACGACGGCATTGGAGATCTGCGCGGAACCGACGGCAATGCTCGCGGCCGGCTCGGGCTTCTCCCGCCAGACTTCCGCGGCACCGATAGTCAGGAAGTCCTCGTCGCCCTGCGCGGCGCAAGTCGCCGCAATCCAATCTGCGGACTTGATTCCGACAGAAAGGCGAATTTCGTCGAGTAGCCCCCTGAAGTTCTGACCCCACTGGTTCTTGCCGAGCCACATCTCAGTAGAGTTCGTCTTATCGCTGATGTCGCCAGCGTCCGTCTGGGCCACGAGCGAACCATTCACATAAACCTTGCAGCCGTTGGTCGCACCCTTCTGGAAGGTCAGGGCGACATGCCACCACGTCCCCTTGGCCGGCAGAGTCGCCACGGACATATTGTGATCCTTCTTGCCCGGCGTGGTGACCTGGAGCTGGTTATTGCCGTTCGACCGGAGCGATATGAACAGGTTCTTTCCGAAAATGCAATGGTTACCGTTCTGGTCGTCGGAGTTTGCCCACGCCTCTACCGTAAAGGCGTCCTTGAGTTCGGCGTTTGACTGATGTTCGCCGCACGTCACATAGCTATTCGAATCCGGCACGGAGAGTGCGCTTCCAATCTTGCCGCCAGCAACAGCAGCGGAACCGGCAGCCGACCCGTCGTTGCCGGAAGCTGAAGCATCCACGGGCGAGGCCGTATTCATATGCCAGACGCCCTTGTAATCCGAGAACGGGTTTGTGTCGCAGATGGTCTTGCCGCTCGTATCCGAACCCCAGCACATCACGAACTCGGTGCCGTTCGTCATTGACGGGAGACGAACCCAGATAAGCGACGTACCGTCCGGATCCCAGGTGTCGATCTCGAACGGAAGTCCGTTGCCTTCCATGTCGACGAAAGCAATGTCGGCGCCGTCTGACTTCGAATGGAGATCGCCGTAAGAAAACCCAGACGGCGAGTTCTCGGCTATTCGGACAAGCACCGGAAAACCGGCAAGCGGCGCAGAACCGGAATAGCCCGCCACCGTCAGCTTGACACCATAGTCAAACTCAGTGCCTTGTGGCTGCGGCAAAGCGAGCAAAGTCAGGCTAAGCAGTGCGCATAGAAAACAGGAAATGATTTTCAGATTATTCTTTCGCATTATATTGACCATGTCACCGCAGGCGGATTACGAGGGGAATGACGGAGTCATCAGAACGACGATTGCATAGACCTACCGAAGATTAATGGTCAAAAACGGTGGATAGCGAACCGAGACATAGCCCACGTAGAGGCCATCGCCACGTACGGAGACCTTCACGCGCGCAAGATCGGGATTGCGCTCAAGACGCACCTCGAAATCCGCTCGTGTCGGCGCGGCACCTGAGGCAAAGGATGCTTCGCTCCAATCGAGAATCTTGCGGGATGCACCACGGTTGGGAGAAACACGGGGATCAGTGTCGACATCAACGTAGATGGGCGATGTGAGCTTGAGCGTGGAGCCGGAAGCAAGCTTGACGCACCCAACGCTATCGTTCGACGCGCCTACCTCGGCACGCAGCGCGGAACTGCTGTCGAGCGTGACCTTGCCATTGAGCGTGAGGACACCACCCTTGTTCCATTCGCCGCCAAAAAGCGAGCCGCCGCTTTTCACCGTCGTACCCTCCGTGCCAGTAGTCCCGATGGATCCCGTGCCGCCGAGGCCGGAGTCCTCCTGCACCGTGACGGCCTGGGCGACGAGATTCGAGTTAACGAGGAGGTTCCCCTTCTCGTGGACGTTGACCCTGCCGGTAAAGTCCGAGTTGTCGGCCTCAAGCGCGAGATAGCCGCCGAAATTGCGACCGGAGAAGTTCCATGTCTTGTTGCTAGAGCCGAGCTTGAGCGAGCCGCGAAGGCGCGCAGCAACAACGTGGTTCGTGCTTTCGAAGACGGTTTTCCCGTTCCATTCCTGGCCGAGCTCGTAGCGGATCGGATTCATGAAGAGGATGGTCCCGTCCGCAAACTCCGAGCGGTTGCCAAACACGAAGGCCGCAGGATACGCATAATAGTCGCTGTAGGCCTTGCCGTTGACGTTCGTGTGTGCGGAGTCCCCGAGCCGGATGGCCACTGTGCCGCTCGTGGTGTTGGTGAGGTTGAGCGTCGGGTCGGCATTCCAGCAGACGGTGCGCTCGCCTCCGAAGCCCGTGAAGCCCCAGTTGGCCAGACTGCTTGTCTGGAACACGCGCGGCGTCGAGGATCCATTGAGCGTCGGGTAAAAGTCGCGGCTTAGACCGATCGTGGTCTGCCATACGTGGTCGTTAGGGACGTAGAATTCGCCGGTCGGGGGCAGACCGGCATCGGTCTGCGCCCAGAAGCAGCCGCCATAGAGGACAATGCCGTGCTTGTTGGTACTGGACTCCCACGTAGTCTCCTCCGCAACCGCAAATGTTCCGTTGCCGTATTTGTTGAACCAAGTGCCGGCATCGAGGACAACGAGATTCTTCACAAACACATCGGCTTCCTTAGTGCCATCTCCTCCTCGATCGTAATGACGGACGGTCGCAGCCGGGAAAAGGAACGGAGCACCATTGTAGCACGCGCGGGTGTTCGACCAACCCGTCGTATTGGATATCTTCGTGCAACGAGGAAACGTCATGAGGGCGCCGGTGTTGTTTTTCAAATGAGTGTAAGACCCCCATCCGTCTCCGAAAAAGATCGAGCTCACGTTCGTCATGGCATTTGGATTGTCGAGCGACAGCGTGAACTGGTGTTCGAGGTAAAGCCTTCCCATAAAGTCAGGCGATGGGCCGCCAAAGTGGAGCTCGCCGCTGTTCCAGGTCGGATCGCCCACGCGCATTATGGTGTTCGTGACACCGGACGGCAGCATCAGCTCGCCAGTGAGGTCAAGTCGGCCACCGATGCTGGTGACATAGACCGTATTGCTGTTGGAACGGTTGAACAAAATCGGATTCCGAACCACATTGGTTCCCTTGGACGCTTGCAGAATCGGCGTCTCTGCATCGAAGGTCAGAACGCCTGTGCCAGCCAAATCGTATCCGCAACTGTGGTAGCCGCCCAGATAGGCCGCATCAACCGCCTCGGTCCTGCCGTTCGTGAATCGCAGCGACGGCATGGCAACGTCCCGATTGATGACCGGGCTCAAGCCGGCGGGCATAGTGAAGTAGAGCGTCTTGTCAGCCGCCGGAAGACCGCCCGCAAAGACATAGGCGTCAGGATTGTCGATGTCCTCGGAGAGCCCAGACCAAACGTTATTCCCGTCCCCGACTGGATTTGCGGACTCCACGTCAACAGTCGTGGCGTATTCGCCCGAATTCACAGCGGTGAACCGATAATACAGTGTCGAAGAGGTCGGAAATCCGGTCAACGCGATGTCATTGATGTTCGTCGGCATCGCGGAGAGGTCCATCGAAAACGTCTTGGATAGATCGGGGTTCGCGAAATCGCCAGTGGACGACACTCTGATCGTGATTTGGGTGACCGTCGAGCCCAACCCTTGATTGCCAAACGAAAGGAAGATTTTTGGGACGATGTAATCCGTATTGACGCGCACGGAGAAGTCAGGCCCGGGTGGAGTGGTCGCGAACGCAGCAGGCGACGTCGTCAGGACCGCGTTCAGATCGTTTGAAACTACTGCACGCACGTAGTAGGATGTTCCTAACTCAAGGCCAGTCACGAAAAAAGCCTGGGCAACATTGTCCGCATCTACGGTATAGTTCGTCGTCCAGAGCGGAGAGGCGAAGTCGTTCGACGTGGCGAGCTCGACCGCCACATCCACCGACGTCGCGCCAGGGCCGCGCGAATAGACCGTGGTCGTAACCGTCGCGTTCGTGTAGCCAACATCAGACACCACAACACTCGCGACCGGATCGCGATTCTCGTCGCTATATTCTTCTGCTGTGCCAACCGTCAGGAAGGACGCGCTCGACTGTGTCGCGTAATCCGCTGCAATCCAATCTGCCGATGGTATGAATGCGCCAAGGCGCACCTCGTCCATTTCACCGTTGACTCGGCGGCCCTTCTTGCTGCTGTCTTTGTCCGCGTAGGCATCCTGCGTCGAACATCCGATGCCGATGTCAGCAACTTGCTGCAAGACCGTCTCGTTGCACTTTACGGTTTCAAAATAGACACCGTTGAGATAGATGTCGGCAACCTGAACATTGTCATTTGACGCATACTTCCAGACGACGTCCAGCTTCTTCCATACATCGTCCGTCGCGCTGAGCGTGGTGCCGAGGTTGTAGGCGTCGGACGAGTTCTTGTACGTTGTAGACCCGGCGTGCACACGCATCAGCGCAGGCGGGGTTCCGCTGTGGAACAAGAAGCCCCACCCCGTGCCTTGCTCACCCTTGCGGCGGGAGACAAGGTAAGACCACGGGACATCGCCCTTCGCGCGGAACCAAAACGAGGCGTGGAAATCGGTGCCGAGGGCATCGGCCGCGGCCTTCGCCGATCCCTCTGTGGCAGGGACACGAATGGCGGGCGCGTGGTCGTTGTTCGGAGCGATACGCCAGGCACCACCGACCACGCTGCCCGAGGCCTCTTCTCCGACTGGCGTGGAACCGTGGAGGCCGTTGTCCGTTGAATCATGGATCGTTACGGGGTTGGACTCGGACGCAGTTTCCGTCTCACCCATGTGCCAAACGCCGGTGTAATCAATCCAGGGATTTGTACCGCAGACCACCTTGCCTCTCGAGTCCGAACCCCAGCACATCACGAACTGTGTACCATTCGCCATCGTCGGCAGACGCACCCAGATCAATGATTCGCCCTCCGTGTTCCATGTATCGATCTCAAATGGCAGACCGGTGCCATCCATGCCTACGAAGGCGATGTCGACATCATTTAAATCAGCAGCATTACCATTATGCAAATCGGCGTAGGAGAAGCCGTTCGGTGAGTCCGCGGCGATTCGCACAAGGACCGGGAACCCCGAGAGCGTCGACCCCGTGTACCCGGCAACGGTGAACATCGCTCCCTTGTCGAAAGACGCGGACGACGGCCCGGGCAATGCCTGTGCCGTAGAAGCCATGAGCAAAGCAAAAAACGCCGATATGTAATATGCTATTTTCATGTTACCCCTTCGCATTGCGTTGGACATGTCATTTCAGGCGGATCACTATCGGAACTGTCAAATCGTCCTTAAGAACCCTAATCCAGCCCGTGCCAGAGAAATGTTCGTCGTTAATGAATACTTGCGCGCCAGCAGGAACAAGAGAGGCATCGGAATCGCTTGACCCATAGTATCCGCGCCACCAATTTTCACCATTCACATAGAGCTTGCCGACCTTAGAGACGATCGCCGTGTCAAGCTCAATATGCGAAGCAACCGACAGCCATTCGCGATTCTCAAGATCAAGTCGCGCATCCGTAGCAAACGGACTTACGCCGGCAATCCGCAACTTGGCGCCAGCCGCAACAGATACATTGTTCGCGCCAAAGGTTGCATTGTTTGTAAGCGAAAGACGTCCGGCATTAATCCATACGCCTCCCGTGAGCGCATCCATCGGTTGATGGAGTCTAAGAGTCCCTCCCGCGCTCTTCACAAAGCCGCCCGTACCGGAGATGCGGCAGCCGATAACCGCGGTGTCGTTCTGGCAGTTAACGTAGACGGAGGCCGTCCGATTGCCGAAATCGACCGTCGAGGAGGCGGAGTTGGCGTGGTCCGCCGGCGCGAACTGTGTTCTCACGATGTTAAGATATCCGGAATGAATTTTCACGGTCGAATTCGGCTGGGCAAAGTAGCCGTAGGCCCAGGGATATACCGTGACGGCCTCCCATTCGGAACCGTCTGCCATCGAGGCGTTCTTGCCATTGCTTCCAAGCTCGCGAATGTTATCGGTCGATGAATCGGTGTTGTCCGGCGTGACCTTCGTCACGCGGCCCGTCGCGGTTTCGCGCACAACGACGGTCCTGTCTGTGCTCTCGGCATTGACGAAGAAGAACGGCAGGATTTCGTAGCCCTTACCGGAATCCCAGGCAGCCGCAGGCCTGTTCACTACATGGAAGTCGTTAGAAATGATTCCTTTGTTCCGATTTGCCGACACATCCAACCCAAGGGATGCCGTCGCCCCTGATTCGACGACGAGGTTCGTGACAACCGTGTGCGTATTGGGGTAACACCCGTCGTGCCATGTCGAGATGCCCGACCAGAGGCGTCCCATCGGCCCAGTGGCGAGATGGAATTCGCCTATTTCGTACCAGTCCTCGCGAACGTCATCCTTGTATTTTGCGTCGAGCGGTCCCTGTGTGATCAGATTGAGTTCGCCGCCGTCGAGAGTCACCTTGGGCGGCATCACCCCACCGCGCCAGTAGTTCGTGGTAGCGGTGAACTGATAGGAGTTGCTCCAACCCGTTCGGACGGAGGCGCCCTTGCGCTTGTCCTTGTCCGCATACCAAGCGCCAGAGACCTTGAGCTCCCTCGCGGCATGGCCGAGGTAGGCGCGGCCCAGAAAGAGGGCTGCACCGCCATAATTGCCGTTGTGGTTGCAGGCAGCAGGGTTCCATGTGCCTTGGAAGGTCTTGCGCGCCGGCCAGCTACCAAGGGAAGCTGTCGAGTCGGCGCGGAGGCGGATTTCGCCCGTGCCAGTCACATCCCCCTTGAACTGGATCTGCCCGTCGGTATAGCGGTCGCCAGAGGAACGGAACGGAACGCGTCCCAGCGTCAGCACGTGATTCCCGACATTGACACTCCCATTGAACGTGAGTCCCATATCCTTCGCGCCCATGCCGTCCACAAAGAGGTCGTTCGCGAGCGTGATCTCCGTTCCTACCGTCAGGTTTCCCGCGCCTTCGTTCCGGCCGGCCATGCGCAACCACGACTCGCTTCCGTCTGAGGTCTGGAATGTCAGAGAACCATTGGAAAGGTAGACCTGGTTCCCGCTATGTGTCGAACCGAGGCCGAGATACCCGACTGTAACATTGCTGTTGTTGAGCGTAACCGTGACGGTATAGCTCGTGAGCGGCAAGTAGATCAAGGCGACATCACCGGCGCCGTTCGGCCAGTCGTGGTCGCCGTAGATCTTCTCCCACGAGCTGGCATTACACCAACTGAGGTTGCCCGATGTCGCCTTGCGGCTAACAAAGAGCCCCCCGTGCAAGTCCTCGTCCTTTGGCGCGACAATGAGCACACCATCCTGCGAAAGCACCGGATTGCCCGTGGCTGGATCTGGCGCGTAGCGCCGGATGCGGTTGGCGCCGGGCTCCTTGGCCAGAAAGACCGTGCCCTCGAAGGAAACGACGTCGTTGGTGTCGTAGACGATGCTCTCGCCCGCTCCGAGCGCGGGGAGGACGAGAGTGTCGCCAACGCGCAAGATCATGGAGCCGAGATCGGAAAGGTCGGACACGACCGCTACGGTGCCGCCGACGGTGAACGAAAGCGGATACGTCTCGGAATAGGGGGCGCCGCCGAGGTTCGAGGAGACGGTGAAGACGGCGGCGTGACTCGATCCCGCGGGACCCGACCATGCGTGCACGAAATCGGCGACCGCGGTCTGTCCGGACCAAGACCTAACGGTGGCCCCGTCGACGGATAGCGAGACGGAATAGCTTGCACCGGCCTCGATGGAGAGGCACGAGATGCCGAGCGTTTCGACGCCGTCACCTGCGGGCGTGGCGAAGGGATCGGACATCTTCACGGGCGAAGCGATCGTCGAGCACGTCGTCGCCAGCGTGACGATCGTCTCGAGCCCCCACGTGTTTACGATGCGGAGGCGGACATGGTACGCCGTGTTGCCAGTGAGCCCAGTGGCCATCAGCGCTTGCATGGAGGGAAGCGATCCAGTCGCAGTCTCCGTGGCGGGGAACGAGAGCGTCGAACCGGCGGAGAACCCGTCCGACGTCGAAACCTCAAGCGTCAGGTCCGCCGAGGACGAACCTGCCCCCCATTCTGTCACGACGCACGTGAAGGTCAGCGACGCGAACCCGCCGGACGCGAACGTGATCGTTCCAGTCGCGAAGCCCGGATCGAGCGTGGTCTTGGAGACGGTCGAGGAGGCGCCGGACTCCTGCTGGTCGTTCGTGCCGACGACGCGGGCGTAGTAGGTCGTGTTGGTCGTGAGGCCGATGAACGCAACCGCCTCGGACCCGAGGCCGGCGAGCGCGAGGCGCTTGGTCTGGACGACGTTCGAGAAGGCGGCGTCCGTGGCGAGCTCGATGTCGATGTCGACGGACGAGGCGCCCTGCCCGAGGCCGATGCACGTGGCAGTGTAGGAGAGGTTCGTGTAGCCGACGTCGGTGTTCACGAGCTTGAAGGCGGGCGAGGCGAGCGCGAGCGCGTAGGTGTCGGACCACTGCTGGATGGGCGTCGACGTGCCGACCGTGGCGGAGAGGCGGAACGCGACGAAGGCGGCGGAGCCGGCCCCGGCGACGCGATACTGCGCCGAAGCCGTGTCGCCGGCGGCGGGCGTCGCCGCCACGGCATTCGCGTCCCAGTCGCCGGGCGTTGTCTCGCCGTCGCCCGCGCCGTAGAAGGCCGTGAGCGTCCCGGCCCCCGCGAGCCCCGTGAAGGAGGCCGTGACGACGAGGTCCGCGCCGTCCACGGCGACGCCTTCGATCGTCGCGTAGTCCGCGTCCGAATAGGCGACGCGCAGGAGCGAGCAGTCCCCCGGGTCGAGCAGGGCGGTCCAGCCGTTCGAGGCGGCCTTGAAGTCGGCCGAGACCGTGTTGGTGACGGTGTTGTAGGCGACACCGTATTTCGCGCTGTTCGCGAGGCCCGCGCCGCCGCCGCCGTTGCCGACGCGGATTTCAATCGGGGTCCAGCCCGTCTCCGTGGCCGTGTAGGACCCGAAGAGGATGGAGTTGTACTGGCCGTTGTCGATGACCGTCGTACCGTCCACGACGATGTAGGTCCAGTCGTCGACCGACTTGCCGAAAGTGTAGGTCGTCCCGGCCTCCACCCACATTTCACCGAGGTAGCCGAAGACGGTGTTGCCACCCCAGGACCAGGACGAGCCGTTCCAGTCCTTGGCCGAACCCGACGTATTCGCCATGATGGGGCCCGCGGCATAGGCGAGCGTGGACGACGAGGCGATGTCGCTCGTCTTGTCGGTGGACGATCCCGTAAACTTGGCCTGGACTAGCCCAGGAACATGCACCGCGGCGTCCGCAGCTAGGACAACCGCAGAAAACGCTAGGCCAGCCAGCGCTAAAAGAAGGTCACGCTTGCTTTTCATGATACTCTTTCCCTTTCGCATCGCGTTGGACGCATTATCTCATCATTATGAAGAACGGCATTGCAGAATCGTCGCGCAAGATTTGAAGCGTGCCCGCGCCAACAAAGAGATCGTCGCGAACATTGGGCGCACCAGACTCGGACGAACCGTAGACGCCGCGCTTCAGCTCTTGCCACTCCTTCGTCTCTGGATAGTCGCGCCAATACGCCTTCTTGCACTTCGCCGCGACACCTGCCGGCACCTCAACCTTGCCGAACCATCCCGCCGCGCCGTCAAACTTCACGATGGCGCCATTCGTAGAATCTGCATTTGGCAATTTCAGCGTCGCATTCGCAAATATCCTGATCGGGAGCTCTGTCGCAAGTGAACATGTGGACTCTGCCGTACCAAGGATAAGAGTACCGGCGTTCACCGCTATTTCACCGCCAATCCCCCTCTGGTTGCCGCCGAGGAGCAGGGTTCCCGTGTGGGCCGCGACGAAGCCGCCGGGAGCCGTCACTTCCGCCCAGATTTCGTTCGGGGCGTACTTGTCGACCGCCGGGGAACGGCCGCGCGCCCAGACGTAGGCAGGACGAGTGGCATCGCCAAGAACAAGAAAGCCATTTGCGGCACCGCCGTCTTCCGTTCCGACCCCCGAGGCGCCGGCCAGCCAAGAGATGTCGCTGAGAATGAGGCCGCCGGACGTGAGCGTGAGCGTTCGTCCCTCGCCGAGCAGTTTCGAATTATCCTCGTTGACGAGCGAGAGGGAGTTGAACGTGGCGTCCGCGGACAGCGCAACCCCGTTCCGGAAAACATAGGCGTTGTCGTTCGTCCCGTAGGACGAGAGCGTCGCGCTCTTGTTGTGGACGACCTTCGAGAGGCGGTCGTTCGCGTCGAACGCCGCGAAACGGAGGTCCTCGTCCGCCTTGGTGTACGCCTGTGCGACGATCCACGGGACGATGGACGCCGCGTTCGAGGTCTTGGGATCCTCGCCCGCCCCGACGGCATGCGCCGCGATGCCGTGCAGGATCGTGACCATGTTGGTCGCGCTCGACTCGAAGAGGGACTGGTCCCGGATCCGCAGGGTGCCGGTTCCCTCGTGAACGACCGAGTCAGCCTCGAACCAGGCGATGCTGGCGGTGGAGTTGTTGTTGTAGCCGTGGAGGTAGTTGAACCCTCCGCCGACGGAGAAGAAATCCACCTGGCGCTTGTCGGGTTTCTCCCAGTCGGACCGGCTGTCGCTGCCGATGCGGAGCATCCCGCCGTGCATGGAGAACCCTTTCTTCGTGAACCAGGGGTCGTGCGGGTCGGGAACGTGGTAGGAATGGGTTCCGCCCGTCTGGAAGCACCCGGTTCCGAGCCTAAAATCGTCGCTTGGCTCCGACCCGGAGCGGGCCACCCAGCCGACGACTGCGCCGGCGCAGTTCGTGGTCGTCGTCGTTCGGACGAACGTCGGCCCCGTCCGATCGGTTGATCCAGCGCCATGGCCGGAATCCCGAAGCTGCCCCGTGAAGGCGCCCGAATCACCGTAGACGAAGACCGTGGCACAACTCCGGTTCCAGAACGTGCCGCCGCCAGCGAGGTTGCGAAGCCCCATCGTGCATGAGGAATTGCCGGTCGGCTGCGTGTCCATCTCGCGGAGCGTCACAGTGACGTTATCGGAAATTGAATTCGTTTTCGCGCTGAAATCGAACCGCCCCTGTGGATAATCCGGACTGGATCCGTCCCAGCCGCCGCTCAAAATCGTGTCGCTTGCGAATTCTATGAGACCCAGCCCGGATGAGAACGTAAACGACACGCGGAATTCGTTGTTTCCACGGTAAAGCGAATTGGAGCAGAGCTGAACGGCCGCCGACTTTCCGTCCGTCCGGCGGAACGTGATCTCGCGCTTGTAGTTGGAGTTGTTCGTCCCCAGCGTTATATTGGCCTTTCCGTCGCGGAATCCGCCTGCATACAGGCCTCCGACGGACACGTTGCCGGCGAGATTGACAGATTTCGAATCCAGCGAGTAGAAGGGAATGATCGCGATGTCGTCGGGATTCTGCGGATATGAATCGTTCGTCTCCGCACCCACCTTCTCCCAGGAAGCGGCGGAGCACCAGAGCCCGTTGTTGTTTCCGGTGATCGAGCTTTCCTTGAAGATGTAGATGTCGCCGTTCCCGATCTTCTCCGGCAGGACGAGGACGGCGAGGGTGTTAGTGGCACAGTCGTTGCCCACGCAGTGGATGCCGAGGATGCCGGGACGAAGCGCCGTGAGGATGTTGTCCTCCAGCGATCCGAAGAGCTTGTTGCCGACGATGTAGCGTTCGTTCCCGACCAGTTCCGGCAACGTGACGACGTCGCCCGCATGGAGGCGAATGGCCGTGGCGGCGCTCGTGTGCGCCGTGACATCGGTGACGGCGACCGCGGTGGATCCCGACGCAACGTTGACCGCAAAAGTCTTCGTATATGTCTGTCCTTCGAGCGTGGCCGTCACGACGACGGTGGCCGCCACGGTTCCGTCGGCCGCGGCGATTCCCGGCCATGAAAGCGTCCCCGCCGCGGCAATGCCTTCCGCCCCCCGCCCCACGCCGTTGTAGGTGAGAGTCGCCGTTCCGGTTGCGCCATCGTAAATGCCGGAGACTCCAAATGAGATGTCGATCATCGAGCCGTCCTGCGAGAACTGCCAGCCTATGCCGGTCGTCGCGAACGGAACATCACGGGTGTGGGTTGCAGGAAGCGCCACGAAGGTGTCGATGCCCCAGTCGTTGCGGATGCGGATGCGGAGGGCGTATTCCGTGTCCGGCGCAAGGCCGGAGACGGAGAGCGGAACCTGGGTGTCGAGGATGGCGGCAACGTCGTTCCCCGCGACGACGGTCGCGAAACCGTCCGTGGACGCCTCCAGACGCGCTGTCGCGGACACCGCCCCAACGCCGAAGTCGGAGACGGTCGCGGTCGCCGCCATCGTCGAAAAACCGCGATCCATGAAAATGGCCGTGCCCGACGGCGCGCCGGGCGCGCGCGTCGTGAAGGAGACGACGCCCGACTCGCCGGCGACGTCGAAGGAGTTGGTCGCCTGGATTTGCGCGTAGTAGGTCGTGTTCGTCGCGAGCGGCACGAGCGTCACGGGAAACGAAGCGGGCGTCGCCGACACGCGGGACAGCGGCAGGACGAAGAGAGGATCAGAAAGGTCGGCGTTCGTGCTCACGACGAGCAGCGGATCGACCCAGCTCGCGTCTGTTGTCATCCCGTCGTTCTTGCCGAGCGAACTGACGGTTGCCGTGAGCGTCGCGTTCGTGTAGAGAACGGCGGACGGCGGCGCGACGAGTCCCACCTCCGGTGCGGCGGACGCCTCGTAGGCCTCGGCGGCGCCGACGGTCAGGAACGCGGGGTCGCTCTGCGTCGCGTAGGTCGCGGCGATCCAGTCGGCGGAGAGTGGCGAGGATGAAAGGCGGAATTCGTCGAGCGTACCGTTGAAAGGATCGGCGGTCCATTCGGTAATGCCGAGTTTCATGTCCGCCGACTTGGTCTTCTCGGCAGCCTTGTAGTCGGATGTGGTGCCACTCCAGGCCTGAGAGCCGTTGATGTACAGGATAAGCTTGCTACTGTTGCCGTTCGGCGCAAATGTCACGACGGCATGGTACCATGTTCCGTTCGCCGGAGGTACCGACATGTCGACGTCTTTGACACCGCGCGTCGTGAAGCGAAGCTTGCCTCCGTTGTAGCGATACTGGACGAATTCCTTCTTCTGGAAGATGCAGCCGTTCCCACTCGCATTTTTGATCCAGCACTCGATCGTCGTTCCGGTCGCCAGGTCCGAATTCGGCGTCGAACCGAACGAGACGTAGGAGGACGTGTTCCCGGGAAAGGTCATCCCGCTTCCGACGGGGGCGGCCGCATCAAGCGCGACAGTTCCGCTAGCCGTGCCGTCATAACCGGCCGTCGCGGAATCGACGACGTTCATCTCGTTCATATGCCAAACGTTCAGATAGGCGCCCCACGGATTGTCGGCGCAGACGGTCTTGCCGCTCGTGGCACCGCCCCAGCACATCACGAACTGCGTCCCCTGCTCCATCGTCGGAAGCGTCACCCAGACGAGCGACGTGCCGTCCGGGTTCCACGTGTCGATCTCGAACGGGAGACCGTTGCCGTCCATGTCGATGAAGCAAAGGTCCGCGCCGTCGGACGGCGATTGGAGCTGTGAGTAGTCGAAGCCAGACGGAGAGTCGTTCGCAATCCGCACGAGGACCGGGAAGCCAGAGAGCTCCGACTTGGAGGAATCGTAGCCGGCGACGGTGATTTGTGCGCCCCTTGCGTAAGAAGCAGCAGTCGGCCGCGGCAATGCCTGTGCCGTAGATGCCGCAAACGCGGCAATAAATGTCAGCAACAGAAGAGAGGCACCCCTCTCCTGTTTCGCGAATATCTGATTGGCCATAACCATGTATTCCTTGTAGTATTACCGTAGGTAAATTGTGAACGAGCCTGGGACAATTGGTTCAAGTGCGCCAATAAAACGCGGTTGCAATCCGTCAGGGCCCCTCCAGCCAAGCTTTTTGAGATCGGGATCGCCCTGATGGCAGCGAACGCGATAGAAGTCGGCGTTGTAGATGTCATTCGTGCAGATGAATTCCAGCGGAGCGGAGATCACTATGTTGTTCGTTATTTCGAGACCCGCTTCGAGGTCGTAGGTCTCGAGCTCCGTCGCGTTCCCGCCCGTCAGAACGCCCGTGTAGGCGTTGTTGCGAAGGCAGGATGGCGCGATGAATGAGGTGGTGCGTCCGCCGGAGAAAGCCGTAGTTCCAGACTTGACGTTCTCAATCAGGTTCGTACTGCCAGGATCGAGAAGGATCAGATTGTTGAAAAACTTGTTTTTTCGCTTGTTGCCCTGTGCATCCTTGAGGAGGAAGGCGGCAATGCCGCCTACGAACGTGTTATGGTGGATCAACGAAGCATCCCCGCCAGGAAGGGCCGAGCCAAACTGACCGCCAAGAGACATCCAGATACGATGCTGAAGCGCATTGCCATTCTGCGCACGGGCATTCCGATCGAATATAAACCTGTTGTATGCGATTTCGACGCTTGACGGACCCGCATAGACACCTCGCAATATGCCAGGATAATTGTCGGACACATTGTGCTCATTTGCGCCATAGACGATGTTGGAGGCGATGAGAATGTTTTCGCTGGAAACGTTTACGCTTGGCTGGCGCCAGTCGTGCTGCTCGGGAACAACAACGGAATTGACGTTGGAGAACACGTTGTCAACAATCTGCGCATTGCTCATGCACTGGATGGGTGCATAACCGTGGCCAACAGACCAGCAGCGGGTATTGTAGAATTCACAACCCCGAACGACGAGGTTGGTTGCGTCCGTGGTCTTGCACCAGACAAGCGGCGCCGCCGCAGTGCTACCGCTCCCGCCGAATCCGGTGGGCTTCGACATACGGAACACGCAATTCTCGAGCGTAGCAAAAGCACCATCATTCCGGAACACAGAACAACCGACGACGACATCCTTGCCGTTGTTGACCTTTGAATACTGCTTGCCGACTGAATTGGGCCCGAACGAAAAAGCAAGCCCAGAAACCGTGACAAAATTCGCCGCATTAGAGATGATATGGAATCGAGCTTTGTCAGCGACATAAGTATCTGATCCAATATAAGTATCTGATAAGATGACGTCTGCGCGACCACCGTCGCCCGGTGTAGTTTCATAGGCGCAGATAGAAAGCCCATCCATCCCAGGAGGAATCTGCAACGTGTCCGTACTGTTCGTGACACCGTAGGCACGCCCTTCCCCGCCGCGCACCCATATCGTAGAGTTGGCGGATGCCGCAGCAAGCGCCGCGGGAATCGTAGCAAAAGGCGAGGCCTGCGTGCCGATGCCGCCTGGCGCCGCCTGCGAATCTACATAGAAATCGGCACCCGAGGCGAAGAGCGGCACAAAGCCGACCGACAAAACGATGAGGGCTATGACTTGTTTTTTCATGGTGTTGCTATCGCAGATTAATTATAAGCGGACTTGACATAAGGGGCTCGACCGCGCCGATATAGTCGCAGAGGCCTGTCTTGCAGCCGGAAATGGCGTTCGTCCAAGCAACGCCACGTATTGCCCAAGTAGGATTCCTGCTCGCCCTGGGGCGCATGAAATCTGGAGAGTCCAAATCCATCGACATGAACGTCGGCCATGCATCAAGGACTATGTTGTTTGTTATGGCACAGCCCTTCGAAAGGTCGTAACCCGCGACCGTCGTCGCCGCGCCCCCCGAAATCCCGCCCGGCGCATACCAGGCATTGTTCTTGAGACAGCCGACTCCGCCCGTCTCAAAGGAAGAATAATTGCCCTCCTTGAATGACGTCTGGTCGTTCTTGAAGACCGTTGCATCGGCAACCGTAGGATCGAGAAGAATCAAGTTGTCGAAGAACTGCGGCTGCCAGCTTTTGTGAATGATCTGGCCCTGGTTGTCGGTTCCATTCTCGACGACCATGGCAAGACTCAAGGCATTGACGATGGTGTTGTGATGGACGAGCACCTTGTTCCCAGTAAGCCCATGGCGGCCGTTTTTGTGGATAAAGACATCTCCACTTCCTGGATCCGAGAAAACGATATTGTAGGCAAATTCAGCGTTCGGCCATTCCTGCCAGTTATCCCAATTAGTCTTGAAGCCCGCGCATCTGTATATAACGTTCGAGACAAACAGAACGGAAGTATCGCAGTTTTTGACTGGCATGGTAACAACATAGCAGTTGGAAAAGACGTTTTCTGAAAATACCGAATTCCTACCATGTATCGTGGCGGACATGCTACGATCTTCCGACTCGCCGAGGAATCGGCATCTTCTGACTGTCATATAACATCCCTTGAACGTGTCGTTCTGCTTTGCCCGCGTAGCGACAGCAGCATGGCCCATACTTTCGGAACTTGCGACATAGGTAATGTTCCCATTGCTTTTCGTGTAATTGCCAATCTGCCTAAACGTGCAGTCCTCAATTGTCACATAGTCACCATAAACGTCAATCACTCGCCCACTGTTTCCAAGTGACCCCGCGTTATCCACACCATCGCTTCCGTAATAGGTGAAGGCAAAACCCGAAATGACAATGTTCGTTAAACCAACCGGGATATTGATGACAGACGCATTTGCGAGACTGTCTTTGAGGGTCGCGGATATCTCAACCTTGGCTGGTCCTTCACCTCCGTACGAGCGAAGTGCTATGTCGCTTTCCGGAATTACCATCAGATCGCCTTGAGTCGCGACTGAATAGCCCCGGTCATCCCCGCCACGTACCCAGATGGTAAAGCCCGCGCCAGCGATTTCAAGCGCTTCGCGAATCGTAGGCAAGGCGTTGGTTGGCGCCGACCCGTTGCCCGAGCCACTGGAGTCTACATATAGCTCCAAGAGACCTGATGTTGGGCGCGTTGCAAACCTGCCTACTTCTACGACCGTCCCGAAGCCCCATTCGTTCTGCACAACAACACGCAAATCATAGAAAGTTAGCTGATCAAGTTTTTCAACCGCAAGCTCAACAGGTTCCCCGACGATAGCGGCCATGTCACGGGAACTCGCCACAATGGAGGGAAAACCGTCCCTCGAGGCCTCGAGACGGACCGTCGCCACATCTGCCCCAAGCGCCGAAAGGACGACTGTTGCCGCAAGAGACGAGCCTGTTCTACTCAAGAACGCAGCCGACATCACAGTCGGCGCGACGGGAATGTTCGTCTTAAAGCTCTTTTCTACCGTGACCAAGGGGTCCTGCTGGTTATTCAGCGTGGCGCGGGCATAATAAGTCTTGTTGGTCGTTAGTCCATCAAACATAAAAGGAACGGTAGCTATGTCCGTCACGGATTTTTGGCTCGTCTTGATCACAGGCGAGAAATCGGGCACTTCGGAAATGTCAACCGTGATAGTAGCGGACGAGGCATTGCCAAGCGAAAGAACCTCAACTTGCACCGTCGCATTCGTACAGCCAATGGGCAAGATGCCGATCAGCGCCGACAATCCCGTTGGGACGATTAGCGTTTGCTCTTCTCCGACATCAAGAAAGGCATTGCTGTTAATATTGTCGTATTCCGCCTTCGCCCATTCCGCCGAAGGAACTGAGCCGAGGAGACGGCACTCGTCCACATTGCCGACAAAGTAGGTCGTCGACCCACCCCCCGAATAGCTCCCGATAGAGAGCGAATTATCGTTGTCAGTCGGCGCGACACCGGCAGTCGCGCGACTCTTCTCAACGCCGTCTTCGTAGATCGTTGCCGTGTTGCCGTTGTAAACGACGAAGAGATGCTTCCATCCAACTTCGGCGAAATTCGGCGGCGGAGTGTACGAGGCAATGTTGTCTCCTGACCCACCACGTGCGGCAATGTTGTTGCTCTTCCTGACAACCTCCCAGCCGCTATCTGACTGGCCTTTTTCCTTGCGAGAGAAGAAACGCACGTCTCCAGATGGTTGACTGGGCGACATGTCAAACCAACCTGAAACTGCAAAGGCGCTACCAACATCCATGGCATCAGCGTTTGCAATGGAGAGATAGCCCTTCGTGACGCACTGGCGGCCATTGCCGACGCGACCCGAGCCGGCGACCGAGGCATCGGCCGCAGCATCACCGGCTGGAGAGAGCAGGAGCGAGTGCCCAGACGAATCCGCGACCGTTCCGCTCGCTTCCGACATGTGCCAGACGCCGACGTAATTCGCCTTCGTCCAGACATTGCGTGGATCGATGCTCGGCAGAGTATAGTCGTTGGCCTTTGAAAAATACGCAGTAAAGATAGTATTCGTGGCGAGAGACGGCACAGAAACCCAAATAAGCGATTCCCCCAAAATGTTCCATGTGTCTATTTCATAGTCAAGATTGTTGCCCGAGCCATCTGCGAAGCGGAGATTTTGATAAACCTCATTAGTCGTGCCTCCAAGAAGACTATAGTCGAGATTGCTTGGACGAGTCTTGGAAAGTCTGACAAGGACCGGGAAATTCGCAAGCGGCGTCTCAGCCGGGACAGCACAGCCCGAAGCGGTAAACTGCACTGCCTTTGCAAATTTATTTGTATTGAGCAGGTCGCCGCTTGCAGAAGTCGCTAGCGCGAAAAGAAACACAAATGCCAACCATGTTTTTTTGCCGATATTTCTCATGTCAACCTTTCTTCCCTACCTAAGATGAATAAACAAAGCCCTACCGCCATACCCGTTGAGGTCAAGAAGGATCTGCCGAGCCGCCGAAAGATTGGTGCCATCCGCAAGCGGAGCGCCGTCGACACCATACTTGAACTCACCGCACGACACTCCAGAATGCACAGGCACAGTGCCGATGGCGTCGTCCATGTGACTAGTGTCAATGCCAGATTTCGTCTGTACAATGACCATGTTGGAGAGGTGCGCGTGCGATTTTCTCAGCGCTGGCGACTTCTCGCTGACCTCGAACGACAGCTTCGTAGCGCCCCCACCAGTGGGGGTTGCAAACTTATAGTTGCCGGTAAGGACGATTGGAGGATTCCTGAACCCTCCGACTGGCACGTCAAGGACGATCCGCGCATTCGCTTCATTGTTATGGGTGCCGAATCCTCCTGCGCTCTCGACGACTGCATCTTGACCACGCAAGACAAACAAGCCCTCGCCATAGACGTCCTGCGGCAAAAGAATGCCCATTGACGCGTTTCCGTTTGCCCGCATATACGAGTTGTCGATGACGACAACGGCGTTCGTTCCTCCGAAGCAGGACTTTGAGAAGATGTTTGTCGAATAGTTCAAAAGCTCAAGTCGGGAATAGGGCGTGGCGAAGGCGAAGTAGGATTCCGCCGTCGTCATCATCGTTGTGCCTGACAGACGCATCGTCACGTTTGTGATGTCGGAATGGTTCAAGGTGCCGCCCCCGCTGCGTATCACCTCCCACGACCCGCCGCGTACAACGGCCATGTCAAAGAACTCCATCGTCGTGTTTGCGGCAATCGGATATTTCGGCGTCACGCCGTCGGTGTAGGAGGGAAACGAAGCCGACGTTATTCCGCTCACGTCTCGCCCATTCCCCTTGAACCTGACTTTGCTCGCGGCACTTTTGCCGTACGGAACGAGAAGCTTTATCGTGTAGTTGCCGTTCACGTTCACGACAACGGGATTCGCCACACGGCAATTCTCGAACGACGCCGTGGAACTCGCATTGTCGGGATAGCCCCGGCCACCGTCTCCGCCGTTATGGCTCCAATGCGCGGGGTCGTTCCAATTTCCATTCCAATCTCCATCGACTGGTTGCCAATAGTAGGTCCTACCGTCGATCGGCATCTGCGTCCCGGCGACGACATTTGTCCAGAATATCCCAGTCGGCTCGCCATCCACCGTCATGCACTCGTTCGACACCATGATCTGCCACGAAACCGCCCCCCACCCAGGCGCCGTGTATGTCGCCTCAAACTCAAGCGACGGTGAATCAACGTCAAAAGTCTTCACCAAAGCCCAATCGCCATCGTCCCACTTTGCAAAGACGGACGTGGTCGACGCGCCTGCGACGCCGTTAGAGGAGGAAACGGTGATGGTCCGGTCGATTGCGGATGAGACCACTTCGCCAAGTTCAAACGAGCCCTTTGTCGTAAAGGGCATTGCCACCGACTCGACGTGCCCGCCGACCGCATCCTCCATCTCGACCCGGCAGCTATACTGCACACCCGCTTGCAAGTTCGTGGCATTGAGCGCAAACGGGCCGAGCCCGACGACGCCCTCAACGACGCTCGAAGGGCTTGCGGGGTCTTCGCCATACCAAAGGCGGATCGTGCACTGCGGAACATCGCCTGTGTTGCCAAGAGAAGCGACAACACCGGTAATTATTGCGTATACGCCATCAACACGGGAAATACCGACATTCGAGAGGATCGGAACATCCTCGTCTTGCGCCTTGTCGTTATTTTCCACGTAGAGTTCCGCCACATCAGCCGAGATTCCGACATAGCCGAGCTCATTCGTCACAATTGGCTGGATGTATATCGTCACCTCGTCCTTGAACAGCGGAACAGCACAGTGTCCCGGCCCGGCCGCACAGGTCGCAACTGCATTTGTGTGAATGAGATCCGTCGGAGCATATCCCCACGCGATCAGGACATCGACATTCTGGCATCCGTATCCTGTCCAGACAACGCTGTAATCCACCTCGGCCGTATAGTCCTCGGCATTGTATTCCACCCCAACAAGCTCAATAGCTGGAATGGGTGTCGTCGACCCATCGAAATAAACGGCTTTCCCAGCCGAGAGAAAAGCGTCATTTGTCACTGTCGCACAATCCGCCGCAATCCAGTCCGATGTAGGAACCGCGTCGAGAATACGACATTCGTCGACACTGCCGATAAAGTAGGACGACCCACCCCCCGAATAGCTTCCTATGGAGAGCGTCTTGCCGTTGTCCGTCGCCTCATTGACGTCGGTAGGATCGACGACACATTCGCCATCGAGGTAAATCGAGGCCTTAGTTCCGTTATAGACAATCGTCAGATGCTGCCATCCAGCAACGGACCATACCCCAGACATGTTGAGATCTACCTTCTTGCTAGCATCTGCCCCTCTTGCGCTGATTTGGCTGTTCGGAGGATTATATTTCATGTATTTGCAAATGACTTCCCAGCCGGTCGCATCTGCGGGGTCCGCTTTATTTTTGCGTGAGAAGAGACGTGCGTCACTCATTTGGTTCGCACTCTGAAAGAACCATCCCGAAACGGCGAACGTATTGCCGACATTCAACGAATCGTAGGACGGAATTGAAAGGTAGGCGCAATCGGAAGCATTTGCACCGACTCCACACTGCCGGCCGTTGCCGACGGGACCAGCGCTCGCGATGGACAAGCTCTGCGCATTCGTTCCTGTCGGCGTGGCCGTTAGTTCATGCCCCGATGAATCCGCAATCGTTCCGTTCGCCTCAGACATGTGCCAGACACCGACGTAATCAGCAAAGGGGCTATCGGCGCAGACCGCCTTTCCGCTCTCCGCCGAGCCCCAGCACATGACGAACTGCGTGCCGTTCGTCATTGTCGGGAGCTTTACCCAGATCAGGGATTCGCCGCTCGTGTTCCATGTGTCAATCTCGAACGGCAGGCCGTTGCCTTCCATGTCGACAAAGGCGATATCAGCGCCATCGGTCTGCGAATGCAAATCCGTGTAGAAAAAACCAGCAGGCGAATTTACCTTAATGCGGACAAGGACCGGGAAACCTGATAGCGGCGACGCGCCAGGATAGCCAGCAACGGTAAAGAGCGCACCCTTGTCGAAGGCAACACCAATAGGGCGTGGCAAGGTATCGGCGAATAACGCCGAACCGAGCAACGTTGCCAAAAAAAGATAGCAAAATCTTATGGCCACATTTCTCATGTGTCTAAACCGCTATTTTGTAGTTAGATTATAGCAAAAAACGCCCCTTGCGACAAGTGCAAACACAAAATCCAGAGATTCTGTATCTACCTTTAAACGAAGAGCCGCAAAAGAAAATGGCCTGCGAGAGAAGCAAGGGCGCAGAGCAAGACGATCTTCACGACGCCAATGCGACGCGAGAGCGTGCCGACGCAGGCAGCGACGACAAGAACTGCCGCAACAGGGCTAAAGCCCACGCCATCATCCCCTACCGTCACAACGCACATCTTCGCAAATGCCCACAGCGCAACGGCCATAAGCGCGACGGACGCTGGTCTAACCCCCGCGAGAAGGCCCTTCACAACTCTGCTCGCGCTGAAGCGCTCAAGCGAGCGAAACGCGACGAAGGCAAGAAGCGAACCCGGGAGCAGGAGCGCCGCGGAAGCGACTATCGCGCCTAAGACCCCCGCGAGCCGATAGCCGAAAAATGTCGCAGCGTTGACGCCAATCGGTCCCGGCGTCATCTGCGTAAGCGCCATCAAGTTGGAGAACTCCTCCGCGGTTACCTGGAGATACGGTGCCGCCTCGCCGACGAAGTCCTCCATGTACATCGGCACAAGCACGAAGCCACCGCCAAAGCACAGCGCGCCGTACTTTAGAAAGAGCAAAAGCCCGAGCCATGCGGGCGACTGAAACTTCTTCCCGCGCGGCAAAACAAACTCCGAGGAAATCCCGACGAGCATTGCGCAAAGAAGAACCGCCCACACCGGCACCGACCACAGGACAATCGCACATAGCGAAAGCGCGAATACGACAATCGCGAATGCGCTCGCGAGTTTCTTGGCGCTTCGCACTATCGTCGCGGCAATTATGCCCGTGAGCGCGGCGCGAAGCCCGACGAACGCGGCGACGAGCCATTCGTTGCCAAGGGGAAGCGAGTTGTACCCCATCGAGACAAAGGTAAAAATGACTACCGAAGGAAGCGCGACGGCCACTACACCGACCGCCGCACCAAGTGCGCCCGCGATTTTGTTCCCGACATAGACAGCAGTATGCGTCGCGATGAGCCCTGGAACCATCTGGAAAACGGGGAGCCGGTCGACGAGCTCGCCTTCCTCCGTCCAGCCCTTCTTCGCAAAAATCTCGTCGGCCACGGCGATGATCGCATATCCGCCGCCGATCACGAACAGCGAAATCTTGAAAAGCTCCCAGAAAAGCGCCGCGATCCTTCGCATCAAAAGTCTATTCCTTCACAAAATACGGCAGTTTTGCAAGCGGCGCAGAAACGACGACTTCGGCAGGCCCCGCAAAGACTTTGCCGTCGGCATCACGCCACTTGCCGGGGGGAATCACGACCTTGCGCTCAACCGCGCCCTTCTCGATGACAGGCGCGACGAGAAGCCGGTCGCCCATCATGAACTCGTCTTTGACGCCGACATAGCCCATGCCCGGGAACTCGTATTCCAAGTTGCGCATCATCGGCTCGCCCGTCTTCGCCGATTTCTTCGCGAGTTCAACGAGAAGCGGCGCGAAGCGCTGGCGAAGCGCGACCACCTCGTTGAAGAGCCGCTGATGTTCTGGGTCGAGGACACGCCACGGAGAGGCCGATATCTGCATCATTGGGCAAAGTGCATGTATCTGGGCCGACCTGATGAATATCTCAGGATCAAACGGCGAACCGGGGAGAAACGCCGTCCACTCGCCGCCACCGATCATGTCAGGGCAGATGAAGGGACAACCGACGAACCCGGCCGCAAGCATGTCGGGGACAAGCCGCGCAAGCGCATCCCACGAATGGTTCTTGTCGTGGAGGCGCATAATGACCGGCTTCCCCGCGAAACCAAAGCCGTTGCGGTATTCACTGCCCTTGAACTTAAGCGCGAACTCGCCGTAGAGCGCGCTCTGCGCCGCTGGCGACTTCGACTTGTCGTTCGCGGCAAATCCGCCGCCCTTCGCGCTGTAGAAATGCACGCCACCGCCGTCGAACTTGAAACCGTCCGCACCGTAGTCGCGCACGAGGCGGTCAAGCTGCTCGGAGAACCACGCGACGGCGTTAGGGTGCGTGAAGTCGAGAAGCGCGCTGCGGCCGTTCCACCAGTCCACTGCCGCAGGAACGGAGCGACCGTCACTACGCCTTTCCATGAGAAAGCCGCCCTTAGTCGGATACCCCTTCACATCGTCTGGATTTCTGCCCCAGGCGATGCGCCGATAGGCAGGCGTGTCCATCGAGACAAACGGGCAGACCCACAGGAGCACCTTGAAACCCATTGCGTGCAGGGAGTCCATCATCTTCTTCGGGTTCTGGAACCGGCTGGAATCGAAATCCCACTCGCCATACGCCTGCTGCCAGGTGTCGTCGATCATGAACACCCCCGGCGGCAGGCCGTGATCGACCATCGACTTCGCGTAGGCGAGAATGTCACGTTCGTTCTGGTGGTAAGTAAGCTCTATCCACGTGTTGTACTGAGGAGCGGAAAAGTAGAGGAGCTCGGGCTCTTCACCCGTCGGCGGGAACCATGTCTTCGAGGCATGGCGATACGCCTCCGCGAGATTCGCGCCCGCCTTTTCGACGAGGACGATCTTTCCGCTGTCCGACTCCATCGAGATCCGGCCATTGGCGATCTTCACGCCGACTGGCTCGGCGCACCATGCAACGCGCCCCTTGTCGGAGCAGAGGAAGGACAGCGACTGATGGCCGTAGTTTTCGAGGCGGAGATCGCATTCAAACTTCGTCTCTGCGGAAAACGGCATCTCCCGCCCGAAGCTGTTGCAGAGCCCCCACCATTTCTCGCCCTGGAGCATGTCGAGCGAGAGGGTGTCTGCGCACGACGGACAGGCGCTGACGAGCGCGGTACCGAGGGCGATTGCCGATGCAAAGATCCTTGTCATATTTGTCAGTATTCGAGTTGGCTGCCGCCAATCGTCTCGCGGAGAATAGAATCTCCAGGAACGGCGTTCGGGTGCGCGGGGTGTATTACCTCGAAAAGCTCCGAGAAGATGTACGCCTTCTTCTCCTCGGGCTTGCGGCGGCGGACGATCTCGACGAGTCCGCCGGCGTAGGGCTTGAGGACTGCAAGCTCGTATTCGAGCCCCGAGTCGAACTCGGCGTCCGCAAGACTTCTATATGGGTTTATCCACTTCTCCTCGCCGTCGAGGACCTGCGGCCACAAGTTGAAAGTCTCGAACGGGCTCAACTTGCGGAACTGGTTGTCGCGCACAAGTCGCCGCAAAAGCCGTCCGTCCTGCGGCGGCAGCTTGGTGAGCGCGAACACGGTAATCTGTGTCTTCGGCTCGACAAAGATGCGGAACTTGGCCGACTCAGGGACAGCATCCGTCAATATCGGGTTGAGCGCATGTATGCCCTCGAGGACGATGTAGCCGTTCTCCGGCACCGATGTCGTGCCTTCCGAATCGAAGCCCTCGTGGTTGATGAAGTCAAAGCGCCTGAGGTGAACTTCCTCGCCCGCGAGCAGCGCATTTACGTCGCTTGCGAGCCGAGCCGAGTCGACCGCCTCTATCGTCTCGTAGTCGAAAGTGCCATCTGGATGGCGTGGGTTCCTGGCATCGCCAACGAAATAGTCGTCGGTCGATAGGTGCAGGGCGTTCGCGCCGTTGACCCTGAGCTGCGTGCAAAGCCGTTTCGCCGTCGTCGTCTTTCCAGCCGACGAACCGCCGCAAAGAAGAATGATCCGAACGTCCTTCTTCGCGCAGATCGTGTCGGCAAGCGCAGAAAGTTGCTTTACCTGCCTTGCCTCGCAGACACGGATAAGCTCGTCTATCTCGCCTGTCTCAACTGCCTCGTTTAATTCTCCGATTGTCATCTCGACCACCCAAGTTTTCTGTTTAAGACGACGTATGGATCAAACCCCGGAAGTTCGACGAGCTTCGCGGAACGCGCCGACTTCGCGATCTCGACCGATTCGCCCGACTTCAGCATCGCAACGTTCTCGCCGTCGGCATATACGCCCAAGCTCTCGTCCGCACCCACGACGCTGCGCCGCGAAGTGACGGTAAGCTTCACCGAGTCGCTCACGACCATCGGCCTCACGCCAAGTGCGTGTGGGTTCATCGGCGTGACGACGAGACATTTCGTGTCAGGCATGAGAACCGGCCCTCCCGCAGCAAGCGAATAGGCGGTAGAGCCTGTGGGCGTCGCGATTACAACGCCGTCGGCCATGTAGCGCGTCGCGGAGTTTCCGTCAGCCGAGACGTCGAGCACGGCGGCGTGGCCAGTCATTTCGCGCATGACTACGACGTCGTTCAGCGCAGTCATGCCGCCAACATCGAGCATCGTCCTCTCGGAAACGGAAAACTTGCCAGCCGCGAGCATCGCTATCGCCCTCTCGAAGTCGCTCGCACCGACGCTCGCAAGATAGCCGAGAGAACCGAGATTGAAGCCGAGGACGGGGATGTCGGGGAACTTGCGGACCGCGCGAAGTATCGTGCCGTCGCCACCAAGCGCGACTATCGCGTCACATGTGCCGCGCGAGGCCAGGGCGAGGCCAGCACGGCGCGCAACAGCCTCAAGCCGCTTCGCCGCCGCCTTCGCCGCGGGCTTTCCCGCATTCGCGTAGAACCGCACCTTCATCTTTCCGTTCCTTTCAACAAGAGCCGGACGGACCATCCACCCCCAGGCAATCAGCCGCCATTCGACCTAAGCGCCTTCGGGCCCGAGAGCTTCAGGGATAGTCCGCCGGCAAAGTGAGAATCTCGCACCCGTCGTCGGTGATCGCCACCGTGTGCTCGAAGTGCGCCGAGAGAGAGCCGTCGCGCGTCACGACCGTCCAGCCGTTGTTGAGCACGTTCGTCTTCTCGCCGCCCTTCGTCATCGTTATCATCGGCTCGATGGCGATTGTCATGCCGGGCTTAAGGACGAGCTTCGTGCCGGGCGTACCGTAGTTCGGCACCTCGGGATCCTCGTGGACCGTGCGCCCGACGCCGTGGCCTATCCAGTCCCTGACGACACCGAAGCCAGCGTCTTCGGCGACTTTTTGGATCGCATACCCAACATCGCCGAGATGGACGCCCGGGCCGCACGCCGCGATGCCCGCCTTGAGGCACTGGCGCGTCACCTCGACAAGCCGCAGCACCTCGGGGTCTGTGACGCCGAGCGCGACAGTGCGCGAAGTGTCGCCGTTAAAGCCGTTCTTGAAGATGCCAACGTCTGTCTTGACGAGATCTCCAGGCATGATGACGCGGTTGCGGTCGGGGATGCCGTGGATAACTTCGTCGTTCAGCGAGACGCAGAGGTGTCCTGGGAAGTCGGGCGCATAGCGTCCGCCGGGATACTCGAAGAAGCTCGCGCCGACATTGTGCTTCTTGCAGTATTCGACGACGAGATCGTCTATCTCGCCCGTCGTTACGCCGGGCGCGACGGCAGCGGCGCAGATGTCGCGGATTTCCGCGCTCATCCGGCACGCCTCGCGCATCTGCGCGATTTCGGCCTTCGTCTTGATGTCGACTTTCACTGCATTACATCGCCGCGAGGAACGCAGCCGCGTTCTTCACGGGGCCCTGGTCGCCGTCGATGCGCCTGAGGAGACCCTTCTCCTCGTAGTACTTGATAAGCGGCTCGGTTTCGCGGTGGTAGACGACGAGGCGGTCTTTCACCGTCTCGGGA
>Ga0265298_10001282_pt1 | contig 37110 bp, 55 predicted proteins | sample AusTroGonzalo_MG_3_FD_193486 | JGI IMG/M metagenome (GOLD analysis project Ga0265298, IMG submission 193486) | Bovine rumen microbial communities from tropical cattle in Woodstock, Queensland, Australia - Gonzalo_01 | ecosystem: Host-associated > Mammals > Digestive system > Stomach > Rumen ...
ATCAAGTTTCATCTGTCAAAAACGGAAAAATGATATTCGAAACTCAACTACCCCAACGCCGGAGTCAATACCGTCATTCCGAAGCCAAAAGGGGAGTTCGGTCTTCTTCCCCCCTGCACCCCCTATTATTCCCCCAATTCGATACAAGTATATCCCAAGTATACTCCAAGTAAGCTTCGTATAAGCTTCGTAGAGTAGAGAGAGTATATATATTATTATTTATTATTATATTATATATTACTTACAAGTATACTCCAAGTAACTATCAAGTATACTCCAAGTAAACTACAAGTATACTCGAAGAATACTACAAGTATACTCCAAGTATACACGAAGCTTACTCGAAGCTTATATCGAGTATACTCCAAGTATACTACAAGTAAACTGTATATTATTCGTGTATTACTGTATATTATTCAAGTATATTCGAGTACAAGTATACTACGGGTATATTCGGGTACAAGTATACAAGAAGTAATCAAGTATAGGGATTAGACCAAGAGGATATGTAGAGTATAACCTTCGCCCCGCCGTCGAGACGCTGCCGTTTTTCCGCTACCCCCCTACTACTACCAAGGCACTATAGGGAACAACGGAAACATTATACTACGCCGCCGCCAAATCAGCCCGGCCCCGCCAGCCCTGCGCCGCAGCCGCCGCCGTAATTGAAACAGTAATGACGCAGTAGGACAGCAAACCCGCACGGTTACTATGTCATAGTATAATAACCGATTATACTTTGCACCGAATTGACCGCTCCGAATTGACCGCTCCGCCGGAGACGCCGCCGGAGATCGTGCGCCCTGCTTCAATTACCTATTCGCCTAGTAGGTCAGTAGGTAATTTTTTTTGCGGAGAAGAGCGCGGCTATTTTGTGCGTTTTCCCCCCGTCCGTATCATATTAGATTACATCCAGTAAACATCCTCTCCGCCCGTCCGGCGAGATCTTCGCCGTTTTTGTGCATTCTGTGCAATGGGCACGACGAATCTTTATGCAACATTGCGTATTTACAAGCTGCGAGTGATTACGCTATGATATGAGCGTAAGGGATACGCAGGGCGTAACCGAAATACGACAGAAATGAGGTACATTACAATGACGAAAAAAGAGATTTACGCTTCCTATGATATCGAATACCAGGGCGGCAAAATCCGCTCGCCTTACGGATGGATCGCGCCGTTGCTTATTAATGGTAACGCCAAGCTTGGCAAGGGCGTTTACACCTGGTCGACGCTTCCCGGCACGGCGGAATATAGCGCGGTAGTCAACGGCGAGGCCGTGACGGTGCGCGGCACTTGCATTTGCAGCTGCTCCGGCTGCTACGCTCAAACCGGGTTTTATCGTATGCAAAGCACGGTCAACAGCCTCGCGGTCAAAACGCTCATCGCCTATAACCATATTGATTTTATGGTGAATGCAATCGAGGCACAGATAAAGGCCGATGACATTCGCTTCGTCCGCATTCACGCTTCCGGCGATTTTATGAGCGACGCCTATATTGCAATGTGGCGTGTTATCGCGATTGATAGCCCGGCTTGCACGTTTTGGTCGTATACCAAAAACGCCGCCGCCGAAAACGCTTTCGACGATCTCGATAACGTCAATATCGTAAAGTCTGTTATCCCCGGCTGCGGCTACAATTTCGGCACTTGTGATTATATCCTGGATACTTATAACAAGCTGTCCGCGCAGGGCGAGACGCCGTATATATGCCGTTGCGGCGTCGATGACAAACAGCATTGCAACAACTGCAAGGGCTGCAGCGTTAATAAATACGTTCTGTTTATCGAGCATAGCACGGCTTACAAGGCCGTTGATGACCCGGCGTATCCCCGCCTGCGCGATATCATCGAGAACCAGGCGAGCGCAGCTATAGCGTAATCAAGACTTATAAGCCATAAACAATATTTGATAGGCGCGGCGCGAGATCGCCGCGCCGGAAAGGAAAGTAACAAATGAAAAAGACTTTGAAAGACATTACCCTGGAATGCGGCGAGAACTACGCCGATCTTACGCCTGCAAGCCGCGCCGCGCTGCTGTCCGCGCTGCGCTCCGGCGAAGACTTTGACTCCGGCTATTTCGATTACTGCGAACTTTACGGTCGCGTACAGAAACACGGCGACGAGATAACCGTCGCTGTCGCCGTTGACGAATGGGACGGCGGCGAATGGATCGCGGATTTTATCACGGAGCGTCTGTCCTGGCTCGATGAGCGCGGCGTTTTGGAGCGCGACCCCGCGCTTTATGAAAAGCTTGTCGCCGGGATTGAAGACTTGTTTAGGGTGAATTATTGGCTCGATGAGCGCAGGCGTTATTATTGCGCGTCCGCCTTTTTCGCCGAAGAGGACATAGTCTTGGAGATAAGCCGCGCCCTTTCGATGATGGCGGCAAGATTTCGCACAGAAGAAGACGTGTTAAGCGCGATGATAGCCGGGGCCTATATGGCTGCCGTTGAAATGTGAGAAGGGAGTAATAACGATGACGATTTATATTGAAACTAGCTTTTATCACGGCGGATACATTATCGGCGACGATTGCGGCAATCGCGTTAAATATATCTACTACACAAAGCGCGACGCCCTGCGAAAATTCAAAGCGCAGTATGGATACACCGGGAAGCGCGGAATTGAAATAATCGATATGACTTGAGCCGAAACGGGGCGCAGCCCCGTCCGCGAGAGATGGCCTACTCGCGCCGATGATGGCAGGCCGATAATTTGAAAGAGAGGTATTTGACAATGGCAAAATATTATCTGTACACGCAGCATAGGCGTGGCGAAGAACCTCAAGCAGCGTTTGGCACCGGGAGTTATATGGCCCCGTTCCCGTTCGGCCTGCACAGCGTCAAACCCTTCAACTGCTACAAGTCATTCGTAAGGGCAGCAAAAACAGCGCAGGCCTGGAGTTATCTTGGCAAATATGAGTATGAGATAATCGAAGTTCCCAAATACGCGCTTGCTTTTGACGCCGCCGGAAGGGAGTATTGAACAATGCCTAAAACGACTACCGTCACCAAGATAAACGTGTTCGGAGCGCAGTTCAGCGTCACGTTTACGAAAAACACTAACAAAAATCCGTTTAAGCTGTATATGCACTATACGGATTATGACCCGGCAAAGGGGTATCCCGTCAACCACAAGAAGATGATCGCGGCTTACCAAAACTATGAGTCTTGTCTGTATCATCTGCTTGGGATGCGGCTTGAACAGTTCCGCCGCGACTACTTCCCGCTTGATTTAGCGTGAAAGGTTGTGATAGAATGAACCCAAAAAGGGGGCGCAAGAAGATGGCAGTATCCGAAGCGAAGAAAAAGGCTCACGCGAAATGGAATAGCGCGAACCGCGCCGCGATAACGGTTAACCTCTACCCCGGCAGGGGCGACCCGACAAAAGAGCAGATAGCCGCAGCCGCCGCCCGTGACGGATTAAGCGTGAACGCCTGGATAGTGGAATGTATCCGCGATAAACTGTAACGCCGCAGTTATGACGCAGTACCCCGCTCAATCCCGCACAGATAGGCAACTCGCATATACTTATATAGTAATCGACAAGAAAACCCCGCAAACACGCCGAAACACTTGATTTCGTGCGGTTTGCGGGGTTTTTGTGTGCCGTAATATTCTGTATTATTTTGTAGGTTTTACGGATTATTTGGACGCAGTAAATGACGCAGTTGATATTACATTACGCCGCGCTCCGCCGCTCTCATTTCAAGATACGCGCTGACTCTTTCGGCCTCTTGTTCGTGATGCGCCTTTCGCAGTTCCGTATAGACTTTAGCGACCACGTCCGGCGTGTCTCCCATCATCGCAGCCGCGCTCATTGAGTCGATGCCTGCTTCATAGCAAAGCGTTGCGAACGAGTGCCTAAACTGATGCGGCGTCGCCTTGATGCCGACGGCCTCGCAATAGCGTTTCCATCTCTGCTCAAACTTGTAGGACGTGAGATGCTTGCCGGCCTCGTCGCCGAATACAAGGCCGATACGATTTGCCGGCAGCGCGGCGGCGAGGGGCGCGAGGATAGGCACGTCGCGCCTGCCGTTCGCGCTCTTTAGAAAGTTATCCACGCTGACGGGAGCGGTTGTGTAGTTGACCTTTTTCGTAACGTGGATAACTCCCGCTCCGCGATCTATGTCCTGCCAAGTCAACGCCATCGCCTCGCCGCGCCTCATACCCGTATAGAGCAGGACTAATCCTAATAGATAATCATCGCCGCGATAAGCTTCGACCTTGCGCTCGTCTTCTTCCGTCAACGCGCTGCGTGTTGTCTTCGGGAGATTGCGCGAGCGGGTTACCTCTGTCGCGGGGCTTACGTCGATATCTCCCGCGAGGACGGCGAAGCTGAATACGGCCTTGATGACGTGCAGTATCGTCGCGACCGTCTCGCCGGAGTAACCCTGCGCCTCGCAATCGTTGACGAACCTTTTCACGTCGAGCGGCTTTATCTCCGTAGCGTACCGCTCCGACATCGGCGAGTCGAGCAGGAACTTTAGCGCGTACTTGTACGCCTTGACGGTGGCGGGGCGCAGTTCGCGTTCCTTACTTTCAAACCAGGCGTCCGCAATCGCGCCGACCTTGCGGCCTCTCTGCTTCTGTCCGCGATAGGCGAGAATCTTATCGTCTACGCCCTTGATGGTTTTGGAGCGAAAATAAACGCGCTTGCCGTCGATCATCCTGCTCGTCTCATAGAGTCCGTCTTTACGCTTTGAATACTTTGCCATTGTGTTGACCCCTTTCCGTAATTAGGATTGACAACGGCAGGCGCACCGCATATTATTAATACGGCACGACTTGCCATTGTGCCATCCCTTTTTCGCCCTCGCCGGAACTCCACTCCGGCGGGGGTATTTTAATATATTCAAAGTGGCGTTTATCGTACTCGCCGTTTGCTATGATAGCGCAGCAAAGGAGAGTGCCGAATGAACCGCTATGAATTCTTGATTAAAACCATTATTGACCATCCCGACCTTGCCGCGCCGCTTTTAATGCTTTTGCGGTGGTTGCGAGAACAGCGGCCTCCGCAGGCGTAAGCGTGGGAACGAGCGACAACAGATCGCGCTGCTCCGGCGTGAGTTCGCCGGGATGCGCTTCCATCAAGTCGGCAAGCGTACACCCGAACACCCGCGCCAGGATGGCGACCTTATCCATTCGCGGCGTCATCTCACCGCGCAGCCACGCGCTCACCGCGCTGTTGCTTGCCTTGGTTATCTTCGCAATGTCGGTTTGATTATATCCGTGTTCTGCCATTCTTCTGCGGAGATTGTCGGCGAACAGTTTCTTATCGTACTTATCCATCGGGAGAACCCCTTTCCGTGACAATAATATAATATGTGCAAGGCAAAGTCAACATTAAATTGAAAAAGTTTCATAAAAACTGTTGACATTTCGTCGCGATAGGTTTACAGTTAAACTGCAATTTATGTTAACGCCAACAGAAAGGAGAAAAGCTATGACGGACAAGAACAGAACCCTAAAAGTGGCGCGTGTGGCGGCGGGTTTAACGCAGCTTTCCGTTGCGAAAACCCTTGACGTTACGCCGACCACGATATGGGCGTGGGAAACCGGGAAGAAACTCCCCCGCCTTGAAACGGCGTTTCAGCTTGCCAGGCTTTACGGCAAGTCCGTAGACGATCTTTTTGGCTATCTAATTAAAGTTTAACTGCAAAGAAAGGGATGAAACAATGGCATACTCTTACAGCTTCAAGTCGTTCTACATCGAGGACATCCTGCGTATCGCGTGGGAACTGACCGACCTCTGCACCCCCGAGGGCGAGTGGTCCGGCGAAGAACTCCAGTATCTCGCCGCCGTACAGCGCGGCGTCCGTATGATGGCGGACAAACTCATAGACGAAATTGAAAAGAAGGATGAGGTAAAGTGATGAGAATATTCGGTATCATACTCGCGCTTGTGTGCGGAGTGTACACGGAGAGTTTCGCGGCGCGGGGCTTTTGGGGCATTCTGCTCTACATATTCCTTATAGGTATCGCGGTGTTGCTGACGAGCGACCTTCCCAAGCGGCTCGTCAAGAACGCGCAGGAGCGCAAGTCCTACGAAAGGAGACGGGCGAATTGGTAAGTGCGTATGAAGAGGTGTACCGTGACATCCTGCGCTCGTTCAACGGAAAGCGTCTGCTGACCATCGCCGACGTGAGCAGATACACGGGCATCAAGGACTACCGCTCGATTCGGAAGCACTTTCCGTTTGGCGCGAAGAACGTGATAGGCATCGTGCCGTTCGCCAGAGTGATGGCGGGAGAGGAGAACTGATGGATTACGAACCGACTACGATAACGCAGCACGACCGCTACCTCTGTGACGATTGCGGCGCGAGCCTCTGCGGCAGCGACCTCGTCCATCATCGGTGGATCGAGTGGACTCCGGGCGGCATGATGCCCTGCGGAGATTACACTTGCCCCGCCTGCGGGAGCGACTTGGTGGTCGAGGCGCACGAATGCAACAACGAGGAGTGCGACCGCCACGCCCGTGAGGGGGATATCCTCTGCGAGGAATGCTATGACGCGCTCGTCAAGAAATACCTCGCGTTCGTCAACGGCCTCACGCCTGCGGAGCAGGCCCAGGTCGATGCTTGGATGGAAGACCATCATTTGATGGATATGGCAGACAGATTACGAAAGAGTGGTGAATGGCTTGACTCTCGACTTTGAGCCTGCGACCCACACTTACACGGTAGACGGCAAGGCCGTTCCGTCCGTCACGCAGATAGTCGCCCCGCTTGGGCAGGACTACGACGAGCCGGACGAGATGACGGAGATAGCCATCGACTACGCCGCAGAACGCGGCACGATAATGCACGAATACATCGCGCATCGTTTGGGCGGCGGCGAGCCGGACGTGTTCGAGATCCCCGACGAGTACGCCGACTACGCTGACGGCGTGGAGCAATTCCTTGCGGAGCATAGCGTTGTGCCGTTCGCCGTGGAGACGCCGATAACGAACGCGCCGATGGTAGGACTTGAGGAATACTACGTTGCGGGTACGCCCGACCTCGTCTGCGAGTTCGACGGGCGGCTTGCGATACTTGACTACAAGTTCGTGAGCAGCGTGGCAAAGAGCAAAGTGTGCGCTCAACTGGGCGGCTATCTCAAGCTTTGCGAATGCAACGCGGTTTATCCCGAAGCACTATACGCGGTGCAGTTCAAGCGCGGCGACTACCGTCTCTACCCCGTGAACGAGGCGGACGCGGTGAGAATGTGGAACGCCGCGCTCAATCTATATTACGAAAAGACGTTCAAACACGCGAGGGGAAGGATAGGTAAATGAGCGAGTGGCGAGACGTTCCCGGCTATGAGGGCCTCTATATCATCAGCGACGATGGTACGCTGATAAGTTACGCTCGCGGTTTGACGCACCCAACCCTCGACAAGGACGGATATTATCACACCGCGCTATGCAAGGGCGGGCAGATGAAATACTTGCGTATCCATCGGCTTGTCGCGCAGGCGTTTATCCCGAACCCCGAAAACAAGCCGACCGTCAACCACATCAACGAGATTAAAACCGACAACCGGGTGGAGAACCTTGAGTGGGCGACCGTTGCGGAACAGAACGCGCACGGAACACGGACGGCGAGGGCGGCCTTGCATCACAGAGGCGGCGCACCGAAAAAGCCCGTGCTTATGTACGACAAGAGTAACGTGTTTATAAGGCGGTACGACGCGATAAGGACGGCAGCCGTTGCCCTAAACATTTCAAAGCACAACATCAGCTTGTGCTGTAAAGGCCGCGCAAAAAGCGCAGGCGGATATATATGGAGGTATGCATAAATGAGTATATACGGAAAGTTCCTTGAAATTCAGCGGAGCATAGACCGCATCCTCAAGGACGGCGAAAACAAGAACGACAAGTACGACTACGTCAGCGGGAGCAAGGTGTTGTCGATAATCCGCCCGATGATGAACGACCTGGGCCTGCTGCTCATCCCGCGCATCGTGAACACGAACATCATCGAGGGGCAGACGCGCTCCGGCACCGCTCGCTTCGTGGTAGAGCTGACTTGCGAGATGGTGTGGATAGAGGTAGAGAGCGGAGAGCAGCTTACCATTCCGTTCTACGCGAACGGCTCCGACCTCGGCAGCGCGGAACGCGCCGTCGGCAAGGCTCTCACCTATAGCGAAAAATACCACTTGCTGAAACTGTTCCACATCCCGACCGACAAGGATGACCCCGACAACGACGGGCGCACGAAGCAGGGCGAACTCAAGCAGAAGGGTACTGCGGCGGCGAAGGAAACGACCGCCTATATGCGCGAGGCCGTACCCGCTATGCTCATCGAAATGTGCGAGGGCGACGCAGAAAAGATAAAGGCCGCGCTCGTTCACTACACGAAGAACGACTCACGCGGGTACAAGGGCGCGGAGAACGTCGGCGACATCAGCGACGCCGCGCTGCCCGTGGTCTACGGCAAGATAAGCAAAGAGTACGTCAAGCGTACCGGGCATAAATGGGGGGCAGAAGGGTGAGCATCAGCATCGCAATGTGGATCTGGCTTGGCATATTGGCGGCGTTAAGCATTGGCGGGGTCGTGTGGTTCGCGATTGCCCTTATACGAGAATCATGGGCGTTGTTCTTTACCGTCTTTGCCATACCCATCTTGGTGGGCATCACGCTCGCCATCCCTTTTATCTCACTGTGGGTACAATGAAGATTGGACTTATAGACGTCGATGGGCATAACTTTCCGAACCTCGCGCTGATGAGGATCGCCGCGTATCACAAGGCGCAGGGTGACTCCGTGGAGTGGTGGTGGGGTTTCGACCATTACGACATTGTATATATGTCAAAGGTCTTCAGCGACGCTTACTCGCCCGATGTAGAAGAACCGCTCAATGCCGACAAGGTAATAAAAGGCGGCACGGGTTACTGCATCACTACCGATGGTGGGCGGGAGACGTTCGACCCCGCGAAGAACATCGCGCTCCCCGCAGAGGTCGAGCAGATGAAACCCGACTACTCCATTTACCCGCAATACGATTTTGCGGTGGCGATGACGAGCCGGGGATGCCCACGGGGGTGTGGATTCTGCCACGTCGGTGCGAAGGAAGGAAGAGCGTCTGTCAAAGTCGCGGACGTAACCGACTTTTGGACGGGGCAAAAGCGCATCGAAGTCCTTGACCCCAACATCACGGCCTGCCGCGATAAGCGTGACCTCTTCGCACAGTATAAGGCGACCGGGGCGCAGATAGTATTTAATCAAGGACTTGATATCCGGCTCATCAACGACGATGACATAGCCGACCTTAATGAGATGAAAGTCGGCGAGATACATTTTGCGTGGGATGACCCGCACGATGACCTCGTCAAACAATTTAAGTCGTTCGCAGACGGTTACCGCAGAGCGCACAAGGGTATGGTGTATATCCTCACAAATTACAACAGCACGATGGAAGAGAACCTATACCGCATATATACGACCTTTCAGCTTGGCTATGACCCATATGTGATGATCTATGACAAACCCCACGCCCCTAAAGAGATACGCCGTCTGCAACGATGGTGTAACAACAAGTGGATTTTTAAGTCCACACCAAACTTTAAGAATTATTAGGAGAGCAACATATGATTTGCAAGAAGATCGGTGAAGACTATTTCAACGGCAGCGCGAGGAACGTATGGCTCGTTTACGGCATCGCGACCCGCGACGCGGAGAGCCGCAGCACGGCGAACGGCAAGGACTACGCCACGCTCAACCTCGCCCTGGGGCAGGACGAGAAGGGGGAGCAGCAATACCTCTCCTGCACGGCGTGGCGCGACAGAGCGAAGGAACTCCTCAACGTGAAGAAGCGCGACGCCGTCCTCGCCATCGGCGTGATGAGTACGCGGCAGAGCGGCGACAAGACCTATACCAACTATGAGGTGCTGTGGTTCGGCGTGAGCGGCGGCGCGGTGGCGGGTGACTACTCGTCCATTCCGCCTGCCGACGTGGGCGTACCCGTCTTCGCGGAAGATGACGGCGATGATGACGGCGAGTTGCCCTTTTGAGGCCGCGCCGTGGACGCCGTTCGTCGCCACGGCATTCAAAGAGCCGACCCACGCGCAGGAGATGGCATACCTCAAGCGGGAACTCAATCGCGTGTTGAAGCTTCCGCTTTGCGGAGAAGAACCCGTCGGCAGATGCTACGACCCCAACGACGAGCATTGCCGCAAGTGTAAAACGAAAGGAAAGTGGTCGAGTGAAAACGCCGGAGCGTGAACTGCAGCGCAGCAAAGACTACCGCAAGGCACACCCCGACAAGTGCCGCGACCTTACACGGACGTGGCGCGACCGTCACCCCGAATTGCTCAAAAAGTACCAACGCAAGCACTACATTAAATACAACGACAGATACTGCGCCAACGCGAGGGAGAAATACCGCAAGAACAAGGCCGCGAACGCGGACGCCGCCGCCCTGCTCCGGGCAAGGCGCACCGCGCTCGGCATCTCGCAGTACGAAGCCGCCGACCGACTCGGCGTACCCCGCTCGACCTTCGGGCATTGGGAACTCGGTGCGCTCGCATACGACCCGCGCCGCCTCGACCCTCTGCTCGGCGCAGGATGGGAGAAGGAGTCAAGCAGATGATCAATCACACGACACGCGATACGCGCTCCGCTTCGATTTGTTGGCGTTGCGCGAAGGCGGCAGGCGGCTGCGCCTGGTCGCGAATCGGCGAGCCGATAGACGGGTGGAAGGCGAGCCTGCGCCCCGTCCGCGTAGAGCCGGGCAGATACACCGACAGTTATGAGGTCTTCGCCTGCCCGGAGTTCGAGTATGAAGAGGCACATAGCTTCACGAACCTCGACCCCGACGGCATACACGCCCTCGCGGTGGGCGTACTTACCCGCGCCATACGCGACCGAAGGGAACTCAAGGAGAAGATGGAGAAGGCAGACGGCAAGCCGAAAGCAAAGTCGTTCCGCGCGTCCATCGCGCATCTCGACAAGGTCTTCAGCGACGATTGCCTATGGATGCAGCTTGCGGGTCTTGACGGACGCGGCCTCGACCTCGCCGTCACGCAGAACGCGCCGCCGAAGAAGACCGCTCCGCGCAGAGAAGAGTTCAAGGCGGCGAAGGGTTGCGACGGCTGCACTTACTGGCGGTCGATAGCCGACGGCGTGAGGTGCTGCCATTACTACCTCGATACGGATATCCGTCGTCCGTGCGCCCCTGGGCGCAACTGCATAGTGCGGGTAAATAAGAAGAAGGTGAACGAATGATGGCTAACAACCGAATATGGCTAAAGTGCCTTAACTGCGGTGAGAAACTATACCTCGGCAAGCGTATGGGTGACGCGCAGTACTGGTGGTATGACTACGGCGATGGCGAACTCGGCAGGCAACTCAATGATTTCTATAAGAAGCACGCGGATTGTGTATATCGTGAGAATGGCGTGATTGACAACTATACGATTGAGTTTGAGTTCCCGACCAACGCCAACAAGATACGCGCTATGACGGACGAGGAACTGTACGGCAAGGGCAGCGCGGTGTGGGCGAGCGAGGTCGAGCCGTTCCCAATCGCGGTAACGAAAGAGAGGTTTCCCGATGCGCCGTAACAAGCTGAACGCACACAAGACCGTCGTTGACGGCGTGGAGTTCGACTCCAAGAAAGAGGCCGCACGATGGGTCGAACTCCGGCAACTCGAAGCTGACGGCAAGATACGCGGCCTTGAGCGGCAAGTGCCGTTCGAGATATTGCCGAAGCAGAAACGCGCAGACGGCAAGACGGAGAGAGCCGTAACCTATCGAGCGGATTTTATGTACACGGACGAGAACAACCAACTGGTAGTAGAGGATGTAAAAGGATACAGAGGCGGCGCGGCCTATGCCGTGTTCGTACTCAAGCGCAAGCTGATGCTTTACCGCTTCGGCTTATCAGTAAAGGAGATTTGAATGATAGACGATTTTACGATGATTACGCATCAGTTCCCCGACACCATCAAGATAATCCCCGTCGCCGACGTACATCTTGGCGCGATAGAACACGACCAAAAGGCGTGGGAGTCGTTCCTGCAATCCGTGCTTGCCGAACCGAACATTTACATTTGCCTCTTGGGCGACCTCTTGAACAACTCGATCCGTGGCGCAGGATTTGCGAACCCCTTCGACGAGGTCATTAGGCCGATGGCCGCGAAGAAGATGATGGTCGAGTATCTCACCCCCATCCGCGACCGCATCCTCTGCTGCTGCGACGGCAACCACGAATACCGCACAACGCGGGAAACCGACCAAAGCTTATCGTTCGACATTATGGCAAAACTCGACCTCGAAGACCTCTATCGGGAGAACCAGGTCTTTATGAAGATAAGCATCGGCAGGCGCGGGAAGGGCAAGGCGGAGCAGCCCGGCACGTCGTATATGTTCGTGATGACCCACGGCACGGGCGGCGGCGTCCTGCCCGGTTCGACCGCCAACCGCAACGAGAGGTCGGCGTACATCTATGAGGGCATCGATTGCCTTGTCGCCGCGCACACTCATCGAGGGATGCTGACGCGCCCCGACAAGATAGTGCTTGACCCGCGCAACAACAGAGTCACTCTCCGCTCCTGCCTCGTCGCGAGCGCGGAGTCGTGGCTGACCTACGGCGGGTATGCGGCGAGGAAGATGCTCCTGCCGAACGAACACGGCAAGCCGTTCGTGATGACGCTTGCCGATACCCGTGGCGAAGCCAAACGAATCGAGGTGACTTGGTAATGGAACGATCCCGTCTTGAGCGAATTCTGACAGCCGCCGACATAATGTACGCGTACACCCGCTTGACCAAAGACCTTGCGCGGGATGCAAGCGAGGACGCGCCGTTCGTCGCAGGGCAGATAGTCGGCGCGGAGCGGCTGATGAGGATAATGTTGGAGATGCTTGTGGAGAACGAGGTGAGCGACGATGGCTGAATACATAGACCGCGACCTTGCGCTTTCGTTCCCTTTTGGGCGCGGGGAGTACGACCACGAACACGCCGACCCGCATTTCATAAACGGGTGCGAAACGTATCGAGAGTGGCTTGAACAAATCCCCGCCGCCGATGTTGCGCCCGTCGCACACGCGCATTGGCGCGAAGAAAATCGTCTACCGCGCTCCTCAAAATTCTATTGCACGGCTTGTCACAGAACAGCTTATGACCCGCAGCCGACAAGGCTTGCGGAATACACGAAGCGTTGCAGATATGCGTATTGCCCGAACTGTGGGGCGGTTATGGACGAAAGGAGCGAGGACAATGGCTGTTAAATCCCGTGTTTACGACGTCAAATTCAGCGACGGCTACGAACTGATATATCGGCCCGTTGCGGGCGCGATGACAATTTTTCTGCCCAATCCGTGCGAGCGGGCAATCAACGGACTGACCCGAAGCGACCTTGAGAACATACTTGAGGTCGTGAAAGAACTTTGCGAAAGGGAGCAACACAAGCTACGCAAAAACATTCAGCTTGAATATATCGCGGCGTTCTCGCGTTGGCTTGCCAACGAGCCGCCGTACTGGGCGCTGCTTCGGAGAAAGCGCTGGAAGGCTGCACGTCCGGTGTGCCGCCACCTTAAGGAACAGGAGGCCGAGGAATGAGTGAATACATATCCCGCGAAGCGGCAAAACAGTTTATCTGTCGGCTTTGCGATTTGCCCAACTGCAAAGGAAATTGCAACACGCTCCTCATTTTTGACGTTCTAATCCCTGCCGCCGATGTCGCGCCGATTACGAAAAGCCGCATCGTGATAAACAACGGACGGAATGTGTGCTTCGATTGTTGCGGCGAGGTCAGCAGAGATTTTAAGTTTTGCCCGTGGTGTGGAGCAATACTGAACGAGGTGGTGAAGCAGAAATGACCGCGACCCAGGCTATACGCGCCAAGTGCATCGAGTGCAACTGCGGCAACAAGGCAGAGGTGAGACGGTGCGTCATCCCCGATTGTCCGCTCTATCCGTTCCGTATGGGGCATAACCCTAACTACAAGCGCAAAGGCAAGGCTCTCGCGTTGGAAAGTGCCACATTTACCGCGCAAGAAAACTTGCAAGGGGATGAGTAGTATAATCACCCTACCGAGGACATACATTATAAAATGCCGTTATTGCACGGCAGAAAAGAGGCAAATATGGAACGATGCAAGCATCCCGACGGAGTGACGATTAAGCCGGACGGAATCCACGAACTCGACCCGTGCGTTTATGAAGAGGAAATGGTAGTGCCGAACGTGACCGTGCGAGTGCTGCGGTGCGTCAAGTGCGGTCACGTCGAGATCGAATGGGAGCGGGGTGAAGACGATGCTTAAAGGAGATTGCAACAAGTGCCTGCACGGCAATGAACCCGAAGATAGCGAGGTCTGTGTTCGCTGCGGCATAGCGCGAAAGAACTACACGCCGATAACGGCTGTGGGTAAGTATGGTGACATCTGCGACAAGTGCGTTCACGAGGAGTACTGTGACATAGCCACATTCGGGGGTCACTACCCGAAGATTACAGCGTGTTATAAGTACGCCGAGCGGCAAAAGATGGACGAAAGGAGCGAGCGCGAATGAACAATAGAACAAGGGCGGAAGACCGATGGTCTTCCGCCCTCTCTTTATGCCCCGCTCACTTGACCTTGCCGAGCAGGGTGCTGACAATGTTGCCGCGACTTGTGGAGTATATCCACTTATCGACCGCGTTCTTGCCGAGAAACTTGTATTTGGCGTACTGATACGCGTAGTTCTGCAAGTAGCCGAGGACTTTCGCTTTCTGCTCATCCGTGAGCCGCTTGTAGTTTGGGTTCTTGGCGAGATCGTCGGCGACATCCCAGTAGAGGTCGCTATAGGTCTGCTGAAACTCCTGCCGCTCGTCGTAGGACAGTTCGCGTGTGGTCTTCTCGCCCTTGTAAGTGTACTCCAGTTTCGACGGCTGCCTCGTCTTCGGGTAGAACGACGCGTCTCCCGTCGCGTTCCGTACACGCTCCAGTTCCGCGCTTGCTTCCGTCTGCGAGAAGCGGTTCGTGCCGAGCGGGTTGAGCATAGCGTTGAGCAATCTCTGCGCCGTGTTGCCGGGGTTCTCAAGCGGTTCGCCCGTGACGGCGGTCTTCGTCGGCAGCGTTTCGCGCACTCCGGGGATGCGGCTCTTGAGAAAGTCGAACGATTCTCCCGCCGCGCTCTTGATGGCGTTCACAAGCGTATCGCCGTCCACGTCGCGGGTATAGAGGTCGCGCTGCTTGTCGTCGATGCCCTTGGCAAAGGCGGCGAGGATGTTCGGCGTTGCCGAGGAGACGCCCGTCTTGCCGAGGGATTTGAGCGCGGCTTCGTACCACTTGTCGCCATAGTTCGTGGAGTCGAGGAAATTCCCTACGCTTTGGAACACGGGCATATCGCTGATGTTGTTGCCGAAGCTTTCGAGTATTGCCTGCCCCGCGCCGCCGACATAGCTGACGAGGTCTTCCGCGCCCGTGGTATCCTCGTTGAGCATAAGCGCGAGATCCGTGAAGAAATTGAACGGCTCAAAGCGGGAAAGGTCGTAGAGTCGGTCGCCATCCTGCCATTCCGCGTTGCCGCCCTTGATGAGTCTGCCGAGCGCGGACATATTTATCTGCGTTCCGTAACGCCCCTGCGCCTTGTTGAGTGCGGTCGCTTCCTTATCGTCCTCTTTGGCGCGGCGGATTATTCCTGCCGACGCGAGGCTCATCAGCGCAAGCGTGAGAAGCGTACCCGTGAATCCTCTGCCGAGGTTCTGCACGACCCGCCTCTGCTGCTCTGCCGTCGTTCTTGCGCTCCCGGTCAGTTCAGCGCGTATCTCTTTGTAACCGAGTTCGATAAGCTGACCGATGCCCGTGAGTAGTTTGGCGGGGGAGTAGTCGAGCGCAACGCCGACGAGGTTACCGCCTATCTTGGAGAACGGCGCAACAAAGTCGCCGAGGCCGAAGTCCGCAGGCTTGAGGTTCTTCCAGCTGACTCCGTTCCGCATCTGCTCGATGGTCGAGTAACTGATGAGGTTGAACACGTCGTGCAGACCCTTCGTCAAGCCGCTCATTATGCGCTCGTTTTGGAACGTGCGGTACTTGGCGAGATCGTTTTGATAATCTTCTGCGTAGTTCTCGTTCTCGCTCCGTATGCGCCCCTGCTCTGCAAGGCGGTTGATGCTCCGCGCCGTTGAACCACGGGTCGCCGCCTTGGCGACCTCGTCCGGCGTAATGAGAGTAAAGTTGGAGTTGCGCTCCCATATGGACATAGCCTTTTCCGCGAAGTTGCCGCTTGCGCGGAAGTTGCGAGTGCCAGTTGGGTTGTACTTGCCCTCGCCGCCCATATCTATATCGAGCGCGATCTCCGCGATGCTCTTCGCCGCAGCCGTGCGCATCTCGTTGAGCATATCCTTCGATACGGCATCTTCCCACGCTACGCTGCGGGTACCCGTCACGTTCTCAAGGATGGCGTCAACAAGTGCCGAGCCGCGCATAGCGAGTTTGTCGAGCAGATAGAACGCGGAGTTCGAGAGGACGTTCGTCGCGGCGGTCTTCGGGTTGGAGAGCATATTTAAGACCTGAACGGTCTTCACTCTCTGCAGCGCACCGACGGGCGTGGTGTCGAACGCGAGCATAGACGCCGAGGAAAACGCCGCCTGCTTGACCTGGTCGAGCGTGAGGAGTTTAAGGTTTTCCCTCACGATTTTCTCCATCACGGGGTTCGTCACAGTACCGCGCCTATTGCCGATACGAAGGATTATATCGATGAGGTCGCCCTGCGTCTGTGCGCCGCGTATCTCGTCCATATAATTCTGTATCTCATCGACAAGGTTGCTTTTCTCCTCGTCGGTGAGTTTGTCGTTCTGCTTCACGGCCTCTATCGCGCCGAGTTCCGTGCGTAGGCCGTTCTCGTTGCCGACGCCCGACCAATCGTTGAGGACGTTCATTCCACGCGCTCCGGCGCGTACTCTGTCCTGCACGATGCTCTGCCAGTTGGTGTACGCCTGCCGGGCAGCCTTGGCCTGCTCCTTCGTTCCGCTGACTCTCGCTTCGAGAGACTTGGCGAGAAGATGGTCTTCGATTATCTTCGCCATATTCGTCATCACGTCGTTCCAGGCGGGGAAAGCGCGAAGGTCGTTCATCACGTCCTGCGTGTACTGCGGGTCAAGATCGCCGAGGAATACCTCTTTGCCGTCCTGCACGACGAACAGTTCGTCTCTCGCTCTCGCCATCGACTCCTCGCGGGAGCGCGTCTCATAGGTGAACGCCTGGCGGTAGGCGTAACGGGCAGGACTCCCTTCACGCGCCGCGCCTTTCTCGTTGGAGTATCGGTCGGTCGTGTAGTACTGCCGCGATACTTTCTGTTCGTGCGGCATATCGGCGTAGTTGTACCCGGTCTGCGCCGCGCCGATGGTATTGTTCTGCGCTCCAGTTAAAGCCGAGGTCAGCACGTCGTTGGGCATTGTCGCGCCCATAGCCTTCGCCGCCTGCACGACCTTGACGAGCGGGTCTGCGCTCTCATAAGAGCCGCGCATCTCTTCCATCTCGCCCGTTTCGGGATTCTCCACGACCGCGTTCCAAGTGCCGTTGTCGTTGTCCGTGACGGAGTAATTCACCCCGCCGACCTCACCCGCTTCGGGGTCGAGCGTCGCGGCTATCTGTTCGTCGGTCTGCTCCGTCGCGGCGGCGTTATTCGGCACACTTGCCGCAGGAGGCTCTGTACGCCCCTCTGCTGCGTTTTCGGTTTCTGCCGTATCATTTGTCATCTGCGGGGCAATCTGCGTAGAGGGGGCGTTTGGCGCGTTAGGAGAGGTGGTCTGCTCCGTCTGCGCGTTCTGCCGCGCCATATACTCGCTGCCGAACTCGCCGTAACCCGCGTTGCGGAGTTTCTGCATATCGTTCTCTGCGGCGCGGCGGCTTATCCCGCTAAACGCGCTCTGTATGGCACGACCGCCGCCCGACATCAGCATACCGCTTATTGCGCCGGAGAGTGCTTCCATACCCGCTTCGCCAAAATCCTCGCCCCACGCTTTACGGACGGCGTCCTTCTCGCTCATACCGCTTGCGACGAGTTCGCGGACGCGCTTGTAGTGTTCGCTGTCCATTCCCGCGATTATCATATCGGCGAGGTTGTCGAGCGTAGAGCCGAGGAACTCTTCGCTTCCTTCGGCGAGCGTCTGCCGCAGTATCTCCTTGAGCGCGTTGCTGCCCTTGAGTGCGTTGGTGTAGAGGTTGTCGAAGCCTATCTTCTCCGTGACGGCCTCTATCGCGCCCGTCGCAGTACCGAGGGCAAACGCCTGCGCGTCGGTAAGGCCTCTGTCCTTTGCCGCAATGACGGCGTCGGCGGCAGCACCCATACCCATAATGGCGAGCATCGCGCCCTCGCCTGCCGGGCCTCCCGTGATGAACATCTGCCAAAGGTTGTCCGCCATCGACATCGCGGTGTTATAGGCGAACGAACCCGGCTTGCCCCAGTTGCGCTCGACCTCACGGGCGACCGTGCCGCGCATCGCGCTATTCATATAGGAGTACGCGCTGCCTGCGGCGTTTTGGTCTATCTTGCCCGTGGAAGCGAGTTCGCCGAGCTGACTTGCGTAGGACGCGGCCTTGAGCGGGGAAGCGACTACCGTGCCGAGAGAGGCGAGAATGGGATGCTCCTTCGCGTACTGTCGCGCTTCTTCTTCCTTTGCGGCTCGCATCCTTGCATTGAGGGTGGGGAGTATCTCGTTGAGATACTTGCCACTCTCGCCGTGGGTTTCGGGGTCATCGCGCACAAGGCTGTCCGCGCTCTGCATATCGCGGTTATAGAGGTAGTTGTATATCTTGCGCTCCTCGTCCGTGATATAGCGAAGCCCGTCGTACTTGCCGTTGTCGTTTGTTATGCGGTTGTACTGATTGACGGCGGTTTGGTTGCCGTTTACCGCCTCATACAGAACGTCCTTCTCGTTGTATATGCCCTCGCCCGAAGGGTCGCGGACGGCGTTGGTACTTACCCGTTCGTGCGGAACATACTGCGAGTTTTGCTCAAAGTCCGGCAGGCGCATAAGGTTCGAGTAGCGGGTTTCGTTCTGCCTTGCGGTGAGGTCGGCCTCAAGCTGACGAATCTGCCGTTCGTAGTTGTCGAGTATCTCGTCACGTCTGGCGAGTTTCTCCGACGTATCGACGATGAGGTCATCGGGATTTGTCGAGGCGAAGATGCGCTTCGTTTCCTCATACTGACGCTTCAGTTCGTCAAGCTGATACGCCGCTTCGGTCGGGTCGAGGTTCTCGCGCCTCTGTTGCTGCTCGATTGCCGCCGCGTTCGCCGCCTTGTCTGCGCGGTACTCATCGTCGCTGACGTAGTCGCGAAGCTTCTTCGCGTACTCTTCCGCGCCCACAAGGTACTCCTGCGCGGCGCGGGTCTGCGCGGTGTTGATGTTCCCCGGCACGGCCTTGAGTGCTTCCTTGGTGGCGTCGATGTTGGCCTGCACGGCGGCGAGTTCCTGCCCACGCTCGCTGTTGACGGGTACGCCGAGTTGCTGACTCGCCTGCATATCCTTGGCGTACTGTATCGCGCCCTGCATCGTGCCGCCGTACATATTCGGGTTGGCCTGCTGAAGCTTCTTCATCGAGGCGACGAGCGGATCGTCGAGCGGGTTCGCGGGTTTCGGCTCCGGCGTGACGGTAGGGTTGTCTGCCGCGAGCCGCTCAAGATACGGGTCGGCAAACTGATGCTCTTTCGGAGCGAGCGCGTCTATCTCCTGCTGCGTGTACGCCGTCTCGTCAGCCTTCATCGGCGTACTCTTTATTATGTTTGCGAGTACATCAAAAGGCATATTCTGCCTCCTTTACTTTCGCCAAGTGTAAGTGATGCGTCCGCTCCCGTCCGTGCCTCTCACGACAAGCCCTCGCGAAACGAGGTCATCAAGCTGTGCGGGGGTATAGTACTGATTTCCGCCGCCGTAAGGATTCGCGCCCTGCACCTCGATGACATACTCGCCGTTGGCGTTTCTTCCCGCCTGGTTCGCCATACCGAAACGCAGTTCCCATTCGGTGAGCGCGGGGGGTTCTTCTGCCGTGGGTGCGGTCGGCTCTGTGGGTGCCTGCCCAAAGTAGTACTCATAAGCGGCGCGGGTGGTATCGTTGATGACGCCTGCCGCTATAGCATCCCTTGCCTGCGCCGCCGTGAGAAGCGGCTTGTACTCGTCTTCGGTCGCGGTCTTCGTAGAGCCGCCCGAACTCCTATAGCCGCCGCCGCTCGATGCCGTGGTGGTCTTCGCCGCGTTCAGCGCGTCCTGCCGCTCAAGACCCTGCACCCTTATCATCTCTTGATAGAGTGCGCTCGCGAGGTCTTGGTCGTTCTTTGCCTTTGCCTGCGCGATAGCCTGCTCATACTGGCTCTGCGCGTTCGCCCTCTGCATCTCGATGTCGCGGCGGGCATCCTCTTCAGCCGAGCCGAGTCGGGCGAGTTCGCCCGTGTATGCGGCAGAGCGGACGAGGTCTGCCTGCCCCGCCGTGCCGGAGTTGAGTCCGCTTGCGGCGGCTCTCTCGTCAAAGTTGCGACGGGCGATGGCGTCCTGCGCGGCACTTTGATTGCGGAGTCCGTAGTACTGTTTCTCGATGTTCTTGAGTTCGTTGTCGTAGCCGCGCATACTCTGCTGATACGCGCCGCGAAGACCCGCGAGTTCGTTCTCGATCCTCGCCGCAGCCTGCTGACGAAGGTACTCGCTCAAGTCGTAGTCGCCGCTATATGCGGGAGTTTCCGTGGTAGTGGTGGTCGAGCCGTAGTACCCGCCGCCCCCGCCGCCATTGCCGTTGCCGTTCCCGCTCCCGTAGAGCGCGTCGGCATAGTCCTTGGTCGGCGTGACCGCAGACGGAGTATTGTACGCGCTCGTCGTGTTCGGGTTTTGGTCTACGGCGTTGCGGTACGGATTGCTGCCGCTACCCGTGTCGGTGTATTCGCCGACGGTGTTCATCGCGTTAAGGCCCTGGTTCGCGGGATAGGTGCGGGAGTTGGCAGGGTAGCGCGGGTCATCCGTGCGACCGCCGTTCACCGCGATAGGGTCTATCGGTGTTGCTTTCGGTGCAGGCATTACTCATTCTCCTTTCCGTGGAGTCGGTAGAGCATCTCGATGACGCTCTGCTTTGTCATCGGCTCGCCGGGGTCGTAGTCGGCTTCGACTATGCCGCGCTCGACCGCCCACGCTTCGGCGAGGTCGCCCTCCGTGGGTTCGGGTTCGTCGGCGAGGTGGTTAAGACCGACGCTGCGTATCAGCGCGGGATAGTCGCGGTAGGCTTCGCTTGTGTCTATGCCGCCGCCGATGCCGTCCACATATGTGCCGCCGTACTGCCACATCCCGCAGGGGCGTGAAGGCGAGGTCGTGGCGGGTGTTCCGTTCCAATGCGCGAGCCATAGGTCGTATGCGGCGACATCGGTCATCAGCGAGTTGAGGATGTCGGGGTTGGAGTAGTTCATCGCGTAGTACCCGTCGTTCTCTATCGTGGAGCAGAACGCCTTCACGATTGAATTGATGAGGTCGGGCGTGGGCGTGACTCCGTGACGGAGCATATAGCTGCGCGAGTCGTACTCCCAATCGAACGCTATCGGGAGTTCAAGCTTGTACGGCTGAACCGCCTTGAGCGCGGCGAACGCTTCGTTCCTCGCCATCTGCGCGTTGTACGCGTAGGAGAACCAATAGATCCCTGCGGGGATGCCGAGCCGATTGCATTCGCTGATGTTGCGGACGAACTGCGCGTCGATGTTGTTCTGTCCGTAGCCGGCGCGAATCATTACTCCCGCGACATCGGTCTTCTTGACCCGTTCCCAATCGATAACGCCTTGGAAGGTGCTGACATCGATTATCTTCATACCTTCTCGTTCATCTCCTTGACCGCGTTCCACAAAGCGCAGATGCCTGCCGTAAGGCAATCACCGATGATGAGAGCCGGGGTGAAGATGCTGCCGAGCCAAGGCAGCACCTCGCACCAAGTGGCAGGCGGGGTATTGAGCGCGATGATGAGCGCGGGTATGAGAGTGCCGAGGAACGCCTGCACGAAGGTCTTGATGGTTCGTATCGCCCAATCGGGCATCGGTCGTTTATCTGTCATTTCTGTCCTCCAATTTCGTGATGCGCGTTTCGTGGTCGTTGAGTTTTTCCGTGTTCTTCTCGACCATACCGAAAAGCCGTTCGTGCGTTTTCGCGTTGCGCTGTGTAAGGTCGGCGACATCCCCGCCGAGCCGCTCGACAACCGTGGTGAGGCGCGTGATGGTGGAGTTGAGTTTGACGATGGGCGGGATGACGGTCGCGCCCAAGCCAATCAGCACCACAATCACGCCGACAACTGTCCATTCCATACGCTCGCCCTCCGTGCGCGGATTACTGACCCGCCGCGCTGTATATGTTTGCGTAATTCACAGTCCATTCGCCGCCATTATATATGGCCTCGGCCACGTTCAACGCCGCAGGGTCGCCAAAGTCGGGGTTGGGCAAACTCAAATATGCGGACATGGCGTAAACTCGCGTGAGTTGTGTACCCGCGCTGTTGGTTCTAATCGCCGCGAGCGCGGGTGCGGCGTCCCCAAGCGCTTCGTAATTGATTGTGCAGACCATCGTCTTTCCCGCTTTGTATGCGGCGAGTATCTCGTTGGCGGTTTTGTTGCAAGTTACTTCGTACCCTTCGTAATAAGTAACCTTGAACGCGAACACGCCGCCGCCGTCAGGCGTTACCCAGCCCGGCTCGCCGCTTGATATGCCAAGCACGTCTCCGTCCGAGGCCTCAGAGTAGTCGGGCAGACCGCCGCCCGACGGCACGACGGGAGAGCCGCTTGTATCGACGATGGTGATGCCTTTGAGCGCGGACTTGCAATCGTCCGCGAGGGAGTCGCCGTAGCTTGCTTCGACCTCGCCGATGTCAACGAGTCCTGCGTAGACCACGTTGACCTCGTTGTCGCCCTTCTGCGCGTCGGCGGCGAGCAGACCGATGGCGTTGGCGTTGTTGGCGACTACGCCCGTGATGGAGAGCGGAGTACCCGCTTTGAGTACCGCGCCCGTGATATTCGCCCAATCGGGCTTAATGGATATGCTACCGATGATATTGAGAAATTCCATTTTCAGTTCTCCTTTCGATTAGAGCGAAATTTCCGTCCAAGAGCCGTCAAGACCCTTCTGCTTCGCGGATGCGATACCCGCCGTGATGATGATAGTGCCGTCGGGAGTGCCGAAGCCTGCCGCGATTATGTCGGCGTCTATCGCGCTCCCGCTCTTGCCCATTATGGTGTCCGTGACGAGATAGATGGGCTTCTCGTCGCTGTGGTTGCCCACGATGCTTACATTTGCCATTACGAAGCCTCCTTAATGTATGTCGCAGAGAGCGGGATATCGCTGACCTCTGCCGTTACTGTGATGGTGTTGTCGCCCGCGTTGGTGTGGAGCGTCTGCGCGGCGACGCTTTCGGTCGTTTCCGTTGCGAGGGGATATATGACGATGACGGGCGTTCCCTGCGCGTACTGCGCTTTGAGCCAAGCCTTCCACTTGTCAGCCGTGTCTATCGTCTGGTCGGTCGGGATGAAATACCAATACTGACTCGCGCCGATAAACGCGCCGCCTTGCGTCTGCCCCGCGCTTATGTATGTAAAGTGCGTAGACAGAAGCGCGCCTCTGTTCGACGGCGTGATGCAATCGCTGGGCTTCGTGCCGCGAAAACGATGAGTTGTGCCGCTATCGCTCAATGCCCATCCCGTTTCTTCGCCCGTGAGTATCGTTATGCCAACTTTGCGCGTGACCGCGCCGCTGATTATTTCTTGCGTGTCCGCGTAGTCGCCAACCGCGAAGAGGTCTACCGCCGATGCCGTCTGCCCCGCATAAGGCGCGTAGGCTGTAGCGGTTTCGCCCGCCTCAATCATAACGTCAACGTCGTTTGTGTAGTAGGAAAACCGGATTCCGTCAACACCGTTTGGCACGGTGATGGGGATAGAAAACGCCGCGTCTTTAGCGACATATAATGAATTAAGCTGACTCTGCCACACACCGTTGAGATAGCCGTGAACGCGCTTTGTCTGCCCTGTGGTGGGGTTGCTTGTCCCGCTAATTACATACTTTCCCGGCTTGACGGGTATGATGTCGGTGTAGCGGTACAGACCACCGGGGACAATTTCACCGTTCTGATTGATGTAAGCACCAACGGTATCGGTCGCAGGGTTGAGCAAGTTCTTCCCGCAAAGCGTGATTACCTCGTCCGTGCCGACTACCTCAACGGAATAGTGCGAGCCGTCATATCCGAGGCTTACCGCGCCGTCGTAGCCCGTGTACGGCTCGTAGAAGGTTTCGGAGTAGGTGTCGTAATAGCCGAGTACGCCGTCGCTCACGCGCTCACACGGTATGAGTTTCAGCCGACCATCGACCTCGATAGAGCCGTAGAAATTGCCTTTCATCTTCGCGGACGAACCCGTAAGCGTTGTCGAGCCGATTATGAGGTCGTTCGCGCTCTCAAAGGTACGCGCCGCCCATGTGCTGTCGGTTGGCATACCCGTCGTACCCGTCGGGGTGTAAACCACATTAAAGCGAACATTTTGATTGGCTGTCGAAAAATAGCTGTCGTAAGTCCCGTCGGCGTACCTCAAGTATTTGCCGCCGCTCGTCGTCGTGGCATAAAGGTCGTAGTTGTCCGTCGCCGATGTCCCTTGGTAGCATCCCCATACATTGCAAGCCGCCGCGATGGAAAAGCTGATACGAACGGTGTCGCTACCCTTTAAGTGGAAATTGTCTATAACCCACATGGCGTTGTTATTGCAAGCAAAGCCGAGGACGCGCTTGTACGCGGCGGGGAGTTCATCGTCCACGGCGACGAGCCGCCCGTTGTTGCAGTAAATGTCCACGGGGGTGGACGGAGTGGGAGTAGAAGCCTGCTCGCACACGCCCGTCTGCACAAGCGAACTGACGGGCTTACGCAGAGCCGCCGCGAGGACGAGCGGAGATACGCCCGTAACGGTATACTCCGTACCGCCGCCGCTCACGCCGAGCATAGCCGGAAAACCGACAGCCGCGCCTTTCGCGCCTCTGCCGAGTGCTTTGGCGAGGATAAAGTCGCGGTATCTCATCTGCAACACCCCTTTCTGCGCTTGTGCTTTTTGTCGCCGACGTAGGGGAGTACCCCGAAACCGACGGCGGGGAGAATGTCATATATGCCGCCGAGGTCTACGCGCACTTGGTAGTGTGCGAGTCGGTTCGGCTCAAACAGAGCGGTTTCGTCCGGGTCAAGCGTGAGCGTGAACTTGCCGCCGCCCTCGTCGCCGTCCTCGATGGTATCGGGCGAGCGGGTCAGCTTTATCTCGTCGTTCTGCTCAAACTCGACCGTGACCCCCGCTATTTCTTCGGGAGCGTAGTAGAGCGGGATCGTCAGCGTGACGGTTTCGGTGGGATAGATTATCAGCATCCGCGCCACCTCATTCTACCGAAACCCACGTTCCGTCAAGACCTTTCATCTTCATTGAAGCGAAGCCTGCGGTGTGGATTATCGTGCCGTACGGAGCGGCGCGTTTGTCTGCCGCGAGGGCTTCTTCGATGTCCGCGTCGCTCCCGCTCATTACCGCGTCCGTGACGAGGTAGTACGGAGTTTCCGCGCTGTGCAGGCCCGTTATCGCGCTGTTCATTCGACCCACTCCTCTCCAACGATTTTAAAGTATTCCTGCGCGGTCAGCTTGCCCTTGCGAACGAACTGACCGACCTGTGCCTTGCTATACAGGCCGAGGTCGTAAAAGTGCTTCACTTTCTCAAACATTATGCAGACCCCCTTAAAGGTTCGTTGACTATTCTATCGTCGCTCCACCCTCTGACGTATCTGCGGCGAAGCGTGGTGTAGCCTATGTTCGTGATTTCCGCCCATTCCGCAAGTATATGGGTTTCGCCGTTCGCGGTGAGGTTTATATGGTGCTGACGATTTCTGTTCTGCACTTGTCGCGTTACCCATCTACAATTCTGCGGAGTGTAGTCGCCGTTAACGTCTATGCGGTCTATCGTGAGATTGTCGGCATATCCGTTTGCGATTGCCCACTCACGAAACGGAACGTAATTGTGCCACTCGTCGCAGACCTTGATGCCACGTCCGCCGTAGTTGGGATAGTCTTCTGTGTCGGGATTTTCGCAACGGCGTTTCATCTTGTTCCAAATGTTATAGAGCCGCGTTCCCGTTTCACCGTGCGTTGTCCTGCCATATTTCTGTATCTCTTTGAGTCTGCATCCGCAAGACGTGGTGTGACCGGGGCGCAAGTTGTGGGGATTGACATAGGTGGTGTTCCCGCAATCGCACAAGCACTCCCACTTGCCGCGATCATCATCCCACGCTTTGACAACGAGCCGCCCAAAACGCTGACCCACTCTGTCTTTACGCTTCATCGTAGTCCTCCAAGAGCGTTCCCGTTTCCAAAGCTGTCCACAAAATCTGTGCCTCAAGTCTTTCAAGTTCGGTCGGCGGGGCAGGCGTATCGGGGTGTTCTGCCATATACGCTTCATACGCTTCGGTGTTCTTCTCGACCGCCGTGACCACGCCGTCTGCCGCCGTGATGTTCACGAAGCCGCGAGCGTCAACGAAGTCCTCGACGAAGATGGCGGGGAGTTCAAGGTCGCCCTCACGGGCGGGGAAATGCGGGTTGCCGTAGTTGCCGCTTGCGTCAGCGGTAGGGGATATGTACCACATAACGAGCCTCCTTAATAGAACGATACTACGGTGTAGTAAACGTTGTTAATGTTCAGCTGATAGTCTGCCGAATACGCGTTCCACCAAGCTATAGTCTTGCTGTCGTTAGATAGCGCATAGCGGCAATCCACATTTGTTGAGTCAAAGTGATAAAACTTACAACTATTCGGGTATGCAGTATAGAAAGCCTTGACGTATGTCCACGGCAAGATTGCGGAATCGTTAGGCTTAATACGGACTTCGCCACCGCCTGCGAGGTTGCTATAGCCGAGTATCATCACAAGTTTTGGTTCGTGTGCAAACGTCACCGTATTCTTGTGGTCTGTGCCGTAAGTGCCGTTGCCCGCGTAAGTCTGTACCTCTATGCGGGATATGGCGGAGTCCGTCCAATCTATATTGGCGTCTTTGACCGCACCGCTTGCCATCTTTGCGTTGGTCACCGCTTCATCGTGCAGTTTCGCCGTTGTGATTGAGCCGTCGGGTATGCTTCCCGCTATGCTCCCGTACACATCGTTGAGTGCGCTCTGCAAGTCCGTCGCGTCCTCGTTTGCGTCAAGTACGCCGATGTTGCCACCCGCAGTACCCGCCGCTATCGCATCAATCAGCGCGTTGATGAACGTCTTTAGCGCGAGGCCGCCCTCGTCAAACTTGGCTTTAAGCTGTGCCGCAGACAGACCGCCTACGTCGTTCGGCTCGTCATCGAGAGCCGCGATGATATTCATATCTTTGGTAAGTTTCGTAAATGCCATCTATATCATCTCCTTCACGCTTCGGGTATCTCGCCCGTTTCGTTTATCTTGCGCTGTAACGCGCCGTATCCCGCGCCGCCACGGAGCGGGGGTTCTACGCCTTCGGGCGGGGCTTCTTCTTCGGGCATCGGCATACCGCCGCCCATAGCCGCCTGCTGTTGCTGACGCTCGCTCGCTTCCATTATCGCGATAAGTGCTTCGCGCTCGCTTATCTGTCCGGCGGGGAGTCTGCGGAGATACTCGCTCACGGGTATCATATGGTTCATAAGCAGATTGTCGAGCGTCTGCATCGAAGCTATCTCGCTCCAGTACGCAGAAGCACCCGCGTCGAGGTCGATGGAGCAGGGAATGTCCTTCAGCTGAGAGAAGTCGAACTCGATGACCGCGTTGCCGAGTCCGTTCGGCAGGCGTATCTCGACATAGCGTTTGCCGTAGTATTCTGCCATAAACGCCATATAGATCCTGCCGAGGTCTTCTATCTGCTGCATCAAGTTCCGGCGCGTCAGTTCGGCGGGTACGGCAGACGCTCTCTGCAGCGCGATAATAGCCGAGGTGTTGTCGGGGCGCGTGTCGCCGAGAGCAACATCCGTCGCGCCGAGAAAACGCTGCGTATAACCGATTGCCGTGTCGATGAACTGCGCTATCTGCGGTGAGATGCTCGCGGGGTCGATTATCTTCGCCACGCCGTCCACCGAGCCGTTGACGCCGATTGCCGAGCCGACCTTTGCAGACCACTTGGCGACCTTCGTCTTGTCGTACACGACTTTCGGGTAGGCGAGGGTCATAAGGGATATCATCGACATCGCGAACAGTTTGTTGACGAAGATTTGGTTCGGGATAAGACCCGTAATCATAGCCTGCCCGTGGTAGCAATCCTGCACATAATCCCAGTTCATCCAGGTGATGGGGTAGAGCGGGATGCCGAGCGTCCACTCCTTGCGTATCGTCTGTGTGCGCGTACATTCATAGCAATGTATCTCGCCGTCCTCGCGCCACATACGCAGAAGCACCGTCACCTTGCCGCCGCCGAGCGCGTCCATACGCACGTTGCCGACCTCTTTATCGTCAGCGCAGATGCTCTCCGTATCCGCTTTGCTCACGCCGTTCGCCTGCGCGTATTTTCGCGCTTCTTTGACGAGCATCCTGCGCTCGATGATGATGTACGGCTGACTCTGTATGTCGCGGGAATTCGGGTTGCCGAAGATGACTTGCGTGTTCTGCAGCACCTCTGTCTTTATCGCGCCCTTGCTCTGCTGACCCGTTTCCGCGTCCGCATCCCAGTAGGTATACAGACATCCGTCGCCGTCTACCGCCGCGTTACGGGCGAACTCGCGGATAAGACCGCCGAAGCGGTTATGCTCAAAGATGGCGGCGAACTGGTCGTTGATGAGCTGCGAGAACTGTTCCACCGTTTCTATCGGCAGGTCGCTCGTCGAGGGGAGCGGCGTCGCGTTCAGCTTGAGGTTGTCGGTCGTGACATTCGCCACGGAGAACAGCACCACGCGCTTGATGAAATTGAAGACCGGGGTCGGGAGGCCGTTCGACTTTACGCCTTCCCATTGCTTACCGATGAAGAAATTCTCGTTGACATCGACGCATTCGTACAAGTCAATGCCGAGATTGAACTGTACTCCCGCTTCGTATTCCCGATTTACTTTTGCGGGTGTCATTTCTTTTGCCAAGACTCTATTCCTCCTTTACTTGACATACGTTCCGTTGCGGAAACGAATGTCCGTCGCGATGACCGTAGCCGTCGCCGACGCGCTGTTCGACTTGTATATGATACGCAGGAATGTCGCCCTGCGAACGTGGAGTTTAACGCGCCGTACCTGCGGTTTGCGGTTGGTGAGGAACGACCAATGCGCGAAGTTAACGTGGTTGAAATTTGCGATGGCGTACCCGACCTCGCGTTCGGGGTAGTCGCTCCGTCGGTTGTCCTGCACGGTAACGAAGATGCGCGAGTTGATCTCCGGCTGAAGCGCGACATAGAGGACGGGGTTGTACTTGATGAGCCAATCGCGCCCCAAGTCCATCGCGCCCGTGACGGCGTAGGCGTCTATCTCCGCGCCGTTGTCGTTGCGGTATTCCCGGTCGAACTTGTATACGCGCCCGTCGTTGCCGAATCCGTATATCTCCGTTTCCGTTTCATACGGCAGCTGTATCGGCAGACCGACATACTTGTACCAGGTATCGTTGCCGTAGTTGAGGATGAGCGCGGTCTGTCCGCAGACGAACCAGTATTCGTGTTCGCGTTTGAGGTTGTATGTGCGGATGTCCTCGACGGGCATCGCGCCTATCGTCTTCACAGCGCGGTCGCTGATGCGTTCAAGGTTGTTCTCTATCGCGGAGATGTACCCGCTGCGGTTCGTTACCCATCGGTACGCGCTCCCCGCGTCTATCGTGATGGGCGAGTTCTCCAGTATCTTCGCCTGCCCGAACGCTTCGTTGCCGAACTGTCGGTTTATCGGCGAGGTGTAGAACGCCGCCGTCAGCGAGCCGTCCTCAAGCGTGATGTCGCCGTAAGCGATGACGTAGGTCGAATTCGGTTTGAACGCCATCAAGCGGGAGTAGTGCCGGACGAGCGCGGTCACGGGGGAGTTGCTCTCACCGACCTCTATCTCATACAAGTCGGGGAAATACTCCGCAGAGGGCTTGCCCGTGGCGTATGGGATACCGCTGTAGATGACGCGGTTCGTGCCGTCGCCGTAGAGGAATACGCGGGTATCCTGCGCTCCGTTGAACAGTTCGCTGAAGCGCATATTCGTCACGACCGAAGCGTAGTTCGTCGGCATCGTGTACGCGATCTCAAGCGTGTTCGTGCCTGCCGCCGGAGCGTTCGTGAATGCGACCTTGCCCTGCGCCCCCGTGAATGTCCACCCCGTCGTGATTGCCGTGCCGTTGAGCGTCACGGAGTCGCAAGTCATACTCGCGTCCTTTTCGGGCAGGATAAAGTCCTTGCTCGTTCCGTCGGGGGAGAAAAGAACGCGCCGCTTGCCGTTAAGTCGGTTTATCGGCTCAAGCAGAGTTCCGCTCCCCGCAGGCGTAGTCGCCGTCTGCACAAGCGGAACGTAGCCCGTGACTATGACCGCCGAATGGTTGGTGTCGCCATCCCACGAATAGTATCCCTCGTCCTCGCAAAGCATATACAGCTTGTCGTCGAAGCCGAAGAAATGCACCGCAAAATCCGTATCGAACGCGTCTATCTGCTCGATGCAGGAGGCCGTTCCCGCATCCTCGTCAACGAGCCATATCGAGCCGCCGTAGGCGACTATCGTGCGGACAGTACCCGCGACCTCGCCGCGCCACGCGCCTTGGATGACAAGGTCTTCGCGGTCTTCCGCGCCGCCCTCGTCCGTGTATGCGTCGTAGAGGTCGATTATCTCTTCCGTGCCGGGGCGTATCTGCAAGTGTCCGTCCTGCGTTATCCTCATATTCTGCATATCGGCGAGTTCGCCCTTCTTGAGGACGGTGTCGCCGTCGGGGTTCTCGTTGAGGCCGAGGAAACGCTTTATTGAAATTATCTGTTCCGCCGCCATACCTCACCCTCCGTAGTCAAAATAAGTATCGTCAAAGTCGCCGCCCGTCATCTCATCGTCATAGCTGACCTCTTCCTCTTCGCCCGGGAAGTAATCCTCTTCCGGCGCGGGGAGTTCGCTCCGCAGAGTACGCGTAACGGAAAAGTACCGAAGCGCGTCACAGATGTGCGTGATTTCGTGCGGTTCGGTCGCGCAATCCGACGGATTCTTCTCATCGTGCTGAATCAGCTGAATGTTCTCGATGAGTCCTTTGCAATCCTTCGTGACGAGCAGGCCCGGCTTGTCATTGTCATCCTTGAGGGGTTTCAGTAACTCCTTGAGTGCCATCCACCCTTGTATGCGGTTGTTCGACGCCTTGAGTATGCCGACGCCGTTCTGCATAAATATCTCCGCCATCGACTTGCCGCTGTCCTTCTGTCTGTTCCACATATCGGGCGGCGCGATGGTGAATTCTATCTGTTCGCGGTCGGGAGTGAGGTCGCGGCACAACGCCGCCGCCTCGCTCACGATGAGGTCGCTCTGCTGCACCTCGCGGTAAACGTAGCAGCGTCCGTCAAAGTCCACCGCGATCCATAGGCAGGCGAACATATCAAGGCCGTAGTCGAACGCTCTGTATTTCTTCCATTCGGCGGGGATACGCACGAACGGCTCGATAACGTGGGTATCGGGTTTGAACTCGCTGAAGTAAGTTCCCGCAAGCGCGTTCCAATCGCCGTAACGCCAGGCGCGGCGCACGTCTTCGGGCAAGAGGTCGAGCATCTGCTTGTACTCCGGCGACGCCTTGAGAAGCTGCGGGTTATCGTCTATCGTCGCCTGGATGAACGTGTAGTCCTGCGGTTTCTCGCCCTCGCGGTAATTGCGGTCAACGAACAGACGCTTCACCCAAGCGTGGCCTATTCCCAAGTTTGTTACCCTATCGGCTTTTTATCCGATAGTTCTTGCAGTTTCCTGCAAGTTCAGCATATCTTTTCATCCGTTCTGGATGCCGGAGCCTCTTGGAGGGATTATATCTTTTCACCCTCTATGCGTTGCGGCTGGCACGACTTTGCCGTGCCTTCACCTCTGATTGGCATAATACCGATTGCGAAGACGCGAGTTTTCGGAAACTGTCACCCATCGGCAATTATCGGGCGAGTACCCCTTGTTTGGGTCTATGCGGTCAATGCTTGGGTATTCCTTGTAGTCTGCATCAATTTCCGGGTCTTTATACCCGTTCGCCAACGCCCACTCGCGGAACACCGCAAAGTCTTGCCACTCGTCACAAACACGGATGCCTTTATCGCGATACCACTTTGCGTGGTCGCCGTGTTCGTTCTCGCAACGCTCCTTCATATGACTCCACACCCTATGAAGGCGCGTTCCCGTGCCACCGTGGATTGTTGCAAGTTCGCGATTGTGTTCGCGGCGTTCGTCCGTCCAAAACGTCTTGTTGAACTCTTCCATTCTCGCAGACGATTTAGCGCGGTTTTCCTCGCTTGGCTTGTACTCCCGTTTCAAGCACCCGCAGGATTTGGTCTTGCCGCTTCGCAGCGCGTTGCCCTTGACTATCGTGGTGCATCCACAATCGCACTTGCAGAGAAACCTTGCATTGTGCTTTGCGTCAATGTGGTCAAACGCGACAACAACGAGCCTGCCGTATCTGTTTCCAATTTCGTCTTTCATTATGCATCCTCCTTAGAATGGTTTGTCGGTATGTTAGCTTTCCAGTTTTTCTCTCCGGTTTTTCGCGGCGTATTCCTACGCCGTGCGGCAGAATAGTTTACCGGGGTTACAAGTGAGATACATACGCCGCTTGATGTTGAGCGTACCGCGCAGGCAAGCACCGAGTGTGCGGAACTGCGACTCCGTAAACTGCGTCGCCTCATCCACGAATATCCAATCGTATTCCTGCCCCTGGTACTCTAAATCGTCGCCGCTGCCGTAGTGACCGAACTTGATGATGCTTCCGTTATAGAAGGACATCATACGCATCGAGCCGTTGTATGTGCCGATGGCGTCCGGCACCATCTTGCGTATCGGCAGAATGAGCGATTGCTCCAGTTCGGGGTACTCGCGGCGCACGATGAGGATGCGGATGCCGGGATTGAACATCGCGCCGCCGACCGCCTTGATGCGGAGGACGTGCGATTTTCCGCCGCCCCTCGCGCCGCCGTAGGCGACGTACCGCGTCTTCGCGTTGCAGAACTCTATCTGTTTCGGGTTCAACTCGCCGAAATCAACGGTGGGGAGCATATAGCGGGGTATTGCTTTCTTTGCCATAGGGCCTCCTTAATAGGGGTAAAGGGCGAGCGCGGGAATGCGCTCGCCCTTTGGTTGGGGCTTAATAGTCCTCGGAGCCCTCGATACCGACGCAGCCGTCCTTCGTGCCGACGCAGCGGAAGACCTGTCCGCTCGTAAGGGTGACGGAAGACGAATACAGCTGACGGGTGGTGGAGCAACGCGGGTCGCTGCCGTCCACGGTGTAGTAGAAGGCCACGCCGCTGACCGAGGAGACGCTGACGGTGTGGGTGGACTTGCTGATGGACGGGGCGTTGAGAACGGCGGAGGAACTACCCGCGACGCCGATACCGACGTTCTTCGCGCCGATGACGAAGCTGTCGTAGTACGCAAGACCCTGCACGACCGCGCCGGAGTAACCGACGGCCTTGGGGATAACGTCGTACTGGGCAAGCTTGACGGGATCGGCGGTGGTGTTCTTCGCCTTGATGATGAAATAGACGTTGGCGGGGAGATAGGAAGAAGGAATGACGACGACACGCATTCCGTCGAACGTACCGACGACGCCCTTCTCGATGGCCTTCTCGTTGTACGAACCCGCGTTGATGCCGACGATGGCGTCAGCCTGCTTCAGCATCGGGTAGTAGGTGTACGGGATGAAGAGCGTGAGATTGGTGTCGGGAACGAGGTTGTTGCCCATCGCGCCCTTCAGCTGCATAATGTCGCCGACGATGGTGTTCTTCGTCGGGGCGTTAGCCATCTGCTGAAGAGTGGCGGCTTCCTGCACCCACTTTTTGAGACGCCACTTGTCCATCGCGGGGATGATGCGCTCGTCGAGTTCCATACGCAGGAACTTTCCGGCGGAAGCGTCGATGGCGATGTCGCTGTTGTCGAGAGCCTCAAGATGACCCGCGAAGGACTTGGCCTGGGTGCAGAGCATCTCCTGCGTGGTGTACTCGACGTCACCGATAGTGCCGTAGCGGGTAGAGCCGCGACCGTAGTCAGACAGCTCCTTCGGGGTCATAGAGTAGATGCGGATAGCGCGCGCCCCGGTAAAGTCGTACTCCTTGCCGGCGGCGGCTTCGGTCACAGAAGCAAGGCGGAAACGCTCCGCTATCTTCTGCGAATATTTGGTAGTGTAATCAAGAGCCATTGTAATGTCCTCACTTTCGATTTGATAGTCGGGCGGAGGACGTACCCGCGACGGCGATTAGGAATAGCTATTCCATCCGTCGAGGAACGGGTCTTTATTGACGGTATCGCTCCCCGCGCTCTTCATAGAACCCGTGGAGCGTGAAGCGTTCGCTTCGTTCTGTTTAGCGGTGGCGGCGGTCTTCGCCGCAGCTTCGGCTTCGGCCTTCGCCTGCTTCACCGCGTACTTGGAATATGCGGCGGTCAGCGACAGCTTGCCGGAGTTAACGTCAGCCCATACCTCGTCGGGTATCGCTTTCGGGTCGCCCTTCGCTTTTTCGTAGATGTCGGGGAAAGCTTTCGCGAACTCGCGAAGGTCTGCCTGCACCTTGGCCTGGCTTTCGTTCTGCGCGTTCTGCGCTTCCCTCTGTTCCGCTTCCTTGGCGGCGACAGCCGCCTCGCGGTCTTCGAGTTCGACGGCGCGTTTAGCTTCCGCCTCGCTCATTCCGTCGTTCATCTTCGTCTGCTGACGGATGTAAGCGACGTATTCGCTCACGCTCATATTCGCCTGCTTGGCGAACTGCGTGAACATATCCATCACGGGTTTCGCTTCGTCGTACTTGCCGCGAACGCGGTCATAGTCGAGGCCTTTCTGCAACAGTTCGGGAGTTACCTCCTTCGCCGTCATCGTGCGCCTCTCACCCATATAGTTGAGATCCCACGAAGCTTCTTCCGCGTCTGCCGTAGCGGGTCGTGCCTCTTCCGTCTGCGCTTCCTCTGCCGTGGTATCGGCGGGTGCGGTAGCGGGTTCGGCGGCTTCCGGCGTTGCTTCCTTCTCTGCGGCAGGCTGCGGGTCGGCAGACTCCGTAGAACCGGGAGCGTCATCCCATCCCTCAAGGAAGGCGTCCGTCGCGGTTTCGACGGCGTTATCCACGGGGTTGGTATTCTCGTTCATAAAGAACTCCTTTCGCTCTATGGTTTGAGCGTTGTATTCTTACGCGGCGGGTCTGCCGCGATAAGTTCGTATTTGAACATTATTGTGCGTTCAAACCCCTCAAAACGGGGTGTTTCCCCAAAAATATTTATTATTTGGGACAATATTAATGGGGAAGTTCGCACATTCTATTCCCTCAAAAGGATGTGTTGCCCTTAAATTGAGGGAAGAAATAAGGGAAAGTTCAATCCCAACGGGAGAACCATCCGTACTCGATGCCGCCGTCGTAGCGGTCGATGAGCATCTCCATTTCGGCGGGTATGCCCTGCCTCGCCTCGTTCAGCGTTCGGTAGTAATCATCGCGGAATTCGTGAGCGCGGTCGGGGTCAAGGTTGAGCAGGAAATGCCACGCGAGGTAGTAGGGGAGTACCGTGCGGCAGATGTACGGGTCGAGGAACAGTTCATCGTCGAAGGACTCGATGTCCTCAAGCGCGGGGCGTGTGCCGCTGCCGTCGAGGTAGTACGTCGTGGACGCCGGGTACACCTCGTCGAGAACGTGGTTGAGCAGATCGATTGTGCGAACCTTGAAGTCCTGCGTATCGTAGGTCATCGTCTCGCCATTGGAGTCGTTCTGCTCGTCTATCAGTTTTATCGCCTTGTCGAATACGGCGCGTACCGTGAGGTCAATCACAAGCTGCGCCCCCTCTCGTCACAAAAGTCATACCGTCTTGTCGCCGAAGCCGTTCTCTCCGCGCACGGAGTAGGCCATAAGATTCTCGAAGCCCTCGTCGAGAAAGTCGCGCTTCATCTCGCGCTCGACCACCTCGTCGCGCTTCTCTTCCTTCCGGCGCATCCTTCCGCGCTTCTGCTCGCAAACGTACATAAAGACGAGCGTGATATTTATGAGCAGATTTACGGCGACGATTATCGCAAGGATAATATCGAGCGTCATCCCTTGAGCATCTCCTCGCTGACCGCGCCGTTCATAACGACGTTGACCTTGAGTTCCTTTGCCTCGTCCTTCGGTCGGTCGGTGTACCCGCCGTACCATTTCTGCTTCTGCAGGAATATGCCGCGGGTCGCCATCGCCTTGTCCTGGTAGCGCGGGTCGTGGTCTATCTGGTCTTGTATGCGGAGATACGCCATCTTCACGCTCTCCTGCAGATGCGGCGATCTCTCGCCGACGTACCAATCGCGCAGCGCGGTCAAGGTGACGTTGCGCTTCTTGCGGTTATGCGCCGTCAAGTAGAGCGCAAGTCCGGCCTCGCCGTAAAGGCGGTCTTCATCGTCGCAGAAATCGAAATACGCGTTCGCGAGTTCCTCGAACTCTTCAGCCGTTTCGAATATAGGCACGGCCTGCCCGTACAGCTTCTTCGCCGGGTCGGGCGTATATTCAACGTCCGCTCCGTCAACGAACGCGTCGGCCTCGTCGTAAAGTTCCGTCCTCTTCTTCGCCAAGATACGCGCCCCCTCCCGTAAGTGATAAATATATGCATAGGCATAGTGATACCGGGAAAGGGATACCACAATAGGGTTATCCGTCTTTATCAAGAGCAGAATACGGATATTAGTAGAAAAACGGCAAACGCCCCGCCGCAGGAAAGCGACGAGGCGCAAGCCGAAAGACAGAAAGGAGGTGTTGAGAAGCAGGGAGCGTAACAATCAAAAACCCGGCTTCGGTGCGCAAAACCGAAGAACGGCGAGGGAGCGAGAATATGACCCCTTAAAGCCAATTCACATCCGTATTGTGATACCGAGACGCCCGTCCGTCAACAAGGGTAGGAAAAATATCGAGAGCAAAACGGAAAAGAGGGGGCGGCACTTTTCCGCCACCCCCGGACTCATATATCAAGTTTCATCTGTCAAAAACGGAAAAATGATATTCGAAACTCAACTACCCCAACGCCGGAGTCAATACCGTCATTCCGAAGCCAAAAGGGGAGTTCGGTCTTCTTCCCCCCTGCACCCCCTATT
>Ga0265298_10001283_pt1 | contig 37102 bp, 51 predicted proteins | sample AusTroGonzalo_MG_3_FD_193486 | JGI IMG/M metagenome (GOLD analysis project Ga0265298, IMG submission 193486) | Bovine rumen microbial communities from tropical cattle in Woodstock, Queensland, Australia - Gonzalo_01 | ecosystem: Host-associated > Mammals > Digestive system > Stomach > Rumen ...
TTTTTCTCCTTATTTTTTTAGACAATTCTCTCCCATTTCATAAAAAACATTGTCTTTTATTGACGAATTTTTACTCTTAAAACCAACTAAAAAATCAACTAATTTTTAATTCTTTTTCATTGTTCAAACTCCATTTGTTTATCTTCATCCGTCAACGGCAACTCTTTAACAACTTCATTAGTTTGCGGATGATATATTGTTTTTGTATCGGTACTATAATTAAACTGACACTCACACTGTACAGTCCTTAACTCTTTACCAACCTTAATTTTTGCTCTCAACTTATAATTATCTAAATTTAGCTGCTTAATCTGTGTCTTTAACTCGTCAGATATTTGCTTTTTCTTTGCTAAAAGTTCATCAATCTTATCAAGATTCTCTAAATGTTGTTTTTTTAATTCTTCAATATCTTCTTCACTCAACTGCCACTCAACTTCATAATCAACCATCTTTGATTCTGCTGCTACTTCCGGCTTATTTTTCTTACTTTTCATTTTATTACCTTCCTTTTTCTAATATGTACTCTCGGCAAAAAGTTTATATATATAAACCAATTCAATTTACCGATACTCCAACCAATCATCCGGGCAACTTCCCGTAACGGAAACTGTTGATAATTATCTAAATAAATCTTTTTGGCTCGTTCTTCTCTCCTAAATTTTGCACTATTAATACAAGAAGTTGTTGCTAACACATTTTTCTTAAATTTTAAACAAACAAGCTCTACAACACCGTTTTCATCTTTTTCAAACTCACTGTATTTACAATTAAGACATTTCATCTTTGCTCTCCTATGCCGCTCTGAATCCGCTCAAAATGCTCGGCTTTTTAAATTTTAAACTCTTTTGTTGCACAGTATAATAAAGCTTCTTACCGTAACTGTCTATCATCTTATTAACTTCCGCCGCTCTTTCTTCAATCTGTTTTATATATTCTTCATCTCTCGGCACTCTGATTATTATCGGTCTTTCCATCGTTGAATAATTCACATAATCCCACCACTTTCTACCGCACACCCACATATTAACTTGACACTGTGTATAATGTTGCGGACTAACCTTTGGATGACGATACAGTTTCCAAAAATTCGTTTCGTTAGGACACTTAAATTCAACACCGCCGTCAGCTCCAACCAACCCATCCGGGCTTGATCCTATATACTCGTTATGTTGCACAAACCCTACATGAGTAACTTTGTTGCCTGTTTCAAGCTCATACTCTCTGCAAGCTACCGGCTCAAGATCAATTCCCCTTTGCAGATCTTCGGTCCAAAACCTGTTCGGAACACATTTACCGGTCAATCTTTCAAGTGCCTTTTCCATAATGTACTGATGAGATGTACAACTGTTATGCATCAATACATGGAAATTACTTGCCGTCAACTTACCACACCTTAAATCGTACCACTGCTTACTTCTTTGCTCACAATAAAAAATTTTCATATCAGTTCTCCTGTTTCCCTTTTTGCCTGTGTGATAGGATTTGCACCTATGCCTCAAAGTAATCATCTTTTATGTTACCACCACACATAAATTGATTAGTTTTATATGCTGTAACAGTCGCTCGTTCTCACCGAGCCGCTCTACTGCTGAGCTACACACAGTCAATTATTTTTTTGTTTTTTGTAACAGATAAGAAGTATTGATATTCGCCCGGTCAATTCCGACTTACAACAAAATACTTGCTATAAGTAATAACCAAACATCAACACAACCTATCTGTTACATCTGCACGACTCAACATTAAGTAAGAGTGCTAATCCGACCTTTGAAGGTCGTGCAAAAACTCAATGATCTAAAATAACTTTCCAAACATAACAGCATGTCTTAATCTTTGTTTTTTACTTGCACCAATTCTTCTACCCTGTCTTACTCTGTAATCTGTAAAAAACAAATTATGTCTTACTTCATCCCTCTTAACACCTTGCATCTTCTTAAACAATCTCTCAATAAAACCTTGAGCTCTTATTTGTTCCGGAGTATATTTACTCATTTTTCTGCATCTCCTATATACTTAAAAATTACAGCCGTTTTATCTTTTCTTGCAAACTGTCCGCAAGCATATTCATCCGGACAATGTCTTTTAATACCATGAAAATAACAACAATCACACATAATTCCTACCGCTTTAACCACTTCCAAAATCACATTTTCGCCTGTCGCCAAATTAAAATTCTTAAATCTTTTTCCTATCTCTACTGTTTTACTTGTCATGTTGCACCTTAAAAAAAGTATCGTAGTACTCTTGCTCACTCATATTCTCCACATACTCCCACAATGCAGCATACTCAATTTCACTTTTAATCGTTTCTTCCGCATAATGTTTATTTATTGTTTCAATTTCGGTAAGTTCTTGTGCAAACAAACTCTTTACACACCACACCGCACCGGACAACACATAAACAACCACAACACATATTGCTATAAAAATAATCTTACTTTTCATGGTATATCTCCTTAAACTTTACATACATGCAATAATCTTTTCCGCAAAAATACTTTTTCATCAAACTTTCTTTTTCAAACCCAAACAACTTTACCAAACGATGACCTTGTTCAAAGCTGTTAAGCACTTCTACTTCCAATCTTTCCGGAGCATACTTTTTGTAAAGTTCTTTCAATATTTTTATGATCCCAAACAAATGCTTTCCGGCATCAGCAGATATAAAAGACATAAACTGTCCTCTGCCTTTCCAAAAAATCACAGCTTTAAAAAGCATAAAAACATTACCGTTATCATCAACAATACTGTGCATACCGTTCATATCAACATCAACAAACTCGTCAACTTGTTCCGCTTGCAGCTTTATTTTGTCTAAATGTTCTTTGGTAGTTTTAACAACTTTCAACATTATTTATTCTCCAAAAACCTTTTAATCTCGTGCTTATATCTTTTCTCATTATCTTCTTGCTGCCTTTTAATTAGTCTTTCTGTTTTTAAACCCTCTATTATTTCGTTGGCTGCTTTCTTACAATACGGAATAGTAACAAACATATTAAAAAAATTTATCATTTATATCATCCCTCTAATATATCTGTCCGCTTCAGATCTTATTTTTTGCACCTTTGCAAACACAGCATCGGTAACAAAGAACAACAACTTTTTAGTTTCCTTTTTGTACGGTATCTGTTGACGATGCACAAATCTCATCATCGTATGAGTATCTTTAATTCCAAATACCTTTTTAACATCTTTCATAGTCATAAACTCACCGTAATCTTTTCTATTCATATTAAAACCCCAAAACATTTCTTGCTTGAAACAACTTTTTTATTTCTGCTCTCATTTTTTCAATCTTATTTTCAATAACCACAGCTTGCATATCATTTAAATAAATCACTCCGCTTTCAATCTCACCATCTTCGGTAGTCAACAATAAATTCAAATACTCTCTGAAATCTTTAATTGCTCTTTTAATCTCTACTCTTTTTATCTGTTTAATAAACTCAATACTTTCAGCACTTGGCTTAACTTCCTTTGTTTTGTTTCCAAAAAGATACTTAAAAAGATACTTAAAAAGATACTTAATAAATTTTTTCATACCGCAGATCTCCTTTTTTTAATTTTAAAGCACAAAAAAACTGAGTAACAAATTGCTAAATTTTACTCAGTGTGCTATACTTATATATTGGGAAACAGGCGGAAAAGTTGGCGATATTGCTATCGTTACCTTTTCCGTCTGATAAAGCTGATGGATCTGCGGAAACACCAGCTGTTATTTTAAAGTTTGTTGTTGTGTCGTTTGTGTCAATTGCTTTATTAAGATAGTTTTTTATTACACCGCAGATCATATCTTTACTCCCGACTTAGATTTGAAGTCAAGTTGACTTCTTTTGAAGTCATTATAGTTTATAATGAAAAATTTGTCAAGAGGTATTTTTTATGACGACAACTAAACTCGGAAAAAAAATAAAAGATATTCTTTATTTAAAAAAGATGACACAAACAGATTTTGCTAAAAAAACTAAGATCCATAGACAAGTATTAGTTAATTGGCTTAACGGTACAAGAAAACCGAAGATGGAAAACCTGCAAAAAATAGCAAAGGCACTAAATATATCTGTAGAGGATTTATTAGATGATAATAAAAATTTTTCAGATGTAAATTTTAGTTTTTTTAATTCCGGGAAAAACCAACAAACAATAAATAAAACTTATCAATCAGTAGAAGTTTTAAAAGAAAAACTAAAGCTAAGAGAAGAAAAAATAAAACTCTTGGAAGAAAAAATAAAATTTTTAGAGGAGAAGAAAAAATGAAAAAAATAACTATTGTATTATTATTAATTATCACTTGTATTACAATAACCTATGCAGAATATGTCAACGGCTATTATCGTAAAGACGGCACTTATGTAAACGGTTATCACAGAACAGACAAAAATAATACTGTAAGAGATAACTATTCACACAAAGGAAACTATAATCCATACACACACGAATACGGAACAAACAAAGATATACATAACAGAACAAGCGAATATTATAACGGATTATATAAGTAGGTACAAAATGAAATACTATCTCCAAAAAATCGGCAAATCATATTATAAATGTTGGTACACAAAACAAAACGGCAAATATGATAAACACCGTCAAACATTAGGACCTATCAGTAAATCTTTAGCGGATGAGATCATAAGAAAAATCAATGAGGATATTATCCGTAACAGATACAACCTTGCACCTCGTGATCGCAGTTTCAACGAATTTGTAGAAGAATTTAAAAAATTCCGTCAAACACTTCCGGCAAAAACACAAGACAGAGATTCCGGTATAATCAACAAATTTATGAAACTAACAAATATATCGTATATATCCGAATTTAGTTTGAAGTTAGTTGAAACATATATCGGTCAACGAAAAGCACAAAATCCAAATTTAAGAAATGCAAGCATCAACAAAGAGTTAAACACACTTTCAATGATGTCAAAGAAAATGAAACATTGGCACTATACGGACCGAAATGTATTAGAAGATCTGCAAAGATTACCGGAACAAGAAGTGATCCCAAAGTTTTTTACAGATAATGAATTGCAACAAATATTTAAAAACTTTACTTCCGGATGGCTCACAATGGCATACTTAGGATACTATTGTGGCTTACGATTAGAAGAAGCTGTTGCCATAACAACAGACAATATTCTATGGGATACACATACTCTTGTATTGGTAGCAACCAAAACCGGCAAAGAGAGAGGTATCCCACTTGCAGCCACCATATATAATTATTTATTAGATCTTAAAAAGAAAAGATGTTTTGTAAAAGATAAACATATCGTACAGTTTCCAAAAGCACAGATAAAAAGTACACAATCAATATCGCATATCTTTCAAAAGAAGTTAAAAAATTTAGGTATTAAAGATAGATCTTTTAGAAGCTTCAGACACACTTTTGCCACACATTTAAGAAGGGCAAACGAAAATCAAGCAAACATAAAAGATCTTTTAGGACACAGCAGCTTTGAGATGACAAACCGATACGGACATGCAACACCGAATAAGAGCTTACAAGAAGCTGTTGAAAAACTTAACATTGTAGGGCAAAAATAGGGCAAAAGAAATATAGTCATCGTCTAACAAACCTTTCATCTTCAGGGCGAACAAGGCGAGTTTATCATATCTAAAAACCATCGTCTTGATGTTGTATTTATCGTCTTACAAAACCACAAAAAACATTATGCCGTTTATGTCAATAAAATATTATTATGCCAAATTGTAGGGCAAAAATAGGGCAAAACAAAACCAAAAATAAAAGCGGATAAGAAATTAATCTTATCCGCTAAAAGATAGGGCTTATTATTAGCCCTGCTTGCAAGTTCTCTGCTTTCGCAGAAATGCAGCCCGGTTATTACCGGAAAAATTATCTACCATAGTAGAAATTAATTATAATATACACTAAACGAAAAAAAATGTCAAGCTATATTAAACTATATCCTTTCAAAATGTTCCGGATCTAAAAAAGTTTCATCTTTAAAATTGTTGTTTCTATTCCAATCGCCACCCCATCTAAACTTACTCTTGATTACACCAAAATTAAACAACTGAGCAGCAATAGCCAAAAACCATCCGGCAAGATAAGCTTGTCTTTGTTTATCGTTCCAATCAATAGGATACGGAGTTATATCAACAGCATCGCTCTTATTTCTTTTATCTCCAATCAGATGTTTACTATCCATCGTTTTGCTTTTACCTTCTGCAACAAACTTTTTTTGTTCTTCAACGGTCCTAACAGTAGAAGGCAACACAGTAAAATCCACATACTTTATCAACTCATTACAAACAATAATAATATCCGGATGACACATACTAAGCAACTCTAAACTTTTTTTACTAAACTTTGGCATCTGTTTTCTCCAACGGACAATTATCAAGCTTAATTTTACCGACCTTATACTCAAACGGCTCTATCCAATCTTTCAGCACCGGACACATTATCATACCCGGAGCAACAACTTTAAGCTCACACTCTTTACAAGTTTTCGGTATTTCTGTCATTTTAGTTTTTACTATTATCATCTTGCTCTATCCACTTACACATACTCAACAATATTATTCTGTCAATATCGCAACAAAAGTATGAGCAATACTCATATCCGTTATTACTTTCCACATAGTATTGACAATTAATACACTTAATACCCGTTTTGTTTTCTCCTATTTTGCAACTAACACACCTAATAAAATACCTGCAACAAAACTGCCCGCAACAAGATACTTATAAATCAACTCTCTGCTTTCTGATTTCCTCAAGCAACTCTTGTATGTTTCCAACTGCTCTTGTGCTAACATATATTTCTTGTCGTATATCGTTTGTAATGTTTGATATTGTTCCTGTTGTAAGTGCAATTTGTTCATCAAATTGTTGTTGCTCTCGCTGATATTCAGTATCTCTGTCGTCAACTGTTCCATTTGTTCTTGACTGATATAATACCCCTGCGAAAAAGCAACCGACACACATAACAATAAGCAACCCGAAACAAACAATAATTTTATGAATTTCACTCACTTATACTCCTTGCATGGCTTTTGATAATATCCAACAAACTTTTTGTGTTTCTTACAAATAAAATCATAACTTATTCCGTTATATTCTGTTCTCATGTATAAACAATTACAACAATATTGTAGATCTTGTTTATTCATTTTTTCTTTACAATGTTTGTTATTTTATCTGTTACCTTTTCCACATCTGCTTTTATTTCAATATCTTTTGTAGTCGTATTTGTTTCCGTCTTATGAAATTTAAAAGCAGAATTGTTATCAAAACAAGAATACCCTAAACTTCCGGCACTAAAAGCCAAAAAGTATGCAACATAAGTTGTATCTGCTCCCATGAAAGCCAAAACAGAAGCAACAATAAACGACACAATACCCATCACGATTTTTGAGTTTATATGTCCCGATGTATCGGAAATCATATCAACAAAATAATGTTTAAATTTCTTCATCTTTTTTTCCGATATTCTTTAATAGTTTGTTTCTTAATTCGTCAATATACGGCTTGATTATCGGAGAACAATAATAGTATATCGTTGCCACAACAACAATTCCTAAATATTGTATCTTGGTTATATCATCAACAATATAACCAACTGCTAAAGCTAAAACTATAACCAACAACCAACCTACAAACTCAAATAACCATTTTAAAAATAATCTCTTAAACATTTCTCACCTCTCTTGTTAGCAGAGCCGATAGGAAGCTCTGCCAATTATGAAATATTAATCTTTTATCAATGTTTGAGTATCCATACAAACTCTTGGAAAAACCTGTGCCGATAACTCAAACTATAAAGAACACCACTGCTATATATCAATCCTATCTCTTGATATCCCTCATCAACTGTTTAACATCAGCTCTTGTTTCATATATCGCTTGCAGCATCAACTCTTGCCTTGCCTTAGAATCAATAAAATCTCTTTCCAAAGTTGTTAATCTTATCTCACAATTATCAACCCTTTTCGGCAGATTACTTTGAGTATATATCCAAAAAGTTACCATACCTACCAAAGATATAAGTCCAATTAAATTTTGTGGAGATACTAAGCTTATCAAGCTTCTTTTCATTATTATTCATTTCCCCCTGTAAAATCGGCATCTCCTGCACTTGGCACAAAAGTTTCAGTTACTTTATCATACAAACCATAAATGTTTGTTTTTGTATCAAGTACAGCAATATAATCTTTTACGGTTTCTCCACCTTTTTCAATCTGTATTGAATATACCGATCCATAATCTACATTAGAGAAAAGCTTAAGTTTTCCGCTCAACTCGGAAAAACTTACAGGAGTACCTTGCACAATAACAGTATCAGTATCCAAATCTTTCATATACAAATTACCTAACTCTACATTGTATATTGTAGAATTGGAAGTTACAAAACTTGCGGATATTCTGTTAGATCCTTCACCGCCATAATCCAAATATGTCGTAGAAAAACTTACACAGAAGAAACGAAAATTAGTTGTTCCAATAAAACTTCCACCACCGGCAGCTTTCATCTTAAACTTAATTCTAATTTTAAGTGTGTCATCCGGCTTAACATCTAACAAACACCATGCAGCACCACCGCTCTCAATATAATCTACTTTTTGGTATCTATCTCCGCCACCGCCACCACCGCCGTTATCTTCGTTGCTACCAAAATTCAATCCGTTACTTTTATTTAAACCCATCTTTATATCCTCCTACTATTCTTCTTCTACTACTTTTTTTGTAGCAAGTACCAATTTGATATTTACATCTTGTCCGTTCCCGTTTCTCACCCAAACAAACCCGTTCTCAATACCGGCACCCATATCAAACTTAACCCGATACATCCAACCTCTAAAAAACCCTTCTCCAATTTCAACATCTATCGGCAACGAAGCTTTGAAATCAATATAATCAAAATCAACATTATCCGCAAGAGAAGTAAACTCATTGTACCCGTAATTATCAATTTCTTCTCCGTTATAAATAACATACACTTCATCTCCGGAAACAACATCTCCGGTAACAGATATACCATAATCAGCCAAATCAACTTCGGTATCTTCTATATACCACTTAACAACATCGTTATCAACTTCCGCCCAAAAATGATACTCACCTTCTTCACTCACTTGCTGTTTCCACACAGCATCATCTATATCAACAGTATTACCTCTAAACACAACAGTCGTTTCAATAACAGTTTTTGTTTCAAATCTTGACTGTTCTTTAGCTTCTTCGCCGGTACTACCATTATTTAAACCCATACCAAAAACCCCCTTTTAATAACCGATTTGCACAAGCAAATCAGATGTATCATCAACATCATCTGTTTTAACTCTAATCATAGCAGACACATTATGCAAAACTTTTGTACCGTCAGTAGTAAACTCTAAAGTAGAATCTTCTACCCATGTTGTACCGCCATCTACCGACACTTCAAACTTCAATGTACCGTTATCGGTTATACCGCTAACAACAAGCACATTATTTCTTCCGGTAAACACAACGGATTGCTCCTTACTAACACCATCCTTAAACAAATCTGCATACTTCATCGCAGTAGTACTCATAACTACTTACCCCCTTATAAAAATGTTTTAATTAAAAATTTTATCTGCCCTGCTCTCTGTTGCACCATACAACTTAACAGCAAACTTACCATACTCTCCATCCAACAAATCTTTGGTAGATCCCACAAACTCGTTATACAATGTCTTTACCGGTACACCCAGAATCAAGCTTGCAACTTCATCTACAATCGTCAACCAATCTTTAAACTCAAGATCTTCTTTTGTAGCGGTCCTCATAATCTTAACCATATCATCAAGTAACGGTATTTCTTTATCCGGAACAAAATCGCCGGTAACAACCTTAGACACAAAACTGTTATAAGCTTGCGATATTATCGGCAGTGCCAATACATTACTTGTCTGCATTAAACTCATAATAATATCGTCTTTTAAGTCATCCCAATTACCGCTTATCAATCCGGAAAGAATTGCAAGCGAAGTAAACGAAGTATATAACAACGGATTCAAAGCACCATACAGTATTAAATTTTTAGCTAATTGTTTTTTGTTTATATCACCATGAAAATACAGATACATCGTATCACCGATCTTTCTGCTGTACTGATTTGGAGTATTGGCAAAAGCAAACATAGCTCTATACAACCAACTATCCATGCCACGATACTGAAAATTACTCAATGTAGAAGGCAAACTTGCCTGTTGGCTTCTAATAGTAGATTTTTCAAAATTCTCAATGGCAGCTTGTAACGACACACCCTTACTCATCTGATTCATAACATACGGATACCCACCGAATATAATTGCACCTATATCACCAACTCTTGTCATCCATGATAATATACCCTTAAAAGTTTTTACTTTGGCGAAAGTTGCATTACTTCCTTCCATAGCTTTTAATAAAGCTTCTGTTTGTCCGCCTTTTGCAAACCTGCTTTGACAATACTTGCTGTTCTTCATCATAAAATCAATAACTTTTTTCGGAGTTGTAACACCTTTCAAAAACCCTTCAAACCACTGTACACTACTCATATCTTCCGCATAGTTTATGCAAGATAAAAGCTGCTTAATCATAATACTCGGCTTAACAGCAATTTTAGTTAACACATAATTGTTAACTAAATAATCACCTATATCGCTTATACCGTCAATAGTTCTTGCAACGGTAGTAAACTTAGCATTATCTAACACTTGCAAAATATATTTATATACTCTATCACCGTAAGCATTAGTTATATGCCTTTTAACTACGGTAGTTTTATAAACCTTATTCAAATCTGCAAGTTTTTCTTGCATATAAATAAAATGATTTACTTTCGCTATATGATCTAAAGCTATCTTTACCGGATTACCAAAATTCATTAACGGTAAATTACTTTGCACTCTTGCCTTAATAAATCCGGGCGATGATACTTGTCCTATATTATCTTTAAGTAAATCCATATTCCCTTGTATCCTTTCCACAGAAGAAGGAAAATAGTTATCTGCTTGCGGCATATCTAACCCGTACATTTTGATATACACTTTATTAACATCGTCATACAACGAAGCAACGGCTTGTTGCAACTCATCACCAAACTTTTTATCTTGAATTGTAAGTTTATCCATCATATCCATAATCTGTATATTACCGTAAGCTCTTACAATTCTCTCTTTTAAGTTGTCATTTTTCATCCAAATATAACAACATATAAGCTGCATCTTATTTAACTTAACCGCATTACTTGTACCGCTTCTTGCATCCAATTCTTCATAAGTATATTCTTCGTTCAAGTATCTGTTAACCGTCATATCCAAATCAGTAGCATTTTTTAACCCTAAAGCAGCAGAACACTTCGTTTTCAAATCTTCTGTTGTTGCATAGTTTTTATTGAAAATATTTATTTCAACTCTTTCCAAACTGTCTTTATCAGCTTGCTTCTTTCCGGCAATAGCATTTATGGTACTCCACCAATTACCTAACCACTTTATATACTGTTTCTTTACTCCGGTAGCCAAACTGTTTTTACTCTTATTATCTTCAATATTAACTACCAAATTGTTTATATCCTTCTGTATTTGCTCTTTTTTTAATGTTTCTTCAATCTCCTTAGCATTTCTACCAAACACATTAATTTCTTGCAAATTATCGTAAAGCTGTTTATAAAATTCTACACTGTTCTGATTTATCTTATTTGCCTTATAAGATAAAAACATATTTTTCATTTTCTCAAAATTGTCTAACCCTACACCTTCATCATCAATAATACTTGTCGCTCTCTTATACAGTTCTTCTTGTGCAGCTTCAATAGTCATCTTGTTATACTTTTCAAGATCCGTAAAGAATCTCTGTGTTTCAACATCAAACTTAGAAAATTTCTGCTGATTCTGTTTTCTCGGAAGTGCCTGCTTCAACAACCTGTTAATCTGTTTTCTCATATACTTTTTATAAGTATTTTTTTCTTCTTCCGTAGCATTTTTTCCGGGCGGTATCGTTTTATCTTTTCTTACTACCGGCTTTCTCGGATTCCTTAACTGCTCTTTAACCAACTTAATTTCATCTTGCAAATCTTCAATAACATTTAACACACTCTCTTTAATTTCTTCTACCGTAGAAGAAAAATTTAAATCTACAATCATCTGCTTTTTAGCTCTCATATCAATAAATCTTTTCTTATGTAACCTATTAATTATACCTTCCACAATCTTTTTAGCTTCTTTAACATCCGCACTCATCAATCTCTTATACTCGTCTTTAACTTGTTCAACATCGCCCGGCTCCACATTTCTGTACCCTTCTTCCTGAAGCTCTAATATTTTTTCTATCGTACTATCAATCTGACTAAACTCTATAACCTTTTCCAATACTCGCAGATTTCTTGCAAAATCAATATCGCCTGCAACTCTCCACTGATCCGCTAACCTGTAAACAGGATTCCCGTCAAGTGTTTGTCTTGCAAGTTCAACCGCTTGCTCAGCCGTAGCATCATCTTTAACATATCCGCCGCCTTTTAAAATTTGCAGTACAGTATCCGCACCGGCTTTATTCAACTCATTAAAGTCGTAAATGTTTTTATCATTTAATAACTGTTTTAAGTTTTTGGAAGGTTTACTCGGCTTTCTTGTATATGCAACATTTAACAAATTGTACACATCATCAATAGTTATACCGTCAACTTCGCTTGCTCTGCCTTCTTGAATATTTTTGATAACTTCTTTTATAGCTTTTTCTTTCCCGGCATAAATATTACTGTCCGGCACATCATAGCTTCTGCTTAATATACTGTCAAACAACTCTCTAACATCATCGTTCAACTTTGGAAGCTCATCTTTAATTCTGTCATATATCTCACTTAACCATGTTTTAAATCTTGCAAACACCGTTTTAAGTTTAGCCGTTGGTGCTTTTCCTTCTTTCAAATATATTTCAAAATTCTGTGCAAACTTTTCTTGCTGTTCAACAGAATATCTGCCGTTATTATCCGGCACACCTAACCAATTATCAAGCTGTTTTTTAATATCTAAAACTTTATTAGTAGCATTTTTAGCACTTGCAAAATAGTTTATCTCACTTAACCATGCATGAGCCATCTCGTGCATCAAAGTACTTTTATCTGCATTAGCAAAAAGGTTAATAAAATACTGTCTGTCAAAAACAGTAGTACTCCCTCTCGGATTATCACTATTGACATTTTGTTGATTTTGTACTATATTATTAGTGGGCTTCTGTCTAAGCAACGGTGTAATTACCGTGTCGCTTACAGAAGCTCCTACTTTATGTCCTGCATAATAAAGTTTGTTTTCTGCAAACGGAACATCGGCTCTAAATTCAACCAAATATTCTTTGTCGCCGATTTTCATTTTTGCTAAAAATAAATCTTGCCCTTTTACCTTAGTATGTCTTAAATCTGCTTTCTTAAAACCTAAATATTTTGAATTTCTAACTAAATCTTCTATCTCGTTATAAACTTGATTATTTATATTGTTTCTTGCATTTTTTAAACTTCTTTTTACTCTGCTCTTTGATATAGAAATTTTTTGCCCTGTTTCTTCTACCTTTAACTCTGATAACCCTTCTAAAATATCATTTAAAAACTTTTTAAGTTCTTTTACAGTTTTAAATTCAGTTATATTTTTTATTTCTACACTTTTTAATTTATCTAAATTTTTAGATTTTTTCGGTCCGTATTCTCTTTCAGTTAAATCACTATAAGTATCTTTAACAAAGTCATTTATATCGTTGTATGTATTTTTCTCTCCCTGATAAAACTTCTCTAATATCTTTACTGCCTTATCATCAAACACAACATAAGCTCTACCATCCCAACCGCCGTTATACTTTATACCTTTGATACCATATTTATTCAACAACAAACTTGCTTCTTTGTCGCTACCTAATCTATCTTCTATTTCCCTGTAAATATAACTTCCTACATTATCTAAAAACAAAATCTTTTTTAAATCATCGTTATCTAAAATCGCCAAAACAGAGCTACTGTTATCTTTTTTACCGTCAATTACTTTTTTTAGCTCTTTTACTATTGCATCGTGTTTTTCATGATTAATATATTTTTTATCTATATACTCAACAAACTCATTTTTATCCATCTTGTATATTTCTTTAAATATTTTATTTAAAGATTCTTGTACTTTCTTCGGCTGTTCATGAAATCTTTTATCTTCGTCAAGCAACACATTATCTTCCGGTATATCTACTTGAAACACCTGCCCATATCCTTTTAGCTCAGCATTATCTAAATCTATACTTTCTATTGTTTTTAATTTTTTTTCAAAATTATTAATATCTTTTTCAGATTGTTTTATTTGACTTTGTTTATCAAATATTTCTCCTTCAAAATAACTCGCAACATTTTCGCTGTTCAACTCGTTATCATATCCTTCCTCTGTGTTCATTTGCTCATAGGGATCTTCTATTCTATCTAACAAATCTTGCCATGCTGCTATAACATCTGTTTTTATGCCGTCTGAATTTTTTTCTAATATATCTTCAATTTCTGTTTTATCTGCTGTTTTGTTTTTTCTTAGTTCTTTTACTAATTTTTCATACAAAGGTATTTGTTTTGTAAGATACTCTATGTTTTTATTATTCCAATCTATCCTTTCAATAAGTTTATCTTTATAATTTAAAAGTTTCTCTTTTAATGTTTTTCCTTTTATAGTATTTCGTCTTGCATAAAAATCTTCCCCGAAATTTTTATCTTCTATTTCTTTACCATCTACATAAATAGTTCCGTCATTATTTGTTAAGTTTTTTCTATAATCCTCACTAACAGCTCTCTCTTTGGCAAAATACAAACCCCATCCATGAGCTTGTGCTCCTTCTCCCGTTCCTATCTTATCGGTAGAAAATTCATCAAATCTGTGCGGAGTTCCATGATATGCCGGCTGATAATAAATATCCGGATTATTTCTGTCAAAACTTCCCCGATTATTTATAGATTTTATTTGATTACTCGTAAAAGCAACATATACTTTTTGGTCGCCGCCGTATCTGTTAGTCGTGTATCCATCAACTTTAAAAACTTCTTTTTCTGCTTCTCTTATATCGTTGTAAATTTTTTCTTCGTCAAAATTTTCATTTTCAACAAAATTTCTTAAATACAACAATCCGTCAAGCACTTCTTGTGTTTGTGTTCCTATAACATCAAGCAAATCTTTTTGTACTTGTTTATAAAATTTATAACCTTTTTTCTCTAACTTCTTTTTTACTTCTTGCAAACCTTTGTCAATAGCTTCTTTATTTTCTTTCTCATAATCTTCTTCGTATGTATCAGATACCAAATCAATATTACCATAAGCATATTGAGGATTTCTAATATTCAAAAATGTTGCTTTTATATTTCCAAAACCTTGTGCTATATTTTTATTAGGTGTAAAATAAAATCCTGCACCTTCGGAAGTGTTTTTAATTTTTTGCCCTTCAAATATACTAAAATCTGTTTTAGTTCCATGATACACAACCAACGGCTCGCCGTTCTCATCCACAACCTTACTTGCATTTTGCGGATCGTTCTCCCAATCACCAAACCAATTTTTAAAAGCTTTAGTTCTAACCGTCAACCAAAGCTGTTCCGGTAAATTGCTGTCCTTACCGTTCGGAGCTTTCAAAAATGTACCGTCTGCAATAGCTTGCTGCTTTATCGCTTCCTTTTCCTTCTGTAACACTCTATTAAACACACCGGGCTGATTCAACGACACAGCTCTATTATCTACAGAAGCCAAATACTCAAACAAATCTTTTACACTGTTACCGCTTTTAGCTAAAATATCTTCTGCTTCATCCCATGTCATAGCAGTTTCAGTATCCGTAAAAAAATAATTTTTTATTCTCGGGCTTAAATCATTATACTCGCTCCACCTTTCTTTACCATACCCATCCTTAGTAGGTCGCCTTATCGCATCAATACCCATCTCACCTAAAATTCTTGCTTCTTTTTTCAATGTTGTTTTGTTTTCTTTTTGTACACTGTCAATATAATCTTGCTCCGAATCCATAGCAGCTTCGTACTCTGCTCTTGCTTGGTCATCAAAATCTACAGGATCAAAACTTACATCAACAAACGGATTATCTTCGTCAACATTTCTTTCGTCTGTTTCAATGTTTCCGCTTGCAACATCAATCTTAAACCTTTTATAATAGTCGGAAGGTCTTATATTATCTTGCTCAAAAGCATTTCTTGCCAAACCGTCTGCCAAATTAGCTTGTGTTTCGGCTTGTCTGTAAGCTTCTTCTTGTGTAAAATTTCCGCTGTTAATTAAAGCTTTGGCAACAGTATCAACAAACTTTTTCTTTTCATCTATAAACTCAAGCTCTACTCCTCTTTTCTGTTGCGGATCTAAAGCTTTCTTTATAGCTTCTCCCGTTTCTTTATAAGTTTCTCTCGGATCAGCATTTTTATAAGTTACCGGGCTTTGTTCATCTTTAATCATATCTGTAAGCTCGTTAGCTACTTGAGGACTTACCGAAAAATCCAACATCTTATCTACCATCTGTTTGGCATACTCACTGTTTACACCTTTACTTATAAGCTCTTTTGTTGCACTGTCGCTAATCATTTTTTGCACAAATCTCGTATTACTTATACCGGCAGCACCGCCACCTATCAAAGCACCTATCAACCCGGCATACCCAACATTAAACAAAGCTTCTTTTAAACTTTCTACTCTCATACCGGTAGCAGTTGACAAAATTTCTTCTGCTCCCTGTTGCGAAGCTTCCTGAATAAACTCAGTAGCGGCAGCTTTTATAAGCTTCGTAAAACTTTTTCTTGCTGCAAGTGTTTCAATTAACACATGTAACCCCACCATTTCCAAAACACCTTCGGCAGCACCGCCAATAATACCTATACTTCTTGCTTTAATCGGACTAAACCCATTTTCAATAGCTTCTTCATACAAACTCTGATACTGATAAGCTCCAAAAACTTCGGCAACAGCTGCCGGGCTTTTTGTTATAACAGACAATCCTATAGCATACATCAAACTTGAAGCACCGCCAACCAAATCATAAATAAATCCGTCTTTATCTGTTTTACCTATACCGGTATATTGCAAAAATCTTTCTGTTTTATCTTTAAACTCTTGTGTCTGTCTGTCAATTCTATTATAAAAATCTGTATATTTTTGTTTTATCTCGGCAGACAAATCTTCTCCGCCGGCAACAACATTACCCAAATTTGTTATCTTATCTATCTGCTCATCTTTATATGCTTTAAAATACATATAATTCTGTCCGAAAAATCTTGCCATGCTACTGCCAAAATCAACAGTACTTCCGACAAACCCTCTAACACCTTCTTTAAAAACATCTTCGCCGCTCTTACCCGTCAGTACACCGATACCGTTTGCAGCATTTTGTATCAAGTTCGGAGCTTGCACAACATACTTTAAAGCATTTTTAACAATATCAACTTTGTTAGTTTTAAGTTTAGATAACCCAAAATAATTATCTTTTTTCTTCTCATCGTCAACAACATCCGCTTCATACTCAATCTCGTTAGGTCTTTGTGCGGTAGTATGTATTTCGTTATTGGCAACATTTCCGGCAACAAAATAACTTCTCTGTTCCGGCTGCACAAACTTCGGCTTATCCGCATCAATATATTGCGGTCCAAAATCTTGATTTTTTACCTTATCAACATTTTGTATCTTATCTTCTTCATCATCCAAAATTAACGGCTTAAATTCGCTGCTGCTTAACCTTGTATTTTTGTTTAATTCGTTAATAGCCATTATCTTCTTACCTCATCAATGATATTACCGTTCTTATCAACAAGCTTCATTGTGCCTTTTGTGTCAATAACATAACTTCCGTACCCTACGGATTTTTTGCCTATATTGTTTTTAGCTTTAGGATTGTTTGTATCATACATATTGCCGTTACCTATAACAGCACCATACTCTTTTTCCGGCACATCAAACCTGTTTTGTACCATCCAATTAAATACATGTTGTGTTAATCTGTCTATTTTTTGTTTTGCATCAATATAATAAGAAGCTAAATCTATATTGTTTGCAACGGCAGATTCGTACACATGTTCAAATATTTCGCCTTTTTCTCTTGTAGTAAGCTTATCTAAATTAAAATTATTTATATTTGTTTTATTGTTCAACACTTTCAAAATACTGTCTTTGATATACTCGCTTGCAGTTATATCTCCGCCTATTCCGTTACCTCTTAAAATTCCGCCGATAGTAGTTTGTCCTTCAACATCCGTATCCCTTAACTTTGCACCGTTATCAACTATATCACCTAACACCGTTCTCAAAGTTTCTCTCATAGCTTTCACTTTTTTTTCGTTCATAAAATAAGTTCCGTCTTTTAATCCGGTATTTATATTATTTATTGTTTCAACAACATCTTCTACCGTAGCTTTATCTTTTTTATTTATCTTATACTCGCCTTTTTTTCTATCAAAAGTTATACCCATCCCTTGCACTTTTTCTTGTAAATCACCAAACTTGTCTTGATTAGCAAAAGCTTGTTCTCTGTTTGTTTCTTTTAGTATTCCTTTTGCCCAACTTTCAAAAGATTTTAATTTTTCTTGTGATATGTTATACTCTTTAGCCGTAGTTGCTAAATTGTCGGTTTTTTCTTTATAGAATTGATATGCTGCATTGTATCCTTCTTCTTCGTATTTTTCTGCAAACTCTCTCTTTAAATCTGATATTGCCCTATCGTTGTAAGTATTTAACTGAGCTTCATACTTGGCTTTTGCCTGCTCAATATAATGTTGTCTTTGTACCGGAGTCAACCCATCATAATAAGTAGGTTTATCGTTTTCAATATTTCCGTCTTTATCTTTTGTTATTGCTTTTAACTTATCCAAAGCATCACCCGGATTATTTTTTATATCTCTTACAACTTCCGCATTAGCAAGCTCAACTTTAAACTTATTTTTCAAACTTTGTTTCTGTTCCGAAGTTAAAGCTTTACTGTCAATATCCATCTCGGCTTGTGCAACAAAATCGTTTTTTCTTGCCGGATCAAGTGCCGCAAGTGTCGCATAATTGCTTACGGTAACACCCATATTTGTATAATTTTGTTTTTGTAAATTCTTCGCCCAAATACTTTTATATCCTAAATTTGCAAGTGCTTTATAGTTTCTTCCTTTCTCGTTGCTCCACTTTTTATACCCTTCTTCTCCCAAAACATTGTTTCCTAAAGTATCTATATCACTGTTATACTTTTCTATAGCACTATCAAACTCTTGCTGATTAGTTATATTCTCAAGTTCGTTATTAAACTGTGTTTGTCTTAATTTAAGATCACTTTCAAACTGATCCTGTTTAACTTGCTCGTTTTCAAGCTCAATTTTTTTATATTGCATAGATAAATGATTCATAATCTTGGCAGTATCATTTAACGGCTCTAACGGATTAATCACTCTTGCAGCATTTGCAACAGGTCTTACAGTACCATCCGGCAACACTTTACTTTTGTATATATCGTTAGGCATACCCAAACTCCTTATATCGTTAAAATATTATTGATATGTTTTCATTTCCGGCACAATACACAATACACAACAACTTACCGGCTTATCATTTTTTAACATAATTGTCATAGCTTTATCATAATCGGAAGGTAAATGTAACTCTTTATCGTAACTGTCTTGCAACTCGTCAGAATCAACCACATTTTCAAATTGATTTCCACCGCTTGCCTTAGCTTCTAAAAATCTTGTTTTGATATATCTTATTATCAACTTGCTAACTCTTTGCGGTAACCCTTGCGAAGTTCCGTCAGTAGCACCAATATTAATAAACAATGTTTCAATTAAAGCTTCATATCCCAACCCAACAACAACAATTTTTCCGGGCTTATCCAAAGTTATAACACCATCAACCACAGTCTTACTGTTCTGTATCTTTCCGTCAACCAACACATTTACCGTCTTACCTTCCAAAAAGTAAAGTCCTGTAATATATGCAACATTTTCATTAGATTCAACAACTTTTGCACAGTCGCTAAACACTTGTTTTTTATTTAAATATTCATCAGACACATTACTGTCTTGCACCAATCCCCAACTTAACCTTTCAGTAAAATAAGCTGTTCTTCCGTCAACTGTTCTTTCAACTACCAACCACAACTCATCATAATTACCGTTTGGCTCCGGTATAACAGCCATACTTACAACCTTACCGCCGATATCGTGTCTTGCACCGGCACAAACTTTATTGTCCGCATCATAACTTATGGACCTTAAATTGCCGTCTTTATCACTAAACCAAATAGTTTTATACGGCTCTTTTGTATAAGCCCAACACTTTACACCGTTAAGCAACAGATGCTCAAAAAACAAACTTATATTTATCGGTCTAAACGAATCTCGCTCGGCAACATAAGTAAAATTAGCAATTTGTTTTTCGTTATTACTTACAAACAAAAGCTCATCTAAAATATGTAACGGCATAATTGAAGCAGATCCTAAAGACGACACTTTCAAACACATAACATTTGTAGGGCTTAACACTTCCGCAATCGTCTGTTCTCCAAACACAAATTCTTCACAAGCAGTACCGATATACAACTTATTCATCGCTACCATCCATACCACAACACTTTCTTGGTTACCCTGCAAAAGAACAATTATTGCATTTTCCGGCAAAATATCACCAAAACTATTATCAGAAAAATTGTTATAATCTCCGGCACAACTTGCACAAATTTTTGTACCCTTATCGGTAGATATAGAAAACACAAACCTTTCTTTATAAAAAGCACAACAGTTAGGATATATCCCGCCACCGACAAGACCTAACTCCCACAAATAAGTACCGTTAGAAAAATCGGGCATATATCCGTCAACATTTACTTTAATTTTGGAAGCATTGACAACTTCAAGGATAGTACCAACACCATACCCGGAGTGCAAATACTCCCATTTTACACCGCCATCACTAACAATACCTTCTGTATGTATAGGTTTAATTTGTCCTGTTGTTCCGGATGTTGTTGCTTTATAATAATTATTACCACTTTTTCTTATATCGTTTTCAGACACACTTTTACCGCTTTCCCACATTACAGTATTGCTGTCTATATAATTGAGTCTTATCAGTTTGCCTTCATCTTCTGCACTAAATATATCAGCAGCCGCTGACGAGTTAAAACTTCCGCTCCATATTCTAAGATGACTATATGGCTCAGAAGGAGTTACTATCCTTAACGATAAAACTTTACCCGAATATCCGGCAATTGCAGTTTTTACTATTATATTGTTATTCTCAACACTTATATTAAAATTAGCTCCATCATCTGTTGCATACAACAAATTAACAGCTTCTTGTAACGAAGAAGATCTATTAACAGAAACAATAACAGTATCATCCAATTGCCACATTGTACTTGCCGGAACACTTGCCGGTATTAATCCGCCACCTGAAGGTACACATGTACAAGTATAGTCCGACAATTCAGCATTAATCGTTATAAGATCAGTATTTCCTGTGCTTGTTAAAACTTTACTTTTATCACTATTCACATCTCCAAACGGTCCGCCAACCAAACTAAATTCTTCAATTACCCAATTGGCATCTCCATACCTTTTTAAAGTTTGTATCGGAAAATCCTTATTGCAAATATAAAGCACATCCACATTTTGCACATAATTTATTTTTAATTTCCCTTCATTATCTATTAAATCGGTTATAGCATACGGGCTGTTTATCTCATACACATCACCGTTACCGTCTTTTACCAACTCTCTGTTTTTGTAAAATCTAATTATATTATCACCAAACTCTATAATATAGTTAATAAGCTTATTAACTCTAAACGGTACCAAAACTCTTTTAGTGCTAACATCAGTATAATTATTCACAATATGCAAATTGTCATCACCATCACAATACACAATCGCATCATTACTTTGATTAATTGCAGACGATAAACAAGTACCTGCAAAATCAAGCTCAAATACGGTACTTTTATATATACAAACACTTTTAACTGTGCCGACACAAACAACCTTATCACCAACAACAATCGCTCTGTTTATACCTATATCACTGTCATATTTTGCAAGTACCAACTGTTTTACCAACTCTCCGGTAAAACTGTAAATATTGCAGCAAACACAATACTTACTGTCAATTTGTTTGTACACATAAACACAAACATTTTCATCTTGCAATCTCGCACCTATAACAGTACCTGTTTCAACTCCCAAACTTACAGCATTATCATCATGATAAAAATACAAATTTGTTTCGTTTCGTAAAACAAAATTATCATCATCAATTTTAAATCCGTCAAAATCGTTAGTTGTATTTTCACTTATTATATAACTGTCTGTAACACTGAAATTTCCGCCGATTTGCACAGTCAAAAATCTTAACACCAACCCATCAAAACTTGCTAATTTTTGGTTATTTCTTAACGGATTTTGATACGGCTCTAAATCAAACAATTTTTCCGCATTTGAATCACCGGAAGTAAGCAATACTGTATAACTGCTCCAATCGGCAACACTCGGTATAAAATTATAACTTTTTGTACTTGTAGATACTTTATAACTGTTTCTATCGTTATACCAACCTGTTTGAGCAACTTGCAAAATATCACCTAACGGATTACCGCTGTATGTAAGCTGCACAACAACAACATTACTAAAATCAAAATCACATCTTGCAATATATCCGTTATCACACCCAAACACATAACGGCTGAAAGTATAATCTATACTTACACAATTAATATCTGTTACACCCGTAACTTCTTGCAAAGTTTCAAAAAAAAGTTTTATATTCTCATTAACAAAAATCGTACCGCCTCTGTTCATAGCACTGCCGTAAACGGTAGGCAACACATTTTTTAGTTGTTTATTACTTGCAATAAAATTTTCCAAATCAACTCTGCCGTAAAGCTGTTTAGAAATTTCTCCGCCGTTAAAACTTGTTTTAATTGCTCTAACTTTAGCCATTTTTTAACCCTTACTATTAATATAAAAACAACTTGGAATTTCTTGCATACGGATTAGATTGTACATACTGTGCCATCGGTCCGGACTGATATGTTGCACCGCCGGCACCGCTACTTGCTTTACCGACATTTGTACCGGCTAATATACTGTTACCGATATTCAAACCGCCCATCACTAACGAATTTACAGCATTAGCTTTGGCTACCTTACTTTCATATTTGTACATTTTTGATTGATTAAGAAAATCTATAGCTTTTGTTTCATAATTATAAGCTATCAAACTTAAATCTTTTTCTAAGTTGTAAGCACTTTTAGCAACAGCTCTGTCGCCGGTAGTACCTGCACCGCCGGCACCGCTTTGCAAATTTCTAACATACTGATTAGATATATATTGTTTCCCTTCTTGAAGTTTAGCATCTTGAGCATAACTGCTTTCTATCAAAGTGTTTCTTGCATTGGCAGCGGCAACATCGGCATTAATATCAGCTGCTTTAGCTTGTGAAGAATAATTGCTGTACCCGTTCACCATTTGTGATATACCGCCAACAACACTTAAAACTGTTGCAGCTGCACCCATTGTACCAGCCATAAAAACCCCCTTACCAAACTCTTGCTCTTTCCAAAACTCCGCTACCTAACGAAACATTAGGCAACTGTATAGCATTAACTCTTTTAGCATCTCTAATCGCTAAAAGATACTCGTTCATCCATGTTTGTTTTTTTCTGTCATCTTCCGTCAACACATCCGCAAGCTCATAACATATTCTGCAACACAAAGCATTAACGAAATTAAAATCAAAATTGCTTTCATCACACTTTGCCGTATAAGTTATAGCTATACTGTTTTTATTGCAAAAAACAGACCTTCCTGCAACATCATACTGTTTATAAGCTCCGTATTGGTACGGAAAAGTAGAAAGAGCATTAAACCCGTCAATTTCAATTAACAACAAAAGATCATCCGGCAAATTAAATTGTCTTGATAAAAACTTTGTCCCGGTAGGAACACCAACCTCAAAATCCGTACCGGCAACAAGAACAGTATCGCCGATAGTTATTGTATCGCCCTTATCTATATTCGTATTAAAAGTTATTGTTCCGCTTGCAGCTTTATCAACAGTACCGCCTTGCAAAGTCGCACCGCTGCACACAATATTTTTATTTGAGCTTTTTATCACAATATCGTTACCCGAAACACCTACACTTGCAGCCGTTATTTTTAACACATTTCTATCACTATCCAACTCAACATCATCTACACTGACATTAACAATAGATTCTATGGTACGAAAAATATCATCCGCCCAAACAACATCTTGTCTTTTTGCAAAAATCCAATTATGCTTTTGCAATTCTTCATTAACAATATCGTCATAAATTTCATTTATCAATCTTGCAGATTTACTGTTATCAGTTATCGCACTTATCGTTTCGCAACCCAACTTAATCAAACTTTTGTTAAAAATTTTTAATTTTGTCGTCATATTTTTTATCCTTTTACAGACTCATTTTGTTGTTGTTTCAACTGATCTTGCTTAATAATATTATTCAATTCTTCTTCAGTCATATTTATTTTTGCCAAAATATGAGAAACAACTTGCCTTCTTCCAATCATAATAAAAACTTCATTATCTCTGTACGGCTTGGCAACTTTACTTGTCGGATCTACCGGAGCAATTTTACCTAAATCACACAGAATAGCTTTAACATCCGGATTATCTTTTTTAAAAATTCTCTGATAACTTCTTACTGTAGAAACAAACCTTTGAGCCCATGTTAATACACCCATTTTTTACCGCCTTTTATATTTAAATTAATTTAATACCGCTTTGAGCTTCAACACCTGCTTTAGCCAAATCACTTGCACTCTTTGCAACAGTAGGCATCGCAGCAAGCATTTGTTGTGCTTGTGCCGCTTCAATCTTTTGTTGTTCAACTTGTTTTAACTGTTCTTCGTTGTAAAGTGCTTTTGCCGGTACACCTATACTCTTTGCAATAATTTGAGCTGTTTTGGTAGGATTAATAACATTAAGCATGTCAGGAAACACTTGAGCATAACCGCTAACCGTTTCCAAAAATCTGTTTAATTTTATAGCTTCTTCGCTTTTTTGAGCTTCATCAAGCGGACTTTCAAATTCAATAGTAAGTTTACTCTTACTTCTTATAAGTTCCGCTCTTAAATCTTCGGGCATTTGTGGCAACCTTCCGGCTCTGTCGTGTATATCAAACTCTCTCATACAACAAACCGCAGCCCACTCTTGATATATTCTTGTAGCCATCGGAGCAAGCAGTATAGCTTGTTCTTGTTTTTTAACCATAACTTCCGTAGCTGTTTTAGCGGAAGGATCATTTATTAATATTTCAAGCAAATTAATACAGAATCCGTCAGCAATATTTTGTTTTAATTCTTGTCTTAAAACTTCCATCGCTCTAAGATCCATATTTCTTTGCATAGTAGTTGCAGCCGGTCTGCCTTGCTCATCTAATCCGCCAAAAATAACAGATCCTGCACTACCCAACTGATTCATATTAACTACGGCATCTTCTCTAACCAAAAGTTCCGGATCAGCAGACATTTCCGCTGCTCTCATAGTAATTCTCATCGCAGCATTTAAGGTTTTTTGGTCTGCCAAACATTTCATCGCCGGTCCGTACCCGTACACTTTTTCAGTAGGAAAAACCTCAACTCTTGCCATACAATAAGGCATTGTGTGATACCCGCCTACATTTACAATCTCACAAGTATCAGCACAAAGATAATAAGAAGAATATCTCATACTAAGATTATCTTCTTTTTCAATATCAAATTTATCGTTAGGACAAACATAGTGCAAAAATTCGTACTTCATGTTACAATCTTTACTTTCTTTAATTTTTGCAGGACACTTGTCGCCGAACAATTCTTCCGCTTGTCTTTTATCTAACTTAAACTTTCTAATAAAAGTATCTTTTTCGCCGTAAGCATTTGTTTTAGCCCAAACTTCGCTCATCGGAAAAGTTCTATAATAAATACCTTCCGGTCTGTTATCAACAAAAAACGGCATTTGTCCGAACATACCGGCACCGGTAAACATCGTATCAACAGCAGAATCAAAACCGCTTTTATTCGTATAACGGTACTTACTGATAATAGAAGAAACTTCATCAAAATAATCTTGGAAATAAAAAGTTAAATCCGGATCAGTCGTACAGAATTTAGCCCATGAGCGAGTACGAGGACAAATAATAGATTTCATAATAGATGCAAACTTCGGTAAAGCACGAGCCGCAGTAGAATCAAACTTTTGTTGTTCTAAATTTTGCATATTTAAAATTTTAGTAACAAAAGTAGCTTGTGCCGGATCAATTCTCTGTGCAATTTCTTGCCATGTAAAATCAAACCTGTTTCTTACAAGCTTCATATTTTCAAATTCTTTTAATATTTGTTCGGCTTTTTTCATATTATTTTATCCTTTTATGCAGTAGGTATATTCGGTGAAATATACCTACTGCGGTGGTAAACTAACTATGGCAAATTAGTTATTAACACTAAACAACATAGACACTTTCAAAGTACCGGAAGCGGGAAGTGCAGCCGTTCCGACAGTGATGATAATTTCTTCATCAGCTGCAAGAGCTGCCATCGCTGCTGCTTTACCGAAGAAAGTAGGAGTATCGGTAGCAGTAAACACAGCATCAGCTCTGTACTTAGCTGTACTTGTAGCATTACCTATTTGGATTTTTGCAGATCCTAAAGAAGTATCAGAGGTCAAAATACCGCCGATAAACTTTTCGCCTTGTTTAGCTTTAGCAATAACGATAGTATCGCTTGTTGCTTGAGAAGCTAAATCAATTGTTGCATTATAAGTTTTGATTTTACCTTCTGCAACGGAAGCATTAACCAAAGCTTGTTTTAATTCGTTACAATATGTTTTAGACATTTTCGTTTTCTCCTTATAAAGATGGCGGTTTTATTTTTTTAATGTGTAAAAACCGCAAAAGCACACCCCAAAACAACCTAAGCTTCTACACACTCAACTTTTACACAACCTTTTTCATCCAATCTTGTAGCACCGATCGTCTGTTCCATATACAAATACGGTTTAGACTGTTTATCTTTTCTTGACGAGAAATCAACAATCATAGACGACCACTCACCTAAAGCAACACAAGATTTAGCGAATATCGGAATATATCTTGTAGATCCGGAGTTAGGCAACTTTTCTTTGTGTACAAACTCAAAACCTAACCACGATTTCAATTTACCGTCTTGCAAGATAGGATTACCCCACTGTATGTTGTTATACTTAGCATCGGCAAGCAAATCGCCTGCTTGTTTTGCAGTTATAACACAAACAAGTTTTTCTGTTTCAACATCTATTTCGTTACCTAAAAGAATTGTTCTTGCTTTTATAAGCTTTTCGGATGTAAGACCTGTACCGCCGGCAGCAACAACATTGTTTCCGTCAAAGTTTGTAGTGCTTTCGCCGTACTGACCTGTTTTGTTTGCTCCGAAGAAAGCATCAATGATACAATCATCTTCGTTTCTTCCGAAAGCTTTTTTAGCTGCTAAAGCATACATGTTGTTAGGATCACCCAAAGTTCTGATTTTATCCAATCTGTCAAAAAGATGTCCCCAATTATATGTTTTAGGAACATACCATCTTCTTGCAGTTGTAACATCGTCTTGAGGTGAATCACCGTTTTTAACTGTTACTTCGTGTACTTGTGTAATACCTACTTGGTTGGCTGCAACAGCAGATTCTCCAACAATACCGCTTTCTACTGTTACATAAGGTCTTAATTTAGATCCTTTGTCTTGCGGAAGGATTTGATACATGTCTTTAAATTTTTGGCAATAAAACATGTACTCATTACCGGTTAAAAATAATTCTGGCATTTTTATTCTCCTTGTAAATAAATTTTTTGTATGATTTATTTTTTTCAAGGTTGCCCGCCGAAACGGACCAATTCAAAAATCAGCTCATTAACTAAGCTGCGGCAATTATGCCGGTCAGATTTCTTTCAATCGGTCATAGGACCTTTTTCAAGGTTACCCTATATTTCCGTCTGTTATTTCAAAAAACATTTTATGCTTGCATATCAGATACAGCAATTTTTGCAAGTTCGTCATACTCTTGCAAAACAGCTTTATCACCGCTGTTCATCTTTTTTACCCAATCTGCATTTGTTTTCAATTGCTCAATTTTTTCTCTTGCCTGTTGCGGAGTAAGTGTAAATCTGCTTTGTTTGTTATCTCCCCCACCTCTTAAAACATCTTCACTAAACTTAGAAGCAAGATTTTTAAACATATTCATAACAGTTTTATAATTTGTAGCTTTTTGTAAAGCTTCAATTTGTTCGGGAGTAACTCCGGCAATCTTTGCCGCTTGTTGTGCCGCTTTTAAATTGTTGTCGTAGTTTGCTCCCCACTCTGCTTTCAAATCTTGTTCATCTTTAATTGCAGCTGCTTCCAAAGCTTTACCTTGCTCAATTTTTGCAGTTTCCAAAGTTTTGTATATTGCAGCTGCTTGCTTTTGCGACAAACCGATTTTAAACAATTCCGGAGCGATCGCTTTGGCAATAGCATCGTCTTGCCCTTCAGCAATATCAAACTTATAATCTTCAACTTTATCCGGTCTGCCCAACTTTTTATAAAAAGCATTAACTTCATCTGCATTATTTTCATCCGGAAGTTTTAACAATTTTTCTGCCGGTACACCTTGATACTTTTCCAAATTAATGTAACTTGTTACAACATCATCAAAACTTTTAAATCCTTTGTTAGCAACAAAAGATTTGTTTTCTTCATTTAATCCGTCAAATACTGTTGGCTCTGCTGTCATTTTTTTACCTCTTTAATTTGTTTTTTTACTTCTTTGGTTATTGCTTCTAACTTTGCCAAAACTTCTTTAGCATCCAAACTCGGATACCTCAAAAACAACTCATACAACTTTTGCTTAACATCTCTGTTAGTAACTGTGTTTTCCATTTTGTTCCGCCTTTTATATTTTTTACTACTGTCCTAACAAAGTTTTACTTGCATTTGGTTGCCCGGAAATAGCATTACTTTGGCTTTGTGCTTGTGCATAATAATCACCGGCAAGCATATTCGCTGCTCTGCCTTTTTTCTTTCTTAACATTTCAAGAGTTTTAGCTCTTGACGAGCTTTCATCAATAACTTTAGGAGCTTCTTTAACTTCAATTTTCGGCATAGAAGGTGCTGAAAATAATCCTGCCATATTAACACTCTCCCAAACAAAAAAAGCCCACAAAACAATTTAACTTGTTTTTGTGAGCTTTTAAATTTTTATTTAATAAAAAATTTGATCCACGATAAAACACCTTTTCCGCAGATCAAAATCTATTAAAAAACTTTTTAACTGATTATGTTATAATCAAATTATATTTTTTTGTCAAGTATTTTTTTTACATTATCACCGGTTTTATAAAACTTGTGTTCATTTGTCTAACATTTCTTCTTGTTTGCAACCTATCGGTAACCGTCTGTGCTTTCACTTCTCTTGCAAAAGTTAAAGCAAGTGCATCAGCTTTTCCGGGCGATCTTCCAATCCTTTTTTTAATATCCGCTTTATCTTCAAGTTGTATTATATCTTTCGGCAACTGTTTTATGTTAGTAAGTTCTTGCCTTAAATCGTGATCATCTTCAACACACCCTTTCACCGTCAACCAATCTTTCATTTTGCAATACATTTCCGCTCTTTTGTTCTTATATCTTTTACTTACGGAAGCATCGTTAAAGCCAATATCGTAAACATTTTTATATCCGCTCTGCTTCAAAAAATCTACCAAACTACCACCTTCACCGCCACGATCAACAAACACAGCAGCAGGCTTATGTTCTTGTATCAACTCTATAGATATATCAAGCAACTGCGGAGCAGAAGTTTTTGCAACTTCTTTCAAAATTTTTGCATTAACACCCTGCCTAAGATACCAAACGGCAGTATCATTACCAAACCTTGCCGGATCTATCCCGATAATTTTCGGTGCATACATATAATCACCGACAGGAAAATCTCTCTTTTGTGCAGCAATAACAACATCTCTTGAAATTAAATTAAAATCATCTGCACTGTTTTTCGGATCTCCTTCGTATATATGGTCGTAATCTTCCGGATGATTCCTTAAACACCTTAACCGTTCCGCTTCAAGTGCTTCGGTCCAAAACGGATTATCATACCAATTAACTTTATCCAAATAAATATCATCATCACCGCCGCTCACCACTTCCCAAATCGGATCATTTTCTTCCAACCTGTTAAAACTAAACCACAACTCAGATCCCAACTTTCTAATCGTAGGCAACAAAATATCAAGTTGCTCTTTAGAAAAACTTTGTGCTTCATCTACCCAACATTTATCAAATCCTTCCAACGATTTTAACTGTTGTCCGCTTTTCTTTCCGCCAGTACCTCTCATACCCTTAAACACAATTTCACTGCCGTTAGCATTGTTTACAATGGTATCTGTGTATATCGTATAATTGGGAGCAAGCCCGCTCTGCTGTATAGCATCAACATAAACTTGATAAGTAGAATCTTCAATAGAATTTTGAAACTCTCTTAGGTTTAAAATCCTTTGTTTCCGTTTTGTCTGATTCAAATCTGCAAGCACACACCGGGCAAGACACTGTGTCTTTGCTCCACCCCTACCGCCGTAAAAAGCATAAATTCTGTACCGCTTGGTATAATCCAACAATATTCTAAACTTTGCCGTTATAAGTATCTTTGCTTTTTCCATACTATTTTACCTCTACCACTTGTATTTCCGCTTCCGACTTTTTTTCTGCTTCAACAACTTCCACTTGCAAATTAACAAAATGTTGACTTGTCTGCACTTCGGTATCACCTTTGGCAAGCCCTTTTATCTGAGCCAACACTTTAATTGCATTTATCCTGTCGGCAGTTTTTTTACTTTTATCTCTAATGATATCCGCTAAATGTTTATGCAATTCAAGGTCGCTCATAATTATTTGCTTTGTAACAGCTTTATTCAAAAACTTTATTCTGTTTACAACATTACTGTCCGCAAGCAACTTGCAACCTCTTTCCGTACAACTTTTAAGTTTTATTTCTTTTTTACCGCTCTCTTTGTGTGCCAACTTATAAGCTTCTGTTGCACTTTTACCTTGCACAACATATTGTGCAAACCGTTCCTGTAACGAATTTTTTAGCGGAGTATCCATATTGATAAAAAAATCAACATCAAACTCCATCTGCATATTAGGTATCGGCTTAACATCTTCTGTCGGTAACAAAGTTTTTTCATCAATTTTCATTTTAAACCCCCTTTTTACAAAATAAAAAAACGACCTACGAACAACTCCGCAGATCGTTTTTATTAAGTTTTTATTTTTTATCACTTACATTTTCTTCAAATCTTCTTCCAACTGTTTTACAACAATCTCTCTTATTTGTTTCAAAGTTCTAAATCTGTATTGAGGCAACTCTATTTCCGGTAACTCCGGCAACGATTTAAGCCACATAATTATCCACTCATAAAAAACACCATCACCGATACTGTTATGTTTTTTTGTTTCTTTTAGAAATATCTCTGAAAGTTTGCCGTACTCTTTAGGATTGGTTATCTGCACAAACTCTATTATCGGCTTTAACTTGTTTTGCATATTTTCCACAACAGCAACTTTTCTCGTATTAACAACATCTTTTTCATCTTCTTCTTGTTTCTTTTGTTCGTTATTTCTTCTGTCGCACTCCGCCTGAGCTTCTTGTTCTGTTCTAAAACAATATGCTTCATGTACCATATCGCCAAATAGACCTTTATATCCAACTGCTTTATCATGTTCGTACAAAAACATACTGTTTACAGTCATTTTGTATGCTATTCTCCAATTACCTTCTTTACAATCCGACATTATAGTCCAAACAGTATCACCAATTTTATACTTAGGAAACAACATAACTTGTATAATCTGAGATACAATTTCATCTCTTTTTTGGTACCATATTATAGATGATATCTCCAACTGACATATACAAACAATAACATCCTTAACAAACTCATCCGGCACACTGTCAGCTTCAAGCTCTGCTTTGTTAATCGTACCCTTAATCTTTTCATAATCAACAAATCTGTTATGTTCAGTCAACCAAACAAACAACGGATTTAACATCTTTCTTAATTTTTCCACAACCAACCTCTTTCTCGGATTGTTATACATACTGTTAGCAATCGCCGCTTGTTCTTTTTGTAATATTCCAATATCTTTATTCTTATAAAAATATAAGCCGGTATTTGCTTTTGCTTTTTTCAAAACATCGCAAGTTAATCTTATATCTTCAACAGCAGAGATCTTAGTATTACAAATATCTTCCAAAAAACAAGCTTTAAGCAAAACAAAATAATTTATACCATCACCGATTTTTTCTTCTACCATATTCTTATCCGGCAAAATACCGTACTTTTCATACTTTTCAACCATATCCGTTATACTCACTAAATGTTTTGCGAACATACCCCACAAAGCATACTCTTTAGTTTTACATCTCATCAGATCTTTAGCTTTATCAAAGTTATGCAGCTTATCATCTTTACTTGAATATTCTCTTGACTTCTTTTGCAATACACCGTTAATATTTGCAACACATCCTTCAACTATCGTCTTAAATTCTTCACTATTCATTTCCTTTCTCCTTAATTAAAAAAAAGCAATATACAACACCAACCTAAACCACCGCCCAAAAACAAACCCATTAAAACAGAAGCCACTATATTTCCTTCATTTATTTGTCTATCATAATATCGAGCATGTTCTATTTCTGAATTTACCATAGTATAAACCATAACAAAAACACATATAGCAACCAAACAAAATTTAATTATTAACTCCACTTTGTTTCCTCCTATCAATCTCCATCCTTATAACTCTAACAACATAAACATACTTTTGCGGTATCGGTTTTCTTAATCTTACAAACTGATTATATTCTCTAATAACACTCAAAAGTTCTTCCGTAGGCACATCCTCTATTTTTCTTTTTTCAGTCATCCTATCTCTCCTGTAATCTCCAACTTTCATTTTTAGGCAAGTATCTTATTCTTCTTTTCTGCTCATAACCTTTCCAATTTCGCTCACCTATAATTTCAAGTTTTATAGAGTTTTTAGTTTCTCCTAAAATATTACATCTCATATAGTATGTTCTACAATGTCCTGCACTTACACAATGTCTGCACTTCAACAAGTGAGTATATTTAATTTTTTCCATTTCTTCTATCACACTCCATTAAAAATTTAACTTTTTTATCTTTAATTTCTATAAGTCCATACTTAATAGCCAATGTAAAAATAAATATTTTGTTTAATCTTTCAGGTATGGTTTCAATTCGTTTTTTAAAAGATTCTATATCAAGAGTTGATTTGTAAAAATTACAAGCCTTACAACTTGGCATATAGTTATCTATACTATCTTCTCCACCTAAATATTTGGCTCTGATATGGTCAACTTGCATATCTTTATATTCTATTTTCTGTCCACAATAAGCACATCTACCGTTGTATTTATTATAAATCTGTTCTCTTTTACTTTTCTGCATTTCTCTTATCACACTCCTTTTGTGCTTCTTCTTTTGTTGCGAAACAATCATATTCATTTGCATTTCGTAATTCGCCATTGTATTTAAAAGTATATGAAATAAAAGTTTTTTTATTTTCTCCTGTTATAGTATCAACCGTTAAAACCTTAACTTTAACAATATAAAATGTAAATTTATATCTACCAAGCAAAAGAGTATAAACTTCATCTCCTACATTAAATTTAGTTTTTATTTCCATTGTACTCTCCTATACTAAACAAGCTACAATTCCGTCAAATTCTTCAGGTATGTCATTAAACCCTTTGTTTGCTGATAATAGTTGTATTGTAAGTTGTTCGGAAAGATAAGCCATATCTAAACAACCTATATCTTCAACCATACATCTTCTTTCTAATTCTTGTATTACTGCTCTATGAACTAACTTAAAAATACATTGAATTATTTTATTTTCCATCCCAAATATACATTTTTGATTTTCATCACAATAAAAACATTTTTTACATTTTTTATTCTTCATTTTTCTTCTCCTATAAGTGATTTGATTTAAATTAAATGCAATAACCCTGCCACCCCAAAACATATTAACCCTAAACCTATAAACACAAATAACAATGAAAAAACCCAAAGTATAATAATTGGTATATATGCTGCTAATATTTTTTCTATTATCTCTTTCATTTCTGCTCCTGTGCTTCAATTTCTTGTATTTCTTTTGTAAATAATCTATCTGTATATTGCCAAAACTTTACACTACTCCAATTTCCTAATTTTCGTTTCCCTTTTCCTTTTCCATCTTCATCTAAAATAATCATATCCGTATAAATATCACAATTATCTTCTATAACTAAAATTTCTTCGTATGCTTTCGGTTTAGTTTTATTCGTGTGCCACTTCTTACCCATTATTCCGCCCCCAAAAACTCAACGACCTTTTCTGCCATCGGTCTGTATTGTTTGTAAATTCTTTTTTGTTCTTCTATTGATACTGCTTTTTGGACTTGTTCAGTAAACACAGATTTGAATAATGCTTGTTGCACTTTTAATACCAACTGCTCTTTGGTATCTCCGTAACGATGATGACTACATTTCATACACTCTACACTATTATTAGGAAAATGACACTTAAAATCTTCTATATATTCAGGACACTCATCATCATCCACCCTTACTATTACATATCGTTTTTCGGACATTGTTATTCCTCCTTATTTTCCTAAACTCAACAAACTATCTACTAAAAAATATCTCGGTGCAAAATACACCTTCATCAATTCTTCTACACAGCAAACAAAAGTAATAAAAGCAACAACCGCAAGAAAACTACCGACAAGCATCGTTAATGTTCCGTCAATACCTAAATCATCTTCTATGTAATTTTTGTAACCTTTTCTAAAAACAATAACACCTACAACAAAAGCAATCACACTCATTACAACATCAAAAGCATATAACCATATCTTAAAAGTTATATACTCTTGAATAAATAACGGTGCTTGCTCTTTAACAAAATCTGCTCCCTGTTTAACATAATCAATAATTCCTGCCAAATTTTTTAATAATTCTTCTTTCATTGATTCTTCTCCTTACTTTACAATTTTCTTACAAGTTCATTATAAATTGCTTGCACATACTCACAAGCTTTAGGACAATCCAAACACTTACTTTTATCTCTACAATCCGTACAAGGATTTTGCATAACCAAACAACAAATAAGCGGATCATAAGTTTTATCTAACATCTTAAAGTTTCTTGGCTCTATCAAATTACACCTAATCAAATCATTGTCCGATCTCAAACAATATTTAAAAACTCTACAATATGGCGATTTGCAAATCTTCTCCAAATCTTCTCTATTAAACTTCACTAAAATTTCATTACTCATAACCGACCTTCCAACCTAATATCGTTACCTTTCAGCTCAATAACATTTATGTACTTATCGGTATCCACACCGTTATCATGACACATATATCCGGTACACATACCAATCACTCTGCTTTTAACTCTATCGTCATCAATTTTAGATATGCTTATATTCGCTGTTACAAAAATCTTTTTACCGACTTTATTCTCAATTCTCTTTTGCAATATACCGTACAGTATATCTATCGCATCATCTTTACTTCCCACACTTCCGAAATCATCAATAAACAAACACTCACATTTTGAATACTCGTCAAAAAAATCTTCCTTTTTAAGCCCTTTTTCTTTATAATTTTTCAACTCTGAAGAATACCTTAAAAGCTTTACACTCTTACCCTGCATAACACAATCTCTCAAAGCAGATACCAACAGATGAGTTTTACCTTGTCCCGCTGCACCGTAAAGATATACACCGGTATCATCTTCAACAAATCTCTGTGCAACACCTAAAGCAACATCAATGTTTTTCACATCTTTTGTTCTTGCTTTATCAAAAGTTGCAAAGCTCATATTTTTGTATCCTAACGGCAACAAATAATCCAAATACTTCAATCTTCTTTTGTGAGTTTCTTTCTGATCTTGGCAACTGTTACACAATATCTCTTTTTCACCCTGCATATACTTTACCGTAGCTCCGCACACTTCACATTTCCCGTCTATCAACTTGTCTTGATACTTTTTATTTATTCTTGCAACTATTTCTTCTATACTTTCTTCCATAACACCCCCTAAGCTTTAACACCGATATTTTCGTAAGCACTACTGTTACTGTTGGCAACAAATCTTCCGCCGCCTTTTTGTTTTATTGCAAATAATCCTGTCCAACCGTTAGCAATAGTATTATCAACAATCTGTTTTGCAACATCGGCATCACCGTTACAAAGCTCTAAGAATCTGTTATAAGCAACACTCAAAGTTTGTTCACTTTTATACGATTTTTTTAAATCTTTTTTGCGGTACTGAAGATATCTGAAAAACTCTTTATCAACTTCATTTTTAATTTCAAAAGTTGCGGCTTTTTTTTCGGAAGGTTTTTGCGGTTTTTCACTTGGCAACTTTTCTTTTTTATTTATTTTTTCTTTTAATATATTATTTTTATTATTAATATTATTAAATAATTCTTTTTCTTTTGTACACTTTTCTTTTTCTTTACTTTGCCGATTGTCATTTTTTGACATACGGTACTTTTGTTGAAAAATCAAATCGTTTTTGTTTTGTTCGGTTTCAACACCGATTGTCATTTTTTGACATACGGTAGATAAAATATATTGATACCCGGCAAAAGCTCCGTTATTTCTTAACTCTTTTCTTCCTAAATATCCACAATCTATCAACTCTCGTAAATACTTTGAAATTGAATGATCGCTTTTAATTCCCAAAGCTTCTTTAATATCGTTGTTATAAAAACTCCAACAACCCACTTTACTTGCCAAATAACAATAAATTCTTACCGCCGTAGCACTTACCCTTGTGTCAGTGATAATAATGCCTAAAATCATAATAAAATCAGTTTTAACATAAATCTTATTTTGTTTCATATCATCAACTAAATCACACATTATTTTTTCTCCTTATTTTTTTAGACAATTCTCTCCCATTTCATAAAAAACATTGTCTTTTATTGACGAATTTTTACTCTTAAAACCAACTAAAAAATCAACTAATTTTTAATTCTTTTTCATTGTTCAA